>JADMIO010001327.1_pt1 | contig 17295 bp, 17 predicted proteins | sample 8958161 | NCBI WGS metagenome assembly JADMIO01 (sample SAMN16585339, study PRJNA669376) | soil metagenome | isolation source: Crop rotation soil | place: USA: Cullars Rotation, Alabama | collected 2011
CTCTTGCAGACAAATCCAGAGTAATAGAGCTCGCTTTCATTATTATCGCCGTATTAAGAAAACAGGATAACTGTTCAGGAGGCAGTGTTTCTAGCAAAAGCTGAGCACTTTCGTCGTCTCCGTCTAGAAGTGTGTCAGAGAATTGTTGCCAATTAGCACTATGAGCCTGGAAAAAGTATAAAAAAAAGAACAAAAAAAGACATCGTTTAATCATTGTAATCTCGCAGTATATTTAAAAAATTATCAGCAAAGATACGTCGGTATTTTGCTTTTTTGTCGATATCATTGCTAATTAAATTGAGAAAGTGACGATAATGATAAAAAAATATAATTGACAACACGAGAGAGCAAATAAAATTGCTCTCTCGATATTGCACGCAAGCTGACACTGATTGATAAATATATAATTACAATCTTGCTTTAAAAACTTAAATCATAGTTTGTTAATAATATCTTCAACAAGCTCTTTTTGTAATTGTGCCAGTTTTACTGGATCATATACCTGAGGTTTGCCGGCTTTATATTCTATGAGAATATCTACAGCATTTCTAAGCAGGGCTTCTTTAATTTCTGTTTTTACTCTTTCTTTCTGACTAGGAAGAAATCTACTCAAATATCCTTGCAAGAATGGTTCTAGAGTGGTTGCAGCGAGCACCGCATCGCTCATTTCTGTAGGAAATCTTAGACTCTTTTTTATAATTGCCGCGCTAAAATAATAAAATCTTGTTAAATCGTTAGCAGGGTTAGCTTTTTTAATAATGCTATTAGCAAAAGATTCGTTGTCGATTAAATATATTTTATTGCTTGATTCATCATAGAAGACATTTTCATAATGTAGATCGCCATGAATAATAGTATTGCAGAGAATTTTATTACTACATCGCTCTTGATTGCTTATATGTAAGTCAGCGGTGACTTCGCCAAATTTTCTATAGGCTTTCCTAATTTTTTCGAGGCTGTCTATGTATTTTTTATGTTCGGTAGCATTTTTAATATCATAATCTGCAAACTTTGCTGCGTCTTTTATAAGATCCCTTAGAGATTTTCCTTTAGCTGCTTCTACTAATACTATATATTGGCGACTTGATCCTGATAAATAAGATGCAGCAAATACCATATCAGTAATTACTAAATCTTTTATTTTATTGCTAATTAAATTACTTTTTTTCACTATAGCTAAATTTTTTATTTCTTTAAGCGGACTTTTTAAGCCTTTTAATACATAACCCGTGCGATAGTCTTTTTCTTGGCACGTAGGACTGAGTTGCACAAGAAACAATTGGGCAGCATACCAGCTATTTATCTCTAATTGGATAGTTCTAATACAAGATTTTCCTAAAGGGTCTATCAGACCTTCAGACTCAGCTTTTTGCAAAATATCAACCACAGTTGATTGGTCGAGCTGTTTTTTTAAGCCCGGTACCGTCAAGTCTTTAGCAACCAGCGCCTCCTTAGTAACATTAGCTACAAGATCTCCTCGCGCTTGGGAGCCACCAAGATCAGTTAACACGGTTTCAGTACAATGTTTGTTTTTGATACAATCATTAATATTGGCAGTATCGCTTTGGCCCTTTAAATTATGCTTAACAAGACAGCAGCGGCATGAGCTACTAATATCGCCCCAATCTTTAAGATTGCAGCTGGTACTTGATTTTAATTCTCTTATTACATTGCCTATATCGACTATCTCAGGACGACCGAGCGATGATTGGCAAAAAAATAATAACCAGAAATAAATCAGTATTATTAACCGCATACATACTCCGTAATTATATTATTTTTATTTAATATCTTACGGAATTATATGCACCAAATTATTTAATTCTAAATTCGCATATAATAATAAAATTATAATGATTCTATATGGTTAATATTTTTTATGGACAACAAAAAACAGGTTTTATTTATTATGTGTTATTTTATTGCTGACTTTAAGGACATAAAATGACTAAAAACAATTTTCCTCATACATGCTGGGACGACATTCCCCCGCTTAGCCATGCAGCCCTCACAAAAAATATGAGCACAGAGATAGCTATTATCGGCGGCGGTATTGCTGGCTTGAGCTGCGCCTACACTCTTGCTAAGCAAGGCAAATCAGTGATTGTTATCGATGATGGTTTTATTGGGGGTGGTGAGACGAGGCACACCTCTGCTCATCTTTGCAGTTACCTTGATGATTACTTTTTTAATATAAAAAGACTTTTTGGTATTGAAGGCGCTCGGCTCGCTGCTCAAAGTCATGCTGAGGCCATTGATTATATTGAAAAAATTATCACTGACGAAAAGATCGATTGTGATTTTAAACGTGTAGATGGTTATTTATTTGGTAATAATAAAAATAATATCCTAGAAGAAGAAGCAAACGTTTTACAAGAAATGGCCAACCTGCCTTTTGCGTGGTCAGAGAAAGTCCCTCTTAAAAATGTTGCTGCCAGCAAGTGCCTCAAGTTTCCTCGTCAAGCTCAATTTCATCCTCTAAAATATCTACGCGGCCTCGAGCGGGCTATTATAAAATATGGAGGACAAATTTTTAGCTCTACCCATGCTCGCCATATTAAAGATGCGGACCCTTGCATTATCAGCACTTCTGGCGGAGCTCAAATTATCGCTCAGCATGTTATTGTTGCGACTAATTCTCCAGTTAATAACCGATTAATAATACATACAAAACAGACTCAACATCGAACTTATATGATCAGCATTCTTACTCATAAAGGGCAAATTGAAGAGGCTTTATATTGGGATACGTTGGAGCCATATCATTATATTCGTATGCTGCCATCAAATAACGAACAAAATGATCTTGTGATCATAGGTGGCGAAGATCATAAAACCGGCCAAAATACACCTCACCATGCTTTTTTATCCCTCAAAGAATGGGCCCGGCATATTTTCCCCAAATATAAGCTTGTTGATCAATGGTCAGGCCAAGTTATTGAACCTGTTGATTGCTTAGCATTTATCGGCAAAAATCCTTGTGATAAAAATACTTATATTTGTACGGGAGACTCTGGTAATGGCCTTACTCACGGTACTATTGCGGGAATGCTTTTGCCTGATTTAATCGCAGGAAAAAAATCTTCTTTTGAAAAACTCTACGACCCATCACGAAAAAATATTAAAGCTGTCGGCGTTTATTTTAAAGAAAGCGGCAATATGCTCGTTCATTATAGCGATTGGTTTCAAGCTGGCTCACAGGACAGTGAAAAACTATCTCGCGGCGAAGGAGCCATAGTAAGAAAAGGTCTTTCGCTTGAAGCAATATATAAAGATGAGAATGGCAAATTACACAGTTTTTCTGCCCTTTGCCCTCATTTAGGGGGTGTGGTCCGATGGAATGAAGCAGAAAAAAGCTGGGATTGTCCCTGTCATGGCTCGCGCTTTAATGCAAAAGGCGAAGTGATCAATGGTCCTGCAAATAAAAATTTATGCAAGATAAAATAAAGCATTAAATCAATTTATTATTTATAAATTTATCGATCCATGCAAAGTCAAACAAATATCGTTATAAATCATTATGGGGCTTCTATAAAAATATTAATAATGCCACCAATTAGGAAAAATTATGACAACACCAAAATCACCTACAAGGCCAATGCCTGGTGAAGAACCGACAAGGCGAGATCGAGACAAAGAACCACCTCTTAGAAGGCCAGAAGAGCCTGATGAGGATAATGACGATTATCCCGATGAAGAGCCTGGATATAAACGTCCTGACGATGATGATGACGAAGATGATTATGATTAAACTTTTTAACTATAATATTTTAATTTTAATTACTAAATAGCGCTAATTTTCGGCGCTATTTATTGTGCAATGGAGACTCTGTATGCTGTTTACTATTTTGCTTATTGTTCTCGTTCTTATGCTTTTAGGCTCTATACCCGCATGGCCTTATAGTAGGGGCTGGGGTTATTATCCTAGTGGTATATTAGGGGTGGTTTTATTAATACTTATTATTTTGATGCTCATGGGAAAAATACATTTATAAAGAGGATCTTATGCTTTATTGGGCACTGATGTTTTTTATTATCGCCATCATATCGGCTATTTTTGGTTTTGGTGGCATTGCTGCAAGCGCAGTAGCTATAGCTAAAATATTATTTTGGGTCGCTATTGTTTTGTTTATATTTTCTCTATTTTTTGGTTTACGAAAGCCAAGGGGACCTAAAAATTAATAGCAATTAAGGATGTGGTAAAAAAATCGCTAAATAATAGATTGGCGAAGTAAAATACAAAAAATTAAAAATTAAGGTGAACAATGACTTATCGTTTCGTTCACCTTAGATAAGATCTTATTAGTTTAATCTACTTGCATTATAAGCAAAGAAGCCACCACTGGGGGATCTCCGTCATCGGAAGCTCCAGAGGTAGTACTTATGGTCAATGCTCCTGCAGGAACAGGGCTTGCATTTCTTATGCTGAGCACGGAGTTTGGAAGAGTCGTTTGAATCAGAGCTGATCCAACAATTTGAGTTGAGGTTCCTGATCGACCTACCGCCGTATAAGCCACATTAGTACCGTTTATGTTTATAATTAAGGCACCGTCTTCTAGCACGTTAGCTTGAAATTCTATTAAATAGGTACCTACAACACTTAAATTAAAAGTATCCGTCGTAAGTCTAGTTATCGATGCACCACCCAATGGGCCGTTCTGGCTAAAGAGTACATTTCCATTATTCACCGTACTTATAACGGTTTGTGGCAGTATATGGTAGAATTCAGCAAAAGCCAAAAAGCTACCCGCGGGGCCAATAGGGCCAATAGGACCAATAGGGCCAATGGGGCCAATAGGGCCAATGGGGCCAATGGGGCCAATGGGACCAATGGGGCCAATGGGGCCAATGGGGCCAATGGGGCCAATAGGACCAATGGGGCCAATGGGGCCAATAGGACCAATGGGGCCAATAGGGCCAATAGGGCCAATGGGGCCAGTAGCGCCAGTAGGACCGTTAGCGCCGGTAGGACCAGCAGGACCAATAGGACCTCTATTACCTGTTGGACCAATGGGGCCAGTAGGACCAACAGGGCCTCGTCGTCCTTCAGGACCGGTAGCGCCGTCGGGACCAGGTATAGGTAAGGGTAAAAAGGCAGGCGGCAAAGGAGGAGCAAAATTTTCAGCTCCAAGCGGCACTCCCCCTCCCATATTTAAGGCCATCTCCGGAGCGCCTAGCTCAGGTGAATTGCCATCAGAAGGAGCACTAACCACTACACTGATGGGATTATAATCTTCTTTATTCGCCACTTCAGAGTTATCAGTATGGATATTTTCTTCTTCTTTAAAATCACATCCCCCAATAACTATGCTTAAGAAAAAGCTTAGAAGATATGAACGATGATAACTCATAATAATGCCCCCCATAGTGTTTTCCTACCGATGTTAAATATCTTGTTTGGAGCAATTTATGCTTTTTAAAAAATTAAATTTTGGATTTTATTGCTTAATAATAATTAATATTTTTAATCATATTGTTATATTATTTTTCTGAATCACCAATAACTATTCTCACTTAGCTATATGAAACTCGCCTTTTGTGGTATTTGAACCTAGCTATCCACGGTATTCTTTAGGCCTACCTATGCATTATAATTCTCTTAGTACTTTTAAAAACTCTTGCGCAGAAATTCTCGATATACAGCCAAAAAATCTTTATTTGCCACTTATTAAAGCCTCATGCTTTACTAGTCCTGTGGGACCAATGTTGGCTATTGCTGACGAAAAAGCTTTATTTCTTTTGGAATTTGCTGGAAGAAAGAACCTATCCTCTGCCATAGAAAAGCTAGGCATTCAAACTAAATCTACCATAGTATTTGGTGAAACAGCCCCGATCAATAATATAAAAAAAGAACTCGATGCTTATTTTGCTGGCGTTCTAAAACACTTTAAAACACCTATCCATATTTTAGGTAGTACATTTCAAAAAGAAGTATGGCATGCCCTTTTGAATATTCCCTATGGCTATACAAAAAGCTATGGCGAACAAGCTATTACTATTGGCAAACCTTCGGCACCTCGCGCTGTTGCTAATGCCAATGGCAAAAATCAACTGGCTCTCATTATCCCTTGTCATCGCATTATTAGAAATAATGGCGATCTTGGTGGTTATGGAGGCGGTATAGAGAAAAAAGCATGGTTACTCGAACATGAGAAAAAATATAGGTAATATTTCTTAAAGCTTTAATCTATTCCCGAAAAACCCACCCGCAAGCGATCCTCCTAACCCAATTAATAAAGCGGAAAAAACAATCCACCAAGCAAGGGTAAATATTTTATTTATCTTATGATCTTTAGGTGTTAGTGTTTTTTTTTCTGAAGTGCTTTTTATGGTAGTGGTTGCTTTTGCCTCAAGTACTTTAAGATCAGTAATAATAACAGGAGCGCTTATACCACTCAAAACGCTTTTGACTTCATGAAAAGCTGTAGCGCTAAAAAGAAATAACACTAATAAGATCGCCATCAGGGCCCATGATCCTAAGCTATGAATTAAAGAATCAAAAATATTTTGTTGCCGAGCGGCCCTTGAAGCCACAAAACCGGCTATAAAAAAAGTAAGGGCTAATATAAAAACAGTTATTATTGCAGCACCTATCACTCCAGGCCCTGTCGGCAGATCTTTTTCAAACCTCAACACCTCAGTGCTCATGCCTATGGCTATCCCTAATGCCGCTAAACCAATCCAAAAACCAATACCAATTATAACACCAAATAGGACAGCAGAACCATTAAAATCAAGCTTAGTATAAGCTGCATTGGTCATCTTTTATTCCTTAAAATATATTGAGACATTGTCATAGATATTTTTATCATCTTATCTAAGCTTAGAGCTTCTAAAAGGTAAAAATATATTAAAGTTTACTAATAACCGACAGTTATGTTCCTATAAAATATTTGTGGAGCAAAATAAAATCTTAACTGTAGACGTGTCTACAGTTAAACATTCTTGATCAAAATACGTTTGATCGATGATTTAAGACCATTTATAATGCTCACCCTACCCTTAGATACTGAAAATAGCGCTGCCATAAGTTCTATTACGCGTTTATTAGCAGCATTGTCACTAGCGGGTGCTTTCACGCTTAGGCAGAGCTCATCTAAATTTTTGTGAGCAAGTTTCTCTATACTTGCATTAGGTTTTACTTTAATTGTCAAGCAAAAACCGTGTTTGTGTTCGCACACAAAACTTTTGAGTATTTCCTGAGGTACTTGGTTGAACATCTTGCTTTAAAGATAGTTAAAAACCGGGTATTGTTCAAGCTGCCGAGTAGTAGGCCATAAAATTATTAGTTTATTAATTACTTGCTCAGCTAAAACTCGAAGATGAGGCAAAGCATCATGCTTACGGGCTATCTCAATAAAGCTCTGAATACGATACAAAGTACGCGGTCTTTGTAGGCTATCTTTAAGCTGCCAATTAGGATGAAGATTGAGATATTTTGAGTCGCTTAAATCACTATCATACTCCCAGATATCTTTGATAGCAATTAGGCTCCATAATAACCAATAAGCGCAAGCAGATACATAAGATTCATAATATATAATATTATCTCTTGCAGCAGGGATATTTTTTTCTAATTCTTTTCTATAAAGAAGATCAAATTTTTCGATAATATCGGATGGAAAGGCCTTCACGCACCAACAAGTCGGCATACCCATACGCAAATAGACTCCATCCAATAAAGCATTGCTAATAAAACTCCATTCAAAATCAATAATACGCATATAATTATTAGAATGATTATCGAAAACGTTATCGGGACAGATATCGCCGTGTATTAGGGTAGTAAAAGGACCAGGTTTTTCTATAAGTTTATGAATATTGCTAATTTCGCGTTTTATATCGGGACTAAAAGATATTTCGAGCTTCTCTAAAACAACGGCTATTTTATTAAGCGTAATACCAAGATCGACCCGCCATACCAGCGCAGGAGGATTTAATTTGTCTAAGATTGCCTGATAACTATTAAGTTGCCTATAGGAAAAACCATGCAACAATCCAAGCGCCTTTGCATAGCGTTCTATGCTTGCCTCAGCTAAAGTTTTATCAGACCCAGTTAAAGCATCCACCAAACTTATATGGATATTGCCAAGATCTTCGAGCAACAAAAAACGATATTCTTTATTTGCCCCATAAAACCGGGGTACAAGAGGCGTTTTAATTGCCAACCCATTTAAAAATTCAAGACCAGCCCAATCTCTACTAAATCGTCCCCACGCTTCTTGCCCGTCATCATCAGATTTTTCGCTATGTGATTGCTTGATAATAATACTTTTAGGTAATAATCCAGATGATTCATCAAGGATAATTCTTATTAATGAATTGCGACGATCAGGTTGGCTTAAATAAACAGCAGAAAGTATATTAATTTTAACATTAAAGTAATTTTTTAAAGTTTTCCTTGCTTCTCTTAAAATTAGTGGGTCAACTTTTCTCTTATCGACACTCATTTTTTCATCCTAAAATCGCTTCCTAACCCCCTAAATGTCAGAGACAGTATTAAAACGCAAGGATATCAAAAACCATCAACGACAACTAAAGCAATTTTAGTATTAATATATACAAAAAGCGCTGCACTAAGCAGCGCTAATTAACACTTAAATCCCTATCGCAGCAAAATCGCTATTATCACTTGTTCTAAAATATTGTGTCTTAATAAGAGACAATCTGGCAAAAACCCGGTTCACTTATCGATTATTTCTATTTGTCTTATGGCTTTAGCGGTCAAAATGATCAACAATTCTCTCTACAACATGCTCAACAACTCGCTCTACTACAAAATCTCGCACAAAATCCCTCACAATTTCTCTGCAAACAGGGTCACGCGCACAATCAACAACTTCCCTCACGATTCTTTCTATTGCTCTTCCTCCTGCAGAAATTCTATTTGTTCTGCCAGCTATAGATAATATATCGCCAACTACTGCTAAATTTCCCTTTTCTGAAATCAGCAATTCTATAGCACCATGCAGCTCAGAGTTAATAACATGTTTTTCTACAAAGTTTGTTTGATCGGCTAATCTTATATCAATAATGCATAATTCAGGACCGTAATTATCATCAGATACAAATACGATATTCTTTCTAACAACATAAAAGAGAGCCCCCTGAAGAAGTTCTGCAATTAGATGTCTTAACTAAAAAAAACGTTGTTTTTATCTATTTCATACAAAAAACAGAAGCAAGTTTAGTTTTTTTGAGAAATAAGTAGACATCTCAGCAAAGCCGATAGTGGGATTAAGAATTTTCTGCCGCAAAATTTCTTTGCTCTGGCAAGCTATGCCAACGCGACTGTGTAAGTGATTTATTCAAAACGCCTCTTTGCGAAACTTAATGAATATATCATGATTATCATTTTCTATTAATGATGGATTAAATTTCTTATTCATATCGCCATTTATTTCTAACTTATAATTATCGATTTGAATTGCAGCTATTCTATGGCGATTATTCTTAAATAAAGATTTTTTATCTAAATACTCTCCTACCGTAGGCATAAGCTCTATTTTATCAAAGCTTTCTTGAGCGGTAATAGAATTAATATTAATAGAAAAATCTGAGAGTAACAGGTCTTTTTTAGCAATCAATTCAAAGCGACCAACACCGACATCTGGTGAAAAAGTTTCATTTAATTCTGGGAGCAAAAGCTTCAAAGACTGAGCAGCAAAGATCTTGCTTATCCTATCGTCAGGCAATTCATAGCTATTCTCAATGCTTCCTGAAAAAATTTGATATGCACTAGAAAGCGTACAAGCGGTCTCATAATCAGTTAAGGAGAGATAACTAACAGAAAAAGGCCATGCTTTCTGCTCAACTAAATTTTTTGTGCGCTCAATAAAATAGCGATTAAAGCAACTTAAAGGAATCAATAATATTTCTTTTATTGCGCTTACCTTGAGGCCATCGAGAGCATTAATGAGATCTTCAGCACTAAAGTCACAACTAGTATGAGATTTATAACAAAGATTTCCTGCAGTCTGCTTGCCATAAACTGGATCAAGGCCATGAGTAGCCAGAAATAAAACTAAGCGATTTCTGTCTGGATTTTTAGTAACAATATCGCTCCACAACTTTTTTAATCCGCTTTGCTCAACCGCATAACCAGCAACACCATTTTCTTTCATTTTTTTCAATTTTTGGGCATTAGCCGGATCTACAAAAATATGGGCGCCCCTATTAGTTCTTTCTGCACTATTCCAAGCACCAATAGCCTCAAAGCATTCAGACTCGGCAGAACAGATGCTCGATTCAAAAATAGTAAACATCAAAGGAGGTAGATCTTTTTGATCGGATTTTATTGGCGAAGCTTTTTGTGTCTGCAATACAGACTCAGGCTTACAAGCCAGTAAAAAAACAGCATTCAACAACACTAAAACATATCTGTAAAGAATATTTTTTATCATAACTACACATATAACAAAACTAACAATATTTTTTCAATCTAATAAAAAATATTTAACTACAGAATTTTAATCTTGTTGATTAATAATAAAATCAATCCCCTCTATGCCGTCAGGAATATATACCTGCGGCAAAATCCCCTGACGCTCAATAAAACGTCCATCGCGATATTTACGAAAAACCTGTCCAATAGTGATTTTGATCTTGCTATAGGGTAATATCAGCGGAAAAGCATTGCCAAAATGAATCGTTCCTGAGCTCGGTTGGCCATAGCGCTTAGCAAAAGGATGATACTCTAATAAATCTATAAGAATCTCGCCACTTGAGCCGCATTCACGATCAAATAATATAAAAATAGGTTTTGAGAATCCATTTTTTACATCAAAAATAAAATTTAACGGATCAAGATGCATATCTAAAGCCAATTCTCTTTTCCTGTCAAATTCAACAACAGGCAAAAGATTATGAACTGCTTTATCGATATTGTTTAAATTCCTTAAATATTCATGGAGCAACGTTGGATCTAATTCTTCGTTATTTCTGAAATTATTTTGCAAACGCACCATGGCGTTATTAGCCATCAATGCATAATTTGCTGCACTAAAATTTCTTATCAATGCATCATAGGGTAAGGGAAATTCACCGCCAAATAATAAATGAGCTAATTCATATGCCTTGCGATCATCGCCGCCCGAGTTGCCTCTAAGATCTATGATCAAGCTATCAGCGCTTGTGAGTATCTCCTTGAGCGATTCGGTAAAACCTTTCCAAAGCATGCTGGTGGGCGCAGGAAAAGATCGAATACCAATGATTACGACAGTGCTTTTTTTGACCAATCTCTTTTCTATTTTCCAGGGTAAAGCTTGATTTAAAGTTATATTGTCACCAATCCTTGAGATTCGTTTTTTAGAATAACTGCATGAGGTACCGTTAGGCAAAGATACTGTTAAATGCTCATCAGGTATCGCATATAAAATCCCTGCTATTTCACGGCAAATTATTGATGTTAAATTAATATTTTTTTTATTTAAACGTTCAAGATTTTGTACGGTATTTTCAAAAATAGACGACTTAATATAATCTCTGCCGCTATAAGCATGTCTTAGCGCATATACTAACAAGCTTATTTCGTTTTTAAGCTCGGTTTTAGTTAATCGTTCAGCCCCAACAGCTATATTTCCTCGAATGAGGAGATCTTCGGGGCCGAGCGATGAGGCATGTTTTATTTTATACGATAAACATCCGTTTATAGAGAAAATAAATAACGGCAAAAAAATATATTTTTTCATCACAATCAAAGAGTCTCGCAATAACTCCATGATAATAAGAATTTTTTTCATATTTTTTTCTCTCGGTCTCTTAATGAGGGGGAGAAATATCAGCTATCTCTAATCAATCAGCTCAATAAAACTCAGCATGCAGAACCTGTAGTATTTTTTTCAATAATACTGCTAAGGCTGAATTTTCTCCCGATCTCTTATTGAGGGGGAAAAACATCGGTTAATGGTAAATTAAACCAATTAATATTTTTCTCAATCATATCGAGGTTATTTATCTTCTTCTGCCACAGCTTAAGATTTGTTTCGAGATTTTGTTTTAAATTAGATAAATCATAATTTATATCTTGATTGCTTATAGAATTAACTATTCTTATCAATTGTCCAATATGCTCACTCATTTCATGGTAAGAATTTCTTAGTGCTAGCTTAAGATCTGGATTATTTATTAATAACCCAGCTTTTTCTATAGTAAGAACACCTAAATTATCTTTAAAGATATTAATTACCGACATGAATTGATTTAAATTATATTTAGAATAATTAAAATTATTAAAAGATATTAAACTTATATTGAAACCCATCCAATTAGATAAAAGAAAATCTTCCATCATAGTTTTATCTTTTTGGTCTTTGATCATTTCGAGAATCGTGTGTGCTTCTGGTGTATTTAGCTCTTGCCTTTCTCTTCTCTGTCAATCTTAAACCATCGTATAAATTCTTCATATGGTAATAAATTAATATCCATAGAAACAGCTGATAAAGCATAAAAAGCACAAGAAAAAATAAAGCTTATTTTTATATTCATATTTTCTTAACCTAGTAATTTTTAACATGTGAAAAATTTAGTAAAGATGATCGAGGAGAGGTTTTACCTGTTAAACAGCTTTTGTCGAGTGCTCTTTTAGAGTTTCTTTAAATGAGCTGACTAATAGCCAGAAATTATTACCTAAGCGATATTAATACTGATAAAATCTGAATTTTCTGCTGATTTTTTATTAAAAAAAGATGCGAATAAAATTTCTCTGTTATTTGCTGGAGTGGCGCTAGGTTCTCAGAAAGTGATAACCGAGCTTAATAAGGAGATCCCGATGCGCACTTTTTTGATTTCACTAATGTTTTTAAGTCTACCTGCACTTGCTATGAATGACGAAAATATGCCTCTACCCGTAGACCAAGATGTGCTGGAACTCCTCGATATTTATATTAAAAACGTTGATGAATCTACCTCTAAATTGGAAAAGGCGGCGGAAAGCGCATTTGAAGGCCTCATTTTCTTGCCCCGTTGGGGAAGTAAGGCCGCCCTTCGGCTCATGGCGGATAGTATAAATAATTCAGGGGGAAACGAAAGCGCAAAGTTTGGTGCGGCAATGCTTACGACAGTTTTTAGCTTCTGTTTTACAGCAATATTGACCCTACCTGTCGATGCAGTCTTGGGTGCCATCGGTTTTGGCGTTGGGCTTGTTAAGGGAAAGATTGAAGAGACGGAATTAGATTCAAAAAAGCGCGAGCTTAAAAAAGCACTTTCTAAGAATCTTTTAGCCTGGATAAAGGTCGTTAAAAATGAGCGCTTTGCTGTCAGAGAAAAGCTGCCGGAAGAGCCAAGCGTTAAAGAAGCCCTTATCGAGTATGTAAGTAGTAAAGATTATGATGGGGATGAAAAATTTGGCCTATTCCAAAATGAAGCCCTAGAGATAATCGAAAAAGTTGATGATAATTTCAACTCCTACGAAAATTTCTTTCCCGAGCTTGTAAAAACTGTTCGATCTATTAATTTTGGCGACCAAGATGATCAACTAAATCCAAAGATAGCTAAAAATATCAAAAAATATCTCGCAGAGAGAGCAAATTCAAATATCGATGCACAAGATATCAATGAATATATTGATATTGCGTTGTTTCTTTTCTGTTCCCTAAACAACAATGGGAAAAAAATTATTGAAGGGTACAATGGCTTAATAATATAAAAATTTATACGCCAGGAATGCCGTGTCGCAAGGGATGTTTTATATGGCCTATTGTTAGCGCTGAGAACCGGACAACATACCCAATGAACAGCTATCTACTCTCGCTCTCTTTCTGTCTAGCGATATTCTCCTGGCCAGACTTATACTCAATGAATACAGACGAACAACGATCTTTTTTTAAAGATAACGTTATATATTCAAGACCACTCCCAAAAGAATATATCGATTTTGCTGCATTCACGCCTGATGGAATTCGCTTTATCGAAACTCATGAAAATATAGACCTATGGGATGGAGCAACAAAAAAAATAATTCATGAGCTCAAGGGTCATGAAAAAATTATACGCTATGCAGCCTTTAGCCTTGATGGAAACAAGATCGTAAGTGGCTCCGACGATAAAACAGCGAAAATATGGGATGTACAAAATGGCGAACTTCTTCTCACCCTCATAGGGCACACAAAAGAACTAAGGCACGTCAGCTTTAGTTATGATGGGTCGCAAGTCGTTACTGCTTCTTTGGATGGCACCGTAAAAATATGGGATGCAGAAACTGGCGTATCTCTCATGAGTTTGGAGTTGGCTCTCGCAGGCCAGCAAGCTTTCCTTTATCCTTACATGACCGCTTCTTTTAGTCCTGATGGGGCCATGATCGTAGTTGCTTACGGAAAGAGCATTACTTTATGGAACAAAGAAAATGGTCAATCCTTCCATACTCTATCAGGGCCAACATACATCAATGCAGCTATTTTTAGCCTTGATGGCTTAAAGATCTTTGCAAGATTTATAGATGACTCAGCCATGGTATGGGATGTCTTAACTGGAGAGGTCCTTCATGAAACAAGAGGAGACTTCCTTTGGCTCCACTCTCTCAGCTCTTCTAAAAACTGTGGCTCTTTGGTACATAAAACCGCCATAAGCGATGCTCACGGCTGGTTTATTTATCCTACGTGGTGTGTAAACTCCATCGTTTTTGCTCACTCTCAGATAGAACAGGTAATAATTCTTGATAACAAAAATATTAATATATTGATCGAAACTCCCCTTCAGCTCGTTAACGATAAAGTCCTATATGATTCTCCTCATCCTGAATCATGGTTAAAGATAAGATCGGCTTTATATACCTATCTATGTGAGCATGATAGAAATCACGCGTATTCATATACTGGTTTTTTATATAACAATAACCCTGCTAATCCAGAAGAACTGTCGATACATATAAAAAATCTGGTCGAAAGCTATTCATTGCTTGTTTACCTGCGAGAGATGTTTGGTGATTTTCCTTATTAGCTCTTTTTAAACAATGATAAAAAAACAAAAAACTCCCCACTTTTGTAGATGGTCTCATCCAACGAATAAAACTTTTAACCCTTAGAAAGTAAGCGGACAGCCGCTCTTAATTTTTCCAGCATCAATTCTTTTTCCTCATCGGACTGAAAACAAGAAGAGTGTTCGACAATATCTAAAACTGTTTGTCCATTATCGGAACGACTTTGAGGATCGAGGCGATTTTCTAAGAGAATTTCAACTATTTCAGGAAAATTACAGTAGGCTGCCCAATGAAGCAGAGTAGCACCTTCTCGCCATGCTCGTTCTTCAGGCAACATGTTCCTAAAAGTCAAAGAACCATTTCGATAATAATTAAGGTTATTTGTTTGCCCCGCCTGAGAACGTATATCAAGGTCAGCATCATGATTCATAAAAAGCCGAAGCAGCGAAGGCCGATCAAGTCTAACCGCCCACCACACGGCATTAGTACCTTGCATATTGATTAAATTCACATCGGCACCTCGCTTGAGGAGCTTCTTAGTTAGATTTTCCATGATTTCTCTTTCAGGAATATCCAGACGTACAAATAAAGAAATTATAGCGCTTCCTGAATTGGATCTAAGGTTTACATCACCAAGTTGGCTAATTTTTGCACATGCCACTAACATATCTCTCGTAGGATTATGAGAGAAGGTGTATTCGGGTGACAAGTAATCCCAGAGATCTTGGTCGGAATAAGAAGGGGGCGGCAAAAAAGCATTATCATCGATGAATTTATATATAATAGCCTGTCTCGTTACAGGGATATAAATTTTTAATCGCTCATAATAACTCTTCGAAACCCATAAAATAGATATTTTCTTTTCATAGGATGCTTTCGCCTCATCAAACCATTGGTCATTTTTTTCTACGGCCCCAACATCTATTACTATGGCCTCAACTTCTACGAAATCAATTATAGTTTTCCAAATTTCCCCAGGAAAAAAAGGAATACTCTTTTTTTCTTCAGAGACATCACTCGATTGAGCAGCTAAGGAAAGCAAGAAGAACAGATATATAATTTTAAAATATCGAGTCACTTGATGTTCTCCGTATTTAGTTGGCACATTATAATCGCTTAATCACTGTCGTTTATGCCCACAAGCAAAAACTGAGGCTTGCAAAAAAAGACAAAAAAAAACCCTCCACTTTCGTGGAGGGAAAAAACAAAATCCGGCGGCGTCCTACTCTCCCACACGGGAACCCGTGCAGTACCATCGGCGCAAGTGGACTTAACTTCTGAGTTCGAGATGAGATCAGGTGTGACCCCACTGCTATAACCACCGAAAAACTTTATATCATTAGATAAACTTTTAAAAATCCTAAAATCTGTTTGCTGTGAAACGCTTCACCAAGTTAACGCATTAACCTTGGCCTTCCTGGAGATACTAAACCTCACGACCTATTAGTACTAGTCAGCTTCACGCATTACTGCGCTTCCACTCCTAGCCTATCACCTCGTAGTCTACAAGGGGTCTTTAGGAGTTATTCACTCGGGAGATCTCATCTTGGGAGAGGCTTCCCGCTTAGATGCTTTCAGCGGTTATCCCGTCCGAACATAGCTACCCGGCTGTACCACTGGCGTGATAACCGGTTCACAAGAGGTTCGTCCAACCCGGTCCTCTCGTACTAAGGTCAGCTTCCCTCAAATCTCCTGCGCCTGCGGCAGATAGGGACCGAACTGTCTCACGACGTTCTGAACCCAACTCACGTACCGCTTTAAATGGCGAACAGCCATACCCTTGGGACCTGCTCCAGCCCCAGGATGCGATGAGTCGACATCGAGGTGCCAAACCACGCCGTCGATGTGAACTCTTGGGCGTGATCAGCCTGTTATCCCCGGAGTACCTTTTATCCGTTAAGCGATGGCCCTTCCATGCGGAGCCACCGGATCACTATAGCCTGGTTTCCCATCTGCTCGACCCGTCGGTCTCGCAGTTAAGCTCTCTTATGCTATTGCACTCGACGCCTGGTTTCCAATCAGGCTGAGAGAACCTTTGCGCGCCTCCGTTACTCTTTTGGAGGCGACCGCCCCAGTCAAACTGCCCACCAGACAATGTCCCCGATCCGGATCACGGACCTAGGTTAGATATCCAAATAAGCCAGGGTGGTATTTCAAGGACGACTCCACGATAGCTAGCGCCACCGCTTCAAAGTCTCCCACCTATCCTACACAAACTTGCCCGAATATCAATGTCAAGCTACAGTAAAGGTTCACGGGGTCTTTCCGTCTTGCCGCAGGAATACTGCGTTTTCACAGCAAGCACAATTTCGCTGAGTCCCAGCCCGAGACAGTGCGGAGATCGTTACGCCATTCGTGCAGGTCGGAACTTACCCGACAAG
>JADMIO011283466.1_pt1 | contig 17294 bp, 20 predicted proteins | sample 8958161 | NCBI WGS metagenome assembly JADMIO01 (sample SAMN16585339, study PRJNA669376) | soil metagenome | isolation source: Crop rotation soil | place: USA: Cullars Rotation, Alabama | collected 2011
CTTTCTTCGGTGTGCGCTTGCGCATTCGCACCCCGGGGCCGCCGCCGTTTTCGTCGATGAACTCGACGCCAGCGGATTCAAACGCTCGACGAACGGCCAAGTCGTTCGCGATGGTCATAGACGTTTCGTTCTCCGCACCTTCGGCCCGCCGAATGGTGGCGAGCCCAAGAGCTGCTTCACGAGCCAGATCCTCCGCACTCCACCGCAGGAGGCCACGAGCGGCCCTAATTTGTCGGCTGGTAAGGGATTTTGACTTTCCGCTTGACTTCATTGAAATCACTAGATATGTTTCAGATCATATGATCCGAACTTGAGGCGAACGGATAGCAAACGCCATTTTGGATCAACGAGGAAGTCATGAACTCAAAAGTGTGCACAAAAACCGCCAGGGATCGCCGCCACTTCATCGGCGGCTCGGACGCGCGGATCATCATGGGCGACGATGAGGACGCCCTCCTGCGGCTTTGGCGGGAAAAACGCGGGGAGGCCGAACCGCGGGACCTATCGGGGCACCTCATCGTCCAGCTCGGCCGAGCTACGGAGGAGCTGAACCGACGCTGGTATGAGGCGAATACCGGTCACTCCATCACGGACGTGCAGCGTCGGGTCCGGCATCCAATCCTGCGATGGATGGGCGCCACTCTGGATGGCCGGGTGGAGGCAACCGAAGCGGTTTTCGAAGCCAAATTCATGCTGCCCTGGTCGTTCTCGGAGGAGGCCGCCGCCGAAAAGCATATGGCCCAGCTGCAGCACAATATGTGGGTCGTAGCTTCCCGGACGGCGGTGCTCTCGGTGATCACGGGCGGCGGAAAATGGGTGGAGATCACAACCTACGCCGACCCCCTTTACCAGCACCTCATCCTAACGGCCGAGCGCAAGTTCTGGCGGTGCGTGGAGAGCGGTGAGCCCCCTCGCCTGTTCGGTGTCGAGCCGCCAAAAGCGCGCATCCAGGCGGTCCGTATCGTCGATATGAGCGGCTCCAACGCCTGGGCGGAATTCGCCAGCGTTTTTCACCGCACCCGCGAGGCTCATTCCGAGCATGAGAATGCGAAGTCCGGGCTCAAAGGGCTCATGCCGGAGGACGCCAAGGAGGCGGTTGGGCATGGGATTAGGGCCAAGCGCTCAAAGTCTGGAGCCGTGAGCTTCGATCTCATGGGGGCGGAGGGCGGCAGCCATGCATCGCTCAAGTGATACGATCGCAACGATCGCGGCGGCTCTTGCCAAAGCCCAGGTGGAGCTGACCAATCCCGAGAAATCGCTCGTCGCAACCATTCGCTCGCCTTTTCCGCGCGAAGCGGATCGAAGCTTCCGCTATGCGCCGCTGTCGACCGGGCTGGATCTCGTACGCAAGAGCCTTGGTCGACAGGAGATCGCGACCATTCAGGCGACGGACATCGACAAGGAGGCCGGTCTTATTCGTCTTACGACAGTCCTTGCGCATTCGTCCGGGGAATGGATTTCCTCGGAATGGCCGGTGTGCCAGATCGCCGATATCGCCTCTGCACAGCGGGTCGGCGCTGCCCTCACCTATGCACGGCGCTACGCCCTCTTCGCGCTGGTCGGTATTGCCGGGGAAGACGACCTCGACGCGCCAGACCTCGGAGGTGCCCCGAGCTCCGAAACGGAGCAAGCGCTATCACCAGACCACCGCCGTAAGACATCGAACGGGCAAACTGCGGGAGGGCAACGAACGAACCGAACCGCTGGAACGATCGCACGGGCTTCACGAACCTCAATCCTCAATGAGCAGCTATCGGCGAGCCTTCGGGAAGGCCTGATTGAGCAGTTGGCAGGGATACAATCGGCGGACGACGCCGCCGCCTGGGCGCATCGGAATATGGCGGCGAAGAACACGCTGGCCGCAGCCGACGCGAAAATCCTCGAGGAGCGGTTTCAGGCAAGGCTCACCGCAATCGGCGACGGGCGAGCTTCCAAAGCGGCGTTGGCGGCCGCCGCAACGCCCAGGGTGCCTCATTCTGTCGTCGATGACAGCGCACAACTCGCGCAGCCGCTCCCGACACCGGCAAAGAGGACCAAAAACCGCCTTGGCAGCGGCACCGTCCGGAGCTTGGGCAAGGTGGTTCGCCTCCGCGACAAGGACCACCGGAAGTTCGTGCTCCGGCAGCCGTGCCTGGTATGTGGCCGTCTTCCGTCCGATCCGCATCACCTCACGTTTACACAGCCTCGCGCCCTTGGACGACGGGTGAGCGACGAATTCATGGTCCCAGTCTGCCGCCTGCACCACCGCGAGCTTCATCGCTCCGGCGACGAGCTTGGATGGTGGCGGAGGCTTAACGTCGATCCGGTGCCAATCGCGCTTAGGCTTTGGCAGCAGAGTCGGGCCGATGATGGCCAGGCGCAGGCCGCGATTACAACGGAAGCGCTTCAAGCAATGCGCGCTGAGGCGCCGAACGACAAAACGAAGCCAATCGGCGGAGTTGCCCCTCAATGACTTCATTCAAGCAGTTCGAGGCGAACCGCCGCAATGCTCACAAAAGCACTGGCCCTAATACAGGAGAGGGCAAGCAGCGCTCCCGCTGCAATGCTGTTCGTCACGGTCTCACAGCCGAGACCGTGATGGGTGCACTTGAAGATGCGGAAGATTACAAAGCGTTCGAGGCGGCTATCATAGCGGATTATGATGCCCAGTCGGCGGTAGAGCGAGAGTTGGTGCTGCGATTGGCCAGTGTGCTATGGCGGCTGCGCCGCGCGACGACTATTGAAACTGGTCTGTTTGAGATTCAGGCTGAACATCTGCGTTGGCCTTACCAGGCTAACAAAACTCGCCGAAAGTCGCGAGGGGTTGTGTATGCTCTGTTTGGACCGGCTGGCTCGGCCAGCTTAGACCCCCATCCAGTATCGCCCGACAGCGCGCGCCAAGCCCAAGACGTACCCAGCTCCATTAAAAAATTGGTCAATCCAGCCACCGAGTTCGCGCGCTGCTTTTCGTTTCTCGCCGATCTGCCGAACTACGCGCTGGACCGTCTCAGCCGATATGAAGCAAACCTTTGGCGCCAAGCCGGCCAGATACTATTTGCTCTTGATGCTCTGCAACGTCGCAAACCAGGGGATAGGGGGCGTCGTTTGAGTTTGGGCAGGCGAGGAGTGCTGACCTACAATTTCGAGGAATAGCCGCAAACCCGCGATTGCCGACACACCGCGAGGTCGTCAGCAAGAAAACTTCCTGCTTCAAGGTACATAAATATCTGCAATGTGTGGATAATGCTTCGCATATGTGGGAATGGCCTCACGTCGGTGTAAGATGATTGTCTGCGGCGAAAAATCATAGCCCCTGTAGTTATACTCCGGAGGGAGTATATACATCCTCAAGTTTGATCCATAGAGAAGATACCGAAAGGCGCCCTGGTCGTGCCGATGGTTTATTGAGTTTGTCGAATAAACCTTCTCCCATTCGGAAAAAAACAAGCCTATTGAATTTGATCTTCTATAAGCTATTAGATCGCAATTCATCTCAGGGAAACATTGAGGGAGTCCATCAAGTTTGCCATCTTTCCCACCGCTTGAATTAATGCGCACCGGGGCATGAGCGACTGCGATATCGAAATGATCTAGTAATGCGAAGATATCCGTTATGCCTGACCTGAGTACCGCGATATCGGAACCTAAGTAGAGATTCTTCTCCCATGTCATTTCCTTAAGCACGGAGAGCTTTGCTATCATTTGTCCGTTAAAATGAGTCTTGTCTCCGAGACACGTTGGAACGTAAAATTTTGCTAATGCTTGGAAGTCAAATACAGGGTCAAGGTCTTCGTGATGCTTGTCCGAGACAAGCAATAATTCGGCGTCTTCAACAAACCTACGTATCGTCTTTGCCGATCGTCCTGCTTCCCTCACGTATTTGCATTCTTCGTGAGAAGAATTGACCCAAAGGATACCCTTGCCCGGCCTGGGCGTAGACAGGTTAATGGAGGGCACGATCACGATGCGAGTTCGCTCACTGTCGGCGATGATGCAAAATTGTGATAAATGGTCTACAAGGTCCTAGCAAAGCAGTCTACCCTCTCTCAAAGAAGCACTACCAAGAAGCCATCGCGTCGTCGAAAACGGAAGCGGTGCTCCCTATCGCTCTGGTTTACGTCAAAACTTATTCTGCCTCAGAACGCCGGAGCCAAGTGAGGGCGTCCTCCCGCGCCACGTTTGGGCCGTTCCCACTCTCAAGATCACTCAGCACGGTTAGTAGTCGATCTGCAAACAGCGCGAGGGCTCTGAGCTGTATTTCTTTGGACCCGTCCGCTGCCCGCAACAGGTCGTGACGTAGCGCGAGTAGTGATGCGGGCGCCGAGTTGCCTAGGCGCCACGCAGATCGATACACAGCGTAAAGCGCCAAATCGCCAGCATTAGCCCAGCGGTTGGGCGGAGCGGGGCTCGAGAAATCCGGATTTTTGGCACGGGGAATGTCGAGGTATGGCGTTATCTCATGCCGTCCACCGCGCGACAGCAAAGCCATGGGCCGATCTAGAATGCGTTCCCGCCGCGCACTCGTCAGCGCAATTTTTGTCGTAAATGTCTTGATCTCGTTTTTGCTCGCTGCCCGGACGCTCAGCACCAGGGCTTCCTGCTCAATTCGGACCGTCAACCCGGCTTGATGACCGTTAGCTACGATCGCCTGAACGATTGCCTGCGGCAGCGGCTGAACGAGCCTGTCGATGCCGAGATCAGCTCCGTCGACGATGAGTGATTTCTCCGCATCCAGCATGATCGCTAGATAATCCCGATCTTCAACCCCCAACCCCAGCCCTGCCTCCCCCTGGCCCGGTGTTTGACTCCAGCTGATTAGACAGCCGATGGCCGGCTCCGCGACACCGCGCTTGACGGAGCCGACAAGCTGCGTATCTGGCGCGCTAGCGGGATAATCGAGAACCAAGGGATCGAACGCTGGCTTTTCTCGCGGGGTCACCTGCAGATCCATTTGTGAATACAGGCCCTTGCGCGGCCAGCCGTAGGACTGCAGGGTATCGCCGTCCTGTTCCCAGCCCCACTCTACAGAGCGGAATGTAGCGCGCCGGCGGGCTGCCCACCGGCTAAAATCGGCATCCAACTTTGCCCATGGCCCAAACAAATCCTCGATCAGCGAGTCAGAGCGCTCCTGGTTCTTGCCATTTTCGGTCCGTCGAAACATTTCGTCACGATAAATTCGGAACTTGAGAGATCGCTCGACATCGGTCATGAAATAAGCAACAAGCAGGAAGCTGACATCGCGATCCTTAAAATCACTGCGCGCAGTCTCGGAAGCCGCAAATGGTTTCTCGCGGAAGTGACGTAGGGCGAGGTCTAGCCAATTTCTATCAGTTGCCTTGTCGATGACGCCAAGGGTGAGCCGTTGACGGCCGGCTTCCCATACGTGATGGGAGAGCAGATCGGCGACCCCTTCGGTATACCAGCCAGGAGTGGCGAGTTTTCCCGTTAAACACAGCTGGAAGAGGTGCGTCGCCTCGTGTAGTAGAATATAGCGCATTTGATACTGGAGCCCACCGCTTGGATACACATAACTGGCAGTGCACTCGTCGGGGGTGAGGCCCCCACCTCCGAAATCCCACGACTGCCCGTCACTGGCTAGCGCTTGTGCCAGCGTCTGTTTGTCTTTGGCGTATACGACCGCCATCCGCATTTGCTGAATGCCGGTCGGCTCGCGGCCGAACATCTGGATAAGGTGGGGATAGGCCAATTCCAGAAGAATGAGGTACTGGTTCGCCGTCTGGTCAGAAAGATCGGTTTTGAGAGCGTAATGCTGACTGACGTACCAGGCGAAGCCTTGGGTGTTTTTAAGCTTATCGCCTGAAAAAGTCGGCGGAATGCGATTCGCAACATCGCGGATTGAAATACTTTGCACTGTCGACGTTCGACCGTTGACGATCACCTTCGCTGGTGTTTCAGCGGGGGTCGGAATCGACTCCAGGTGGGGGACCAGGCGCTGTTCAAAGCCACCGCAGTCTCCCGGGACAATGCACGCCGCTGCTACGAGCAGCAGCAGGGCACCGGCCTGCTTCAGCAAAGGAGTGAGTTTGCTGCTGAACATCATTTGCGTCCGAGCCATATCTTAATCGAGACGCCTCTTCGGGGCGAGCTGCGAAAACAACGTATCCAGGAGATCTGTATGGTCAATATGAGCGCCTCCAAAACATCACGAGGAACCGCGCGGCCCTCGCAAGCACCGAGCAGGCCAAAAACCTAAGAGCTTACCCCCGACGCGCGAAGCAGCGTGGCAATATTGCTGGCCCACGCGCCGTCGTGATACGGTGGATTAAATATTGACCGATAATCAGGTTAGCACAACCTAACGCGGCTGCGACGGCGAATAGGTGCATCGACCTTCGACGCAAACGCTCAAATCAACTGCAGCTGTGATTCCGCAGATCAGATTAGGAGCACGGGTGCACAGCTGATGTGCGGCGGGGCACACGATATGGAACAGCGTTTCGGCAAAGTTCGCTATTTTAGCGACCTTGAGGTTGAGATACATGATGGTGATGGCATCACCGAGACTATATTTCGGCACTCCGTTTGGGAAGAGGCCCTCAGCGATCGTTTAGTTGACGTGGCCTCTCGCGAAGGCGGCTTGTTAGTCGATGTCGGGGCAAACATTGGTTATTTTTCGCTTCTTTGGGCGAGGGCGCGATCGACCAATGAAGTTTTTGCTTTCGAACCGTCGCCTCGAATTTTCCCGAAGCTCATTGAAAATGTTACGCGTAATCGGCTTGATAATCAAATAAGGTGCTTTGGACTAGCTTTAGGCGATGCTATCAGGATTGCGACATTTCGGCTCGGCCCTGCGGAGCAGACCGGCTGGGGCGGAATCACCAACGACGAAAGCTCGTTTGATACAAAGGTAGTTGTTAATCGACTTGACGATTTAGTTGCCCATAGATCAATCCGGCTATTAAAGATTGACGTAGAGGGGGCTGATTATCTTGTTCTGAGAGGAGCCGAGCGTCTGTTGCGCTTAGGATGTATCCAAGAAATATTCTATGAGGAGAATTTTGGTCGTCTTAGGCCATTAGGTTTAGAACGCGGTCAGGCTAAGGATTTCTTGGAAACTTTTAGCTACCATGTTGAATTGGTCGCCGACTGGGGGGATTACTCTGATTGGCACGCTACACGAATGTGAATTCTTGACGATACAAAGTGATTAGGTCTGTCAGCGCCCACGGTGAGGAGTTGCGCCGAAGGTTTTGCAGACGAAAATCATGCGTCGAAAGTACATGCTGGTGCAGACACAGAATCCGATTAGATCAAAAATATAAATCAAACTAGCACCAGCGTGGCACCACGTTTCAGAGCAGCACTCTCGAACAAGCAGTATCATCCAGCGCTCCAGCGCGCGAGAGCTCGCTTGCAGGACTGGCGCAGCAGCCCCGGCGACAGCATCACCAGACGCCGAGCCACTGACAAAAGCCGCCTGCGGCATCGTGAGGCATGCCGCGTTCGTGATAGGCAGCTGGTCGAATTTGTCGTCGCGCCTAAATATTTGTGAGGTCGGCCTGCAGACAATTGTGGGTGTTCTGGAGCCGGCCGCCGGGCAAAATTCGGCGGATGCGATCCCCAACATCGCCGATTGAAATACTTCCCACTGTCGAGCGCGTTGAACTCACATTCTTCCACGTCGGTTCGAACGGTGATTCTCCAATCGGGAACACGGCGGAATGATTCCGGCGAAGCATACATACTTGCTCGCGCTTCCGAAGTGGTTCGCACCCATGGCGGCGCTCCCGGTACAGACAGTGGACGTTGATCCAATGGCCGGCGTGACCCAAATGATTTTCAGGCAGATCGGGATGACCCGCAGCAATGCTCACGAAAGCACTGGTCCCTTGCCACAGGAGGACGAGCCGTCAGCTCCCAGCCAGAATGGCATCTGGCACATTGCAATAATGGACAACGCTTCTTGTCCTTCTTTGAAAGGCGGCATGACGACCGCGTCACAGTCGATGAGCGCAATCGCCGCGTTGGTGCTCCGAGGCTTCGAAATCGGTTGCGACGACGGGCGAGCGGTTAACCGCGATGATGCTCGACTGCGGGCGCCATCAGGTCCCGATCACCATCGAACGGCTCTCGGACTACGGCAGCTGCTACATTGCAGGTGACACCCGCAGCTTCGCTCGCCGCATCATCTCGACCTAAAGACGACGCCCGTCGAAGTATCCGCAGAGCACCCGGAATGACTGACGCCTAGGTCCGTGATCAAACGCGAGTACGTCAGCGTCAATTCGCGATGCTCAGTTGCCGTCGTGAATCTTAACCTACCGCTGCCTTGCGGAAGAGCAGGGACGGCTCTAATCGGCAATCTCATTGAAGCGAGCAACGGCTAAGGTCGGTTCCACATTCAGCTCTCGGTGCAGACCAGCAAGCGTGAGTTCAGGCAGAGAAATCGCATGCATCTCCTCTACAAACGCGGCATAGCGTTCCCTTGGCAGCACCGAACCAGGATCGACGCTTGTTACGAGGACCAAACCCGTCGGAAACGCATCCATTGCAGTAATCTGGAGGTCCGGCCGACGACGCTTAAGCAACACGGCGCAACGCCAAACGTCGCCGGTCCACCAGTGCAACCGATGCATTTGCGACTGCCGAGCACGGGAGTATTGCTCTCGCTCGGCCATTATAAGATCGCCTGGTAGGCAATCGTGCAGAACAACGACAGAGTTAGGTCGACAGAACTGCTCAACATTCAAAAAATCCCATAGCAAAGCTTCAGAGAGATGCAGTCCATCCAGAAAAGCTAAATCGATTCGCCTTCCGAGCACGATTATCGGGTTTACCGTGGCAAAAAATTCGTCGCTGGTCATCTGATACAGCGCGCAGATTCGTTTGTTGGACACGGGCTCGGGTGAAGAAAGGTCAAATTTTGGATCTACCGCTACGCTGGGGCATTTGGCGAGCGTTAGAGACTTCCCCGTAGCTGTCCCGATCTCAAGGTACGATTTTGGCCGTAGTTGGCAATGCAATCGATCCAATACTTTTACGTAGTCCTCACCCACCAGGTCGGGCAGGGTTTCACCAGCTCCCGTGCCAGTATGCGCAACACACGTACTCATGCCCGAAGAATTAACCTCCAGAGCTGGAATTTCAACCAACATGTGACCTTAAATCTGGTTTGTACGGATTCGAACAGGTTACTATAGACAGGGTAAGGATAGCCAGACTAACGAAACGGGAGTGCCGAGCGGTGCGCTTGCCCTGTTATCAGCGCCAGATGCCGGGCATATGCCGAAGCGCCCGCAAAAGGCAGACCTGTTTGACGTGCTCCTTCGCCGTGGTCAGGGAATTTTCAGCATTTCGCGTATCCGCTTCGGCAGCGCTGTGGAGGCGCCGAGTTCAACACAGCTCGCCTCCCATTGGCAGAGGTAGTCTTCGATAGGCAAGCCAGTGCGACCGGGCCACCGATTTAGTGCTCCAAGGGCTTCGACGCACGAGGGAGTGCGCTCGAACTCGGCCAGAAAAGTAGGGCATGCCGCCATCGCGTACTGATTGAGCCCTGGCAATTCGATCTCTTTACGGTTATCTGCAAACCAGGTGTTACGGCTTAATCCCTGACTGTCCGCGAGCGTAGAACAGCGCTGAAGTATATCTTGTCGGTATTTCGCGATCGACTCGCCGAATGCATTGTCCTCGGGAAACGGCGGATTCTGCCTCCAACTTTCCGCGAGCCGACCAAGACCGCGAAGCGAGAACGACTCCACCAGCGCCTCCTCCAGCCATTGGCATGGAAGTGTCGGTTTCGCGTGTGGCTGCCAACTGTTGGCCATGACATGACCAAGTTCATGGCCGAACTGATAGGCGAGTCTCGACCAATCCCGCTCGCCGATGTCGACGATGATCCAAGCCATGCTGCTACCGTCAGGATGCAGCCAGATGGCGGGCGGCCCTGACGTATGCTCGTCTACGCGCAGACGCGTGGGCTGTCGGTCGGATAAAAGGCGGACACCATCGAGAGACGCATGCCGCATGCGTTCGACGACCTGCTGGGCTGCGCCAGGCAGCATGCGACCCCACTCGCCCGCGAGCTCAATTGTCGCGGAAAGCAGAGTTGGGGCCTGCCTGATGGGCGGCGACAGCATCTCTGCAACAACTGCCATAGGGTTATCCTCCGGTCTGTGGCAGCGCAAATGCCAGCGACCGGGCATAATTGCGGCATCGCGCTCGCTAATTTGGAAGAACGTGCGTCGCCCCATTCGCGTTCCACCCAACGTGGAGGGGGTCCTGGCGACTGGGATTGAGGGATTGTCTCTAAAAACGGTCTGTGAATCCGGCTCGATTGGCCACAAGACGCCCTTCCGGCGTAGCTCCCTTATCGGCAACGGCGGCGGGAAGCACGCGCAAGCGTAGGCTATCGGTCGGACAAAAGGCGTCGCGGAAAGCAGAGTCGGGGCCTGCTTGATGGCGGCGACAGGACCTCTGCGACAACTGCCATAGGTTTACCCTGCGGTGTGACAGGGCAAACTGCGACCGAGCACGTATGCGCACCCGTGCCAACTGTGAGAACGCGCGTCGCCTCATCAGCGTTCCATCCAACGCGAGAGCGGATGCCGGCGGATTACGATCGCGGGGAATCTAAACGGTTGCTCGAGACGAATCTAGGATTCTTGGTATTCGAACCGATCGCCGGAGAGCGTCTTGTGCCCTACCTGGCAGCGCGGTGTAGACAGTCCCGCTCGCACCGCTTCGGTAATCCGCGCCGCCGTTCGACTGTCAGACCTTGTTTGCACCACCCGCACGTCTGCGATCAGTTGGCGATGATCACCGCCGGGGTCTATTCCTTCTCATGGATTGACCATGTGCACGGCAGAGCTCGTGCCAAGAGCCCTAGCGGTCGAGCACTGTCTCGCGCTGAGCAAGTACGGCAACACTGCACGTGCCCAATGAATCCAGTTCTTAGAGCCCATCCGGGAAGTTCGGATTCATGACGAGGGATTTGCAGCAGCAAGACGTCGGAGCATGATACGGATCATTGCGAGGCGTACGAACGCGGCAGCCGTTGTAGCGTAGCGTTCGAAATCGCGGGCTAGCCGACGGTTGCGACTGATCCAGGCAAATGTCCGCTCCACTATCCATCGCTTGGGCAAGACCTCAAAGCCGATGGCATCGGATCGCTTTACGATCTCCAGCTTCCAAGCTCCAGTGCGCCAGACCGCGAGCGCCATCTTTTCACCGGCATAGCCGCCATCAGCAAAGATGCGCTCGATGAATGGGAACAGTCGTCGCGCCCGGCGCAACAGTTGGAATGCTCCATCACGGTCCTGAACATCGGCGGGATGAACGACGACGTTCAACAACAGACCCAGCGTATCAACCAGGATGTGCCGCTTGCGACCCTTGATCTTCTTGCCCGCGTCGTAGCCCGAAGGATCGAGCGAAGACCCCCTTTTTGAGCGCCCTTCGCTGTCTGCGAGTCAATGATCGCCACCGTGGGGCTCGCTTCACGCCCTTCCTGCTCGCGCACCGCAACATAGAGAGCATGATGGATACGCTCCAAGGTGCCATCCCAGTTCCACAGTTCCAGATAGTCATGCACCGTGCTCTTGGGGGGCAGGTCCTTCGGCAGCGCCTTCCACTGGCAGCCGGTCCAGAGGATGTAAAAAATCCCGTTCAGCACCTCACGCACATTCACCGAGCGTCTGCGCCCGCCGTGCCTCGCCGGCGGGATCAGGCGCTCCACAAGCACCCATTCGGCATCGGTCAAATCGCTCGGGTAACGAAGGCCACTGCGGTCCGCAGCTACGCGATGTTCGGGCTTCCACATCAGGCGCTCCCCCAGAAAGAATCAGGCGCCCAACAATGAATCACATCCGATTCTGCAGACTCAAGAACTTCTCGGATCGGCTCTTATGCAGATATCGATTGCCGCACTTGCGGACGCCAAGCAGTTTGGGCGTCTCGCCGGTCGTTCTTCCTGCGGGACCAGTCGGAGCCAAGCGGCCATGTCGTGGCCGCGTCAAGAGCTCGTCCATTCTCCCGAGCGACTCGAATCGCTTACTCAGCGAGGATAGTGACGTGTGGTACTCCGTTTTGAAGATCTTTTCCCAAAACGGAAACCCGCGAGTATCCCACATCTCCGATCATTGCGATCAAATCTGCCTCGTAAGGCCACAGCGATACGGGTGACATGCCCCTAATGGCCTCAAGGTCATTCTCAGGAGCTTCCATCACGCGGTAACTCTTTCCATTGTAGCAATAGGTAGCATCCGAAGGTTGATCAAGCTCGGGATAGTGGGTGCCGAGGAACAGGGTGTTCGCCTGAGACCGAAACCATGCCAGCGCTTCGCCAGGTTCGGGGACATGATACAGAACGCCCAGACAGAACACCAAGTCAAATGAACCGTTGAACTGTGGTTTTTCTCTCCCGCGGTACAGCTGTTCCAAATCGTGCTTGAGGAAGGTCGTACGACTCAGGCCATACTTTTCCTTGATATGCAGACATTTCTTAAGGTTGTCATCGCGGCTCTCTATTGCGACGTTCTCGCGAACCCCCATCTTCTCCAGGAGTACACTGTGGTGGCCCTCAAGCGGACCAATTTCCAATGTGCGGAGTCCCCTTAAATCGAGGAAATACGCAATGTATTTGATCCGCGTGTCTTCGCCGTATTTTGTTCGATGATAACGTAATGTACGGGGCTGATAATGCTGGTTTGCCATCTGAAGGACATGATAGATCCAGGGCCCCCGAATAGACTCGTCCTCGGGCGGTTCGCCGTCCGATGGGGGCAACACGGATGCCGTCATTGTTTGGCTGCCTTGAGATAATTGGTACTGGTTATGTGCTCTCGAATACAAGCACCTATGGACGCGCCGCACGCCCGAGCTCATTATCGGCTGCCGCGCTGCATGGATCAACAGGGAAATTTGACGTCGCACAATCACCGCTTCTGCGGCAGAGCAACGGAATGGCTGAAGCCTCCGTCCGCACGATTAAACGCGACCATGTCCGCGTCAGCAACAACCGGGAGCCGCCGAACCAATTGCGACATCGTCAAAGGGCTGTACTCGAGCACCTCCAACAGCATATTGTAAACAGTGCCAAAATCCCACGCAAAAGTCACGAGCTCACTCGGCTTAGCCCGTGGCGATAAAGGATTGCAGTTGGGCGTTGTGCTTGTCATCGGCCAGTTGTAGGTCTGCCAATCTGGGGCAACCAGCGTGCATCGGTCGCCCATAAGGAAATGCGGGACTCTATTGACCGGGTTTACCATTGGAGAGTTAAACGATGGTTTTGGCATTGAATGAAGTGCAATCGGTCTGGCTTTCGCAGATGCAAGCGGATTGGTATCAGATTATTCAACCATTTTCGCTGACGGAAGGGTGGGGGCCACAGTTTGTGAAGCGGAGCAAAGCTTTTGTGCCGATACCTCGTTTGGAAAATCACCACCTGCGCAACGCCAAATTGGTTCCCTCGCGTGAGGCACTGTTACAGTTGTTGCCTAAGGGTGGAATTATCGGCGAAGTGGGCACACAACACGGGTACTTTGCTAAGCAGATTTATGATGTGGTTCATCCTACTAAATTGCATCTTTTCGATGAAACCTTTGAACAATTTGACTCGGCAGCTCTTCTACACGCTTCGAATATCATAGTAAAACATCAGGGAGACTCAGCAACGAGCTTGAGCTCTTTCCCAGACCAATATTTTGACTGGCTCTACTTAGATGCCGATCACTCTTACGCAGGAGTAAAGCGCGACATTGAGCAGGCGCTCCATAAAATCAAGTTCTCTGGCTTTCTGGTATTTAATGACTTCACCTTTTGGAGTCCTTTGGAAGCGATGTCGTATGGAGTGGCTCACGCAGTATGCGAGCTGTGCCTTTCGCACGACTGGGAGATAACTCATTTTGCCCTTGAACCATTGATGTATTGTGATGTCGTCGTGCGCCCGCGTTCCCGTTGACGCAAGATATGGGAGACCGCACCCGACCATATCATCGATTCCGTCCGCACTTCCGCGCGATACACCGGCCTGCTATCGCCGCCAATACGCCGGCCAGCGATAACTCTTATTCGCCGACCTTCAGCGGCGTGGGCTGGAATTTCACGGCATACCTCACCCATGGGGTCAGGCCTTGCTGTCGGGTGTTCCCTGCAGGTACGCCGAGCGCCATCGCGACTTGTGGTTGCAAGCGCGCAGTAAGCACATTATTGCCAACGACTCCAGGCTGAGATAAAAACTCACCAAGGCTGTCGCCTAACCAACTCTGTTTGCAGCTTTAGCAGCGGCGTGTTGCGAAGTGTGATGAAGGATAGATCCGTGTTGGTAATATTGCGCGCCGGAGATACCTCCCTCCATCCTACTTGGCTGGAAGAAGACAAAATTCTAGAGCGAAACTGGGATTTGCATCTCAGCTATTATGGTAATCAAGACGATCCGTTTTCCGGTCGACCTTTGGATGTTACATTGACAAGGGAGAAAGGTCCCAAGGCCAAGGGAATCGTCGACTGTCTCAAAAAGTTGGGCAAACGGCTGGATCATTATGGATGGATATGGCTTCCTGATGACGATCTGGCGTGCAAGCTATCGACCTTAAACAAGTTTTTTCAGATTGTTATGTCTAACAGTTTTGAACTGTCCCAGCCCGCGTTAGCTGAGGGCTCTTTCTTTTCTCATGAGATCACAAAGCAAAAACCCGCTTTCAGATGGAGATACACTTCATTTGTTGAAATTATGTGCCCATGTTTTTCTCGTTCCGCGTTTTTACGATGCAGACCATATCTTGGCGCAACGGAGTCGTCGTGGGGCATCGATCTATTGTTTCCAAAACTCATTGGGTATCCGGAGCGAGGCATAGCAATCGTCGACGAAACGCCTATTTTGCATACCCGACCGCCGAGTTGGAGTATTCCACCTGCCGCGATGCGGCAGGTAAACTATGCCATAGCTGCCGGAATTGATCCTGCGGACGAGGTCTGGCGCCTCCTACGTGACCATGGATTCTCCGAATCAGCAACCTGGCCGTACCATACTGACTTATTGCGAGAATACGCCGCGGTGGATCATGCTGGAAGGCTAATCATTTTTTGTAATTCAAATGTAACCGGATAATGAACAAATCACTTCCATGCTCGTCCAGTTCGTCGCGCAACCCGGCGCAAATATACTGCTTTGTCGCAGAATTGGGTTTTCTTACTCTGCGGACCGGCGCGCAGCAAAATGCCATGAACTTTTACTACGCCGTCACCGCCTTGAAGTTCCGCAGGTAGGTGATCCTGCCGTCGCCAGTTCAGAAAAACTGCTGAACTCGGAGCTGGCTAAACGCAACCAAGTCACCGAAGTAGACGCTATGAGCGAGATTACACCGAGCGCCTGAACAATGTCATAACGATCGATGACTGGCCACCTCGACCGCGTGGTTAGCGGCACCGTGGAGGAGACGCAGTTACGAGCGCAAGTTCCAAAAGGAAGGCCGGCGAGGTCAAGCTCCGGATACCGAAGCTTCGGGCGCAGACGTCGGGATCGCGGTCGCGGCTTGGCGACAAGGCCGCAACGACCGATAGTTTCTTGAACTCCTGCACTATTTCGTGGTTTTATAATATGATCCGGTGGGTTCTTCCGGAGAAATTCGGCACTGGAACAGCGTTGGAACCGGTTCTGGCGGCTGAGCCGATCTGGAACTTGGAAACCTACCTTGCGGCGATGAACTAGATGGCGCTGCGCTCAACCGTGGTGTGCGCCCATGTCTCGGCAGCGGGCGCAAAAACCGCTCGCGTGGCGGCTTCTCTACAAGATTCACTTGACGATTGACTTCGGTGGCTTGCCCATTGCCTTCCAATTCACCGGCGGTGAAGTTAATCATAGCCGCAACTTGAGACGGTTCTCGAGAGGATCTTAACCCGCGCGGCGATGCAGTCGGTGAGAAAGGTTCGAAATCATATGATGCGCATTGCCCTCTTCATGTTCCACAAGGACTGGGACATTTGCTCAAGTCGGCTGGATCTTTTGCGCGCATTTAATCCAGGCCTGGAAATTTATGGGCTCTTCGGTGGGGAAGCCGTGCACTGGGATGAAGTAAAGAGGCGCTTTCAGCAGCAGCTTTCGGGCATCTACCATTTTGCTCACGATGACCCTCGCTGGAAATGGCGGAACACTGATTTGGCGGTTCGCAACTGGTTTAGCAGCTTTGGGCAAAATCTCCCATTTGATCTTGTGCACGTGATCCAATGGGATTTGCTCGTATTTGACTCGTTGGCGAGTGTCTACCGGAGTATTCCTCCCGGCGCCCTTGGTTTGACAGGTATTACTCCCGTTTGCAGCATTTCACACTGTTGGCCGTGGTGTTTTAATGAATCGGCTACTAGTATGGCGGAGCTTGAGGAGCATGCGCGGGTCAGGTATGGATTCACCGGAATTCTGGAAGCTAGTATGGGGCCGGGGTATTGTCTTCCGCGCAGGTTTCTCGAACAGTACGCCGTATCGGATGTTCCCGATCTCGGTCACGACGAGGTACGCTTGCCGCTTTACGCGCGGATTTTCAGGTTCCCCATATTTGATACGGGATTTTATCCGAAGTGGTTCGACGCTGTTGAAGAGCAGTACTTCAATGCCAGCGATGCGGAGATCAGCGATGACCTGATTCTGCAGGAATTGGCGCGTCCTCGGGGGAGGCGCGTGTTCCACCCCTATCGGAAGGCTTTAAGTGCGCTTTCAATTGCGATGCTTCCCAAAGCGGTAGCGCGTCTGGGCTCAGATGAGTGAGCAACTGCAAAGTGCCGCTCACCAACGCGGCTCCCGTGCCAAGATCTGGACAGACCGCAGCGATAAGATAGGTCGCTGGGGTGGTGGCTGATCGTGAACGGGCGCGCGGGCGTTGAACGCTTTCTGGCCCAGCGATCGGTCAGCTTGTTCTTCTGGCCGACCCGCATTTCCTCCTGGCACATACTTCTATCCGGATGCCAGAGCGCAAGCTTATACCACCTCCATAACGGCTTGAATCGGGGATTTTTGAGGTAAGCAGCGGGAACTGCTGGTTGTTTTTGTTGCCTGAGGTGTGATTCGCTGCGCCATCTGATTCGGGGAAATAGATGGTCAAGCAAAGCCGAGGTGCGGCGGCTGAGGACTGCGCTGCGGTGGAAGATTCCCGCGGCGCAGCGCCAACGCATCCAGATGGTATTGTTGCGTGAGAGTGGAATGGCGCAGCCCGCGATTGCGGCGGCGATGGGCGTGTCGCTGAGCACAGTGAACCGTGCGCACATGGCCTATGACGACGGCGGCATCAAGGCGCTTAAGCCTAAGCCGAACGGCGGACGCAAACACGAGAATATGACGTTGGCGGAAGAGAAAGCCTTGCTGGCAC
>JADMIO011421313.1_pt1 | contig 17294 bp, 17 predicted proteins | sample 8958161 | NCBI WGS metagenome assembly JADMIO01 (sample SAMN16585339, study PRJNA669376) | soil metagenome | isolation source: Crop rotation soil | place: USA: Cullars Rotation, Alabama | collected 2011
AAACCGGAGGATCTTTTTATCACGGCATATCGCGACCATGGCCTGGGAATAGCAAAGGGTATTCCGGTAAATAGCTGCATGGCCGAACTTTATGGAAAGGCTACGGGATGCGCGAAGGGTAAAGGGGGAAGCATGCACTTTTTTGGCAAAAAAGAAAACTTCTATGGAGGTCACGGAATCGTCGGCGCACAGATTGGAACCGGAGCAGGTCTTGCTTTTGCTGAGAAATACCGCGATTCAGATAATGTCGTTTTATGTTTTTTTGGTGATGGCGCTGCGCGGCAGGGAATCCTGCATGAAACCTTTAACCTTGCCATGCTCTGGAAGCTGCCGGTCATTTTCATATGCGAAAACAACAATTACGCAATGGGTACGTCGGTGGAACGAACATCCAACGTAGTTGATATTTACAAGCTGGCGGATGGCTACGAAATGCCTGCAGATGTAATTGATGGAATGCAGCCTGAAACGGTGCATGAAGGCGTGAGCAGGGCAGTGAAAAGGGCGAGGGAGAAAGGCGGACCTACGTTGCTTGAAATTAAAACCTATCGTTATAAAGGACATTCGATCAGTGACCCGCAAAAATACCGGACCAAAGAAGAGGTGGATGAATATAAAATGAAAGACCCGGTCAACGTGGTACGTAAAACAATAATAGATAACAAACTTGCTTCTGAAGCGGATCTGAATAAGATTGACAAACGCGTTGAAGACACGGTTGCCGCATCGGTCAAGTTTGCTGAAGAAAGTCCATGGCCAGCTGATGACGAAGTATTAAAAGATGTATACGTAGATAAGAACTATCCGTTTATTGTAGACTAGGAAGCCGGAAATCAGTTTCGGCAAGCCGAAATGGTTTTTATGTAAGTGCAGACATTTAATTAATAATAAAAAGCGGAACGCGGTTCCGCCAACCAATTAAAAGAAAATGGCAGAAAAGAAAAACGTTGAGACAATCCAATCCAATGAAGAAGTAATTGCTAAAGCAAAAGATTTCTGGACCCGGTACAGTAGAATAATTATTGTAGTAGGGGGTGTACTCCTCCTGCTCGTGGGTGGATACTATGTGTACCAAAACTATTTTGAAAAACCAAAGGAAGAAAAAGCAGCAGATGCGATGTTCAAAGCCGAAGAATACTATCGCCTTGATTCGATCAATCTTGCATTAAACGGCGACGGCCAATATGCAGGCTTTTTGAGAATAATCAGCAAGTACGGCGGAACAGACGCGGCGAACCTTGCGAGGTTTTATGCCGGTAGTTGCTACCTGAAGCTTGACGACAATACAAATGCGATTAAGCAGCTGAAAGAGTTCAGCACCGATGCAAAACAAATTCAGCAACGGGCATATAAACTTTTGGGTGACGCGCACGCAGACCTGGGAAAAAACGCGGAGGCGTTGAACTATTATAAAAAAGCGGCGCATTATTTTGAGGATGACCAGGCGAATTCGGCGGAAGCTTTGTTTATGGCAGCTTACCTTTCCGACCGGGTGCTGAAAAATCAAAAAGAGGCGATCGAATTGTATAAGGAATTAAAAGAAAAATATCCCCAAACCCAACAGGGAATGGAAGCAGATACATACCTGGCGCAACTGGGCGTTTACAATGTGAATTAATTGTATGGCTGATATTGCAAACAGCAAACTCTTAAAGGTTGATACAGGCATTCTGAACGTCCAGGATGCCTGTATTGTTTTGGTGAAAACGGAATGGAATGCAGCAATCGTCGACGAACTCGAAAAGGGTGCTGTTAGCGAACTCCAAAAATATCACCTAAGAAAAATTATTACCGTTACCGTTCCTGGTGCCGTTGAGATTCCTTTCGCAATAAAAAGTTTTTGGGGAAAAGCTGCCAAAAAGAACAAGCCGGATGCATTTATCGCGTTGGGTTGTGTCATTCGGGGTGGTACCCCTCATTTCGAATACGTATGTAAAGCGGTTACTGATGGAGTAGTATGGTTAAACGTTAATTTGCCGGTACCGGTAATATTGGGAGTATTGACTGTCGAAAATGAAGAACAAGCGCGGGAAAGAACGGGCGGAAAGCATGGTCACAAGGGGGAGGAGGCGGCTATTACTGCTCTGAAAATGATCAGTCTGCAAAAATCATTTAAAAATAAAAGGAAGTTTAAGGATTGACGATCATGAACGTTCAGCTTTTCATTCCCTGTTTTGTCGACCAGCTTTTTCCACACACGGCTTTCAATATGATCAAAGTGCTGGAAATAGCGGGTTGTACTGTTAGTTATAATACCGATCAAACCTGTTGCGGCCAGCCTGCCTTTAACGCTGGTTTTTGGGATGAATCAAAAGCCGTTTGCACTAAATTTCTGAAGGACTTCAAAGGCACTGATTACATAGTCGCTCCAAGCGCCAGCTGCGTGGGTTTTGTAAGGAATTATTACGGAAAATTGTTTGAGAATTCATCATTACATCATGATGTAGCGGATGTCGGTAAAAGACTGCACGAATTTTCCGAGTTCCTGGTAAAGATTCTAAAGGTTGATAATGTCGGTGCAGAATTAGTTGGTAAGGCGACCTATCATGATAGCTGTGCAGGCTTACGCGAATGCAGGATCAAGGAAGAACCGCGTAAACTTCTTTCCAAAGTAAAAGGATTAGAACTGGCGGAAATGAATGATGTTGAAACCTGCTGTGGTTTTGGTGGCACCTTTGCCGTTAAGTTTGAGGCGATATCTATTGGAATGGGTGAGCAAAAAGTTGAAAACGCTTTGGCTACGGGTGCTCAATACCTTATTTCCACTGATCACTCCTGCCTGATGCATCTGCAGGGTTATATTAAACACAAGGGCTATAGCCTTAAAACACTTCACCTCGCGGATGTACTTGCCAGTGGCTGGTAAACCGATCCTGACTTAAATGAAAAACCGGCATTCATTTATTGAATACCGGCAGGGTTTGTTTTTGATTAGGACACTTTTACCCACAAACCGTTTATGTATACTGAAGGGTGGATCATTTCATTTTCCGGGTCACGGATTTAATAGTTACGAAATTCACGTGGTAATAGATTTTAGGGCTAGTGGCTTCTTTCAACGCCAACTTTTCGGCGGGACGTGCGGTATGAATTATTTAGGCATTAATACATGGTCAATAACGTGTATCACACCATTGCTTTGATAAACGTTTGGGATGGTAATTGTCGCCATGCCGCCCTTTTCATCTTTTATCCACCAATTCCCGTCTTTTTTCATGATCCAGATCTTTCCCCCGGCAACGGTTGTAAGTTCCGCAGTACCGTTTCCCTTTTTGATCCATTTTTCAAGTTCCCTGGAATCTAATTTACCCGCTACTACGTGATAGGTCAGAATCGATGTTAGCGCAGACTTGTTCTCCGGCTTTACAAGACTTTCCACCGTTCCGGCGGGCAGCATGCCAAATGCATCGTTGGTTGGCGCGAACACCGTAAAAGGTCCTTTGCCCTGTAAGGTTTCAACAAGTCCTGCAGCTTTTACAGCGGCAACAAGCGTGGTATGATCCTGTGAATTCATGGCGTTCTCAATGATGTTCTTTGAAGGATACATCTCGGCGCCGCCCACTTCCACTGTTTTTTCATTTTTTTGTGCAAAAGAAACATTCATCAGCAATGCCGAAACGAGCATAAGACTGACAGATTTCAATGATTTCATAATATTTGTTTTTGTTTTTGATTAACGGGCCGATTAATTAGCCCGTTCGGTTATAATTACGGGAATTAAAAACCTTTTGGTTTTAAAAAATCCTCGGTTTATTTATACACTTCGTTATATTTTTGAAATCCCTAATTAAATCTTTTTCGTATGGCGTACTGGCTTGTAAAATCAGAACCCTTAGCGTACAGTTGGGATGACCTGGTAAAAGAAAAGCAAACGGTCTGGAGCGGGGTAAGAAATTATGCCGCGCGGTTACACCTCAGGAATATGAAGAAGGGAGACGAAGTGCTTTTTTACCACAGCAACGAAGGCACAGACATTGTAGGCATAGCCAAAGTTGCTAAAGAATGTTACCAGGATCCCACAACGGATGACGACCGTTGGGTAGCCGTTGACCTGAAGCCGCATAAGAAACTAAAAAAACCTGTGAGCCTTGCAACAATAAAAAAAGATAAAGGGCTTTCTGAGATGGCACTTGTTCGCATAGGAAGATTATCGGTTCAACCGGTCACGGATAAAGAATGGAAAACCATTATGGAACTGGCAGAAGAAAAAAGTTAGTGCAGCAACCCGACGGGTTGATAGCATAAGCTGTCAAAAAATCATTGCCAGCCTGAGCCTGCCTGTTCGGCAGACAGGCTTGGCGAAGGTTGATAGTTTGATTGTCAGTATTTGTCCACCTGAGCTTGTCGAAGGTCGACAAACTCAATATGACAATCAAACTGATTTTTGGACAGCCTTATTTTTTTTAGATGGGTTACCTTTTAATTGTTCGCCGTATAAACTTCTGAACATTTCTTTCACCTAATAATATTGCCACATGAAAAGGTTTAGGCAACTCCTTATTGGGTAGCCGGGATCAATATCTATTCCTTCTAAAACCTCAATAAAAAAAATCCATTTGCTTTCTGTGCAAAGTTCAACCCAACTGCATCTTCTAATCATTTAAAACAATCATCATGACCTTCATCCGAATTGCTGCAATTATTGCAGTTATCACTACTAGTTTTGCCTGTAACCAGGGAAATGAAGCAAAAACAACGGTAAATGCAACTAATGCTTTTTCTCCCGCAGAAGTGCCCGTTGCCGATCAAAAGGAAGACGAATTTCAGAAAGAATACGAAGGCAATTTTCGATCCGACTCGATCAGGAAGCAGCAACTCCCCGGCGATAAACAAAAACAACCGACTCAACAACCCGGCTTGCCACGGGTAGACTGGGACAAAAAAATAATCAAGACGGCTTCTCTCAGGCTGGAAGTAAAGGATTATAATGTATTTGCCATTTCTTTGAGAGAAAAAATAAAAGAATTTGGCGGATACATAGCTCAGGAAGAACAAATTCAGTCCGAATACAAGATCGAAAATTCCCTTTCCATAAAAGTCCCTGTTGATCAATTCGACGACGCAATAGCACAAATTTCCTCCAAAGCAGAAACAGTCAACGAAAAGAAAATTATTTCACAGGATGTCACCGCGGAGTTTGTAGATACGAGGTCAAGGATAGAAGCCAAAAAACAGGTAAGGCTGCGCTATATGGATTTGCTAAAGCAGGCAAAAAATATGGAGGAAATTCTAAACGTTCAATCCCAGATTAATGGCATACAGGAGCAAATTGAATCAGGGGAGGGAAGAATCGAATACCTTGGTCATTCATCCGTTTTTAGCACCATTAACCTCACCTACTATCAAATACTGAATGCCTCGGCCATCGACAATGAAAAACCATCTTTTTCTACTGAGCTTAATCATGCGTTCAGAAATGGCTGGAGTTGGATGGGGGACTTGTTTGTTGGGTTGGTATCCATTTGGCCGCTTTTACTATTGATCTTTTCAGTTGTTGTTATTTATAAAAGAACAAAACACCAAAAACCGAAACAGGCGTAATATAAATGGCCTTCCTGCGCCGCGAGATGCAGATTGCGGAGACACCAATTTTGGTAACGCTTCCTTCTTTTTTACTATTCAAATTTGTCCTAATTTTCGTTTCTGCTAAAACGAAAGAAATTGAGCGGGAGAAAAAAGAAATTGGTAGTTCTTTCCGGTGCGGGAATCAGCGCTGAAAGTGGATTAAAAACGTTTCGTGACAGCGATGGGCTTTGGGAAGGCTATGACGTGACAGAAGTCGCAACACCACGGGCATGGAGAAAGAATCCGCAGCTTGTATTGGACTTCTATAATATGCGCCGAAAGGATGTAGCCGCTGCAAGGCCGAACGCAGCTCATACCGGGCTTGCCGAACTGGAAAAAGACTTTGATGTCACCATTATCACACAAAACATAGATGATCTGCATGAACGAGGCGGATCAACAAAGGTTCTTCATTTGCATGGTGAGATTTTCCAAATGCGAAGTGAGCATGACGAACGAAACATTTATGAAATAAGGGGAGACATCCGGTTGGGTGATAAAGCCGGCGACGGTGGACAACTCAGGCCTAATATTGTATGGTTTGAAGAACCGGTGCCGATGATGGAAGAAGCGATTCCGTTTGCGTACGGCGCAGATATTTTTGTAGTGGTTGGAACGTCATTAGTAGTGTATCCTGCGGCAGGATTAGTAAATTATGTTTCGCCGATGACGCCAAAGTATATTATAGATAAGCGGGTCCCTTTTACGCAAAATTTTCAAAACCTTATTGCAATTGAAAAGCCTGCAACGGAAGGAGTAAAGGAATTGCTTGCGCTGTTGAAAAAATTGGTTTAGGAAGTCATTGGGGCGGGCAACCGGGTTTTTGTTTACTGCGATCCTGGCATCACAAAGTTTCCTCGTGGAATTTTATACCGTATTGTTCCAACTCACTCAATACCGGCTCGTAGATATCGCTTGTAACCGGGATACGCAACCCCCGTGAAGCTATGGTTCCGTTTAATATAAGTTTGGTAGCTATCCCTAACGGTAAGCCCACCGTTTTTGCCATAGCGGTATTTATCTTGTCATCACCTTTTACAACGAGGGATGTATTAATAATTTCATGCTTTCCATTGACGTCGCATTCGAATTCATGCAGCATTACAATCATGTCCTTATCGTTTGCCTGCAGCGACAGCTTATTTTCCATTGCAAATTGCAATACGTCTGCTGAGCTTTTTGCGTAGCCAGGGATGATTTTATTATCGAAAAATCCAAGGAATTCGAACATCTGTCTTACCAGTGATCTTTCCTTATCATCGACATACTTAGTCAGAAAATCTTCGAAACCAGCTGCCGTCGTTCGCGACGCAACACTCTTATCCAGCCATTCCCTAAAACTGCATTCTTTTTCCATGAGTTGAACGTTGGGGCTTTCATCAGTTAACCCCACCTTAATGACGTGTTTCCATCCTGTGCAAAAATCCGGATCCCTTAAAGTGGTCCTCAGAAACGTAATAGTGGATTCGAGGCTATATAATGAAATGTAAGACAGGGAATCCCGGTTAGGATAGTATTGAAGTCTTCCAACCTGTGGAATACTGACTATGCCATTTGTATCAAATAGCGTTTCATAGGGTTGTTCAATGACCTTTCCATTCATTTTATAGACCGCACCCGCTTTCCCCGCCATAACAATATTGCGGGGATTCCAGCTTATTTTATAATGCCAGGGATTATCATCACTTTCGGGAGCGACCAATCCACCGCAGTGAGATTTGAACGACACAATGTTTCCACCTTTCGCGTGAACCCGATCAATCAGCATCATTGCGCTCATATGATCAATCCCAGGATCGAGACCCATTTCACATAAAAAAAGAACGTGTCGATTTGCGATTTCATCCTTCATACTGCGCATTTCATCGTCAACGTATGAAGCAGTGAGGAGATGTTTAGAAAACTGCAGGCAATCCCGGGCTACCTTGCCATGAAGAGACGGAGGCAACATGGAAATAACAATATCCGAGTTGCTGATAAAAGATCTCCTTTTAGTATCGTCTGTAATGTCGAACGAAACAGCTTTTCCAAATGGCGCGTTCTTTAATTTTTCCAGGGCCATTTCGAGGTTCGCATCAGCAACGGTCAAAATCCAATGCTCATTTAAAGCATTTGCCAGCAAATAATTTATTAATACAGTGGCAGATTTCCCGGCGCCAAACAGCAATATCTGTTTCATGCGGCAAATATCAGGGATCGGCTGTAGAAAACCATTGGCATCCTATTTGTAAAAATCCTATAGTAGATCAAACAAGATTTATTAGCTCATCAAAAAACGACTTTATGAAAAAAGCAATATTCGTATCCCTGGCGTGCCTGCTGAGCACTATTCTGTTCGCACAAAACTTCTCGGCAGGTGTTAAGGCCGGCGTAAATATCACAAACTTTACGGGTGGCGATTTTGAATCGGTCGATAAAAAGGCAGTTGTCGGTTTTCACGCAGGTGGCTTCCTCAGTTTTGCTTTGGGGGCGTTATATCTACAACCTGAAGCGCTGATTTCCACACAGGGCGCCCGCATTGACAGCGCCAATGGAAGTTATGACTGGAAGATTACCTATGCCGCTATTCCGGTGATGTTGAAATACCGGACACCGGGTGGCTTTTATCTTGAAGCAGGTCCCCAGTTTAGCTTTAAGATAAGCGACAACATCGAAAACCAATCCATTCATAACTTTGTGAATGACCTGGATCTGTCGGCTGGCTTTGGTCTTGGTTTGCAAACCAAAGGCGGACTCGGAATAGGTGCACGATACCTTGTTGGGATTTCTAAAGTTGGTGATTTCGATCCTTCTGAAGGTAATGGTATCAATCCCGATTTCAAGAATAGTGTGCTTCAAATAGGAGCGTCACTATCTTTAGGAAAGTAAGATGGTACCATCGGGTAATTCATGAAACGTTAGACAATTCAATGCGAAATGACCTGGCTAATTGGATAGCTATAGCGCTGTCCAAGTTCGGAGAGACCTACATTCCGGCAACATCATCGTCACTTTGCTTGCTTTCAATATTAATGATTTTATAGAGAACCTTTATTCCGCGATTGGTATCGGGAACCCTTAACGTCGCAGAAGTACGTGGTGCAATTGCTTCGAACCGGATATTTTCCGTTCTTAAAGGTTCTTCGCTTGGTCTGAGGTATTGAATTTCCACAATAACATGGTCGAGTTCATAACCTGAATTATTTGTAACGGTGATTAGCAGATTCCTTATTCCACCAAACGCCACCCGCTTATAATCGTTACTGCTCACAGACACAAGATCCTTTAAGCTGTTTTTCCCAGCTTTTGTTAGCGCCTGATCATTTGTATTATTGTTAACTGAACCTCTGACTTTGCGATTTCTTTCACCTGTCAAACCATCGATTTCTGTACCCGGGCCCGTTGGTTCATCGACGATAACCTGTTCTTTTTTCTCTGCGGGCCGGATCATGGTTTCTTTTCTGATAAGTAAAGTGGTTGGCGGCTGAATTCCATTTCGCTCTTCATCTGATTTTTTTGCCAAACCAGGTCCCGTCGCTTCAATTATTTCATTTTCCTTTTCATTTAATGGCACATCACCGGGCTGAGAAGAATTCTCTGTGAGATTGACCTTGCCAGATTCCTGCAATGTATTTATTGGCGTATTTTGAATCGGTTTGTTTGCTGTCTCACCAGCTTTCCCGGGTTTTGATTTAATGAGAAAGCCTGCCAGCAAACCGAGAAGTACGAGGCCAACGAGGACCGAAGCCTTTTTGAGATTTGAAATGAGTATGCCTCTCCTTACGCCTTTATTTTTTCGTTGTTGCAGCGTTCTCACATACATTTCCTTGATTTCATCAAGAGGTTGAGAATATTTTATTTCTGCAACCTCCGGTGATTCAGTGATGGAAATAGTAGGCGCCGGGGACGGCTGCCGGGATACATGAACCGGCTCATTGTTGTCGATTTTCTTTAATTCTTGTTCCGGCTCTCTAACTTTTTGGGTGGGAAGGGTGACAAAAACCGATTTCTTTGGTGCGTATTTTACTTCTTCCTTTGGTCCAATGGGCGGAGCGTAGGGCGAATTATCCTGAGTTATGATTTCCTTTTGCTCTTCCTCTTTTTTAACCTCTGGCTGTTCTTCCCGTTTCTCTTCCTGGTTTTTTTTAAAAAACCTGTCGAAAGGTTGTTCCTCCACAATAGGTGCGTAGGGTTTCAGTTCATTTATTTCACTTGGATAACGCCATCCGGCACTCTTTCCTTCTATCCAAACAAGATCGTAGGGTTTCAATCCCAAACCCACTAGGTCATCCAACAAGTAGGGACCGCTTTCTTTATTGTCACGGAGTAATAAATACTTTCCCATTTTGGGGTCGCATTTGATCGTGCTAAATAAACGAAATTCTATGCCCGCAAGTGCCAAAAGCTTGTTATAAATCAATGCGGGGCAACAATTAACAATCGTGGAAAAATAGGTTAAAAAACACCCTCATTTGTCAGGTTATGACTCTCAAAAAAAGTAGATTTGCCAGCCCTTAAACCGTCCCATTTTACTATTTAAAAACAGGATAATCAAACGGATATTCTGAATGCCTTTCACGGAGTTTTATTTTATAAACTTTATGCCTTTGGGCGTCCGGGAATGATCAATGAATCTGTCAAAAGGTTAAAACAAAAAAGAAATCTAATTTAGAATAAGGAGTAGTATGGAAGAAAATTTTGGACCTCAGGAAACCAATGATATCAACAGGATAATTCCCGTTAATATCGAAGAACAAATGAAGACAGCTTACATTGACTATTCCATGTCAGTCATTGTAGGCCGGGCTTTGCCCGACATCCGCGATGGATTAAAACCCGTTCATCGCCGGATTCTCTATGCAATGAATGAATTGGGATTGCAGTCTAATCGGCCTTATAAAAAATCTGCCAGGCTTGTCGGAGAAGTCTTGGGTAAGTATCATCCTCATGGTGATATGTCCGTATACCATGCCATGGCGCGGATGGCGCAACCATGGAACATGAGATATATGCTCGTGGACGGGCAGGGCAATTTTGGTAACGAAGATGGAGACGGACCTGCGGCGATGCGATACACAGAAGTACGTTTGCAGAAAATCACCGAGTATATGCTCGATGATTTGGAAAAGGACACGGTCGATTTCCAACTCAATTTTGACGATTCCGAAACAGAACCAACCATCCTGCCGACGCGTATCCCAAATCTGCTTGTTAATGGTTCGAGTGGAATCGCCGTGGGAATGGCAACCAATATCATGCCTCACAACCTTACAGAAGTGATTGATGCCTGCATTGCCTTCATAGATAACCGTGAAGTAACGATTGATGAGCTGATGGCCCATGTTAAGGCGCCTGACTTTCCAACCGGTGGAATCATCTACGGAATGGAGGGAGTTAAAGCCGCCATGCATTTGGGCAGAGGAAAGGTAGTGGTGAGAGGTAAGTTATACGTTGATGCAAAGCCGAGCGGTCGCGAGCAAATTATTATCACCCAGGTTCCCTACCAGGTGAACCGCGATGAACTGACCAATCGCATTGGTATCCTGGTAAACGATAAGGTGATCGAGGGAGTTGCTCATGTAAACAATGAATCCAATAATAAAGAAGGCACCCGCATTGTAATTGACTTGAAACGGGATGGAGTGGCCAATCTTATCATCAACCAGATTTACAAACATACAGATCTTCAAACTTCGTATGGCATCAATAATGTGGCCATTGTCAAGGGTAGACCAAAGACGCTCAACCTGAAGGAAATGATCAGTGAGTTTGTTGAGTTTCGCCACGAAGTAGTGGTTCGTCGTACGCGGTTTGAGCTTAGAGAGGCTGAAAAAAGAGCGCATCTATTACAGGGCTACCTGATTGCATTAGATCATTTGGATGAAGTAATCTCATTGATCCGTGCATCGTCGACGCCGGATGTAGCTAAGGAAAACCTGGTAAATGCAGGGTGGGGGATCGACGAGATACAGGCAAAAGCAATCCTTGAGTTGCGTCTCCAGCGCTTGACCGGGATGGAAAGAGAAAAGATTAAGTCCGAATACGATGAACTGGTGAAATTGATTGCACACTTAAAGGAGATCCTGGCGAATGAGGGCATGCGGTTTGACATTATCAAGGCAGAATTAAGAGAGATCAAAGAAAAGTTTGGTGATGAGAGAAAAACGGAGATCACTTATCTCGACGATGAGATGCGATTGAAGGACCTGGTAAAAGAAGAAGACGTGGTGATCACGATTTCTCACCTCGGCTATATCAAACGTACTCCGGTAGACGAGTACCGTGCTCAAAGAAGGGGAGGAAGGGGAGTGATCGGGGGAAGAACCAGGGAAGAAGATTATATCGAACATCTTTTCGTGGCGTCTTCACATCACACGATGCTCTTCTTTACGGAAAAAGGCAGATGCTACTGGTTGAATGTTTTCCAGATTCCCGAAGGAGAGAAATCCGGAAAGGGGAGGGCTATCCAAAACATGGTGCAATTACCGCCCGACGATAAGGTAAGGGCGATTATTGATGTAAAAGATTTGAAAGATGACGAATTTGTGAAGTCTCATAATATCGTACTTTGTACGAAGAAAGGAATCATCAAGAAAACAGCACTGGAAGAATTTAGCCGGCCACGTTTAACGGGAGTAAATGCGATTAATATTATCGAGGGCGATGAACTGCTGGAAGCTAAAATGACCGATGGCAATTGCGAAATTATGATGGGAGTGAAAAGCGGTCGGGCTATTCGCTTTTCAGAAGAAAAAGTAAGGCCTACCGGGCGCGGCGCCATCGGAGTTGCCGGAATTGAAGTAGACAATACCCAGGATGAAGTGGTTGGTATGATTTGTGTAAATCCAGTTACAGATGCAGACAAGACCGTACTCGTGGTGAGCGAAAAAGGTTTCGGCAAACGAACAAAAATGGACGAGTACCGGTACACCAATCGCGGAGGTAAAGGTGTAAAAACAATTAACGTCACTGAAAAAACCGGTGCATTAGTGGGGTTATTGGATGTAGCTCAGAAACAGGACCTGATGATCACGTGTAAGAGCGGCGTCACGATAAGGATGAAGGTTTCGGACATAAGCGAACAGGGCAGGGCCACTCAAGGCGTGAAGCTGATCAGGCTGGATGAAGGTGATGAGATCGCGGCCATCACCAGGATTGACGACCAGGAACAATCTGAAGGTGAGGTGAATGGAAATAACCATGCAAATGGAGTGGGCGACGCAACCGATGTTGACGAAAATCCATCTTAGAAATCGCGGACCCTTAATAGTCTGCTACAGAATTTCGGACCCGGAAAATCTCAACATGAAAAAGTAATAATTCAGATATGAAAAAGATCACATTTACCTTAACGATGCTGATGCTTGCATTATTCCTGCACGCACAGAATTACGACGAGATCAAGCAAAACGTGATGCTCAATCAGTACAAAAAAGCCAAAGATGACCTTGACAAGAAAATGAGCAATGCCAAGTTTGCCAGTAAGCCCGAAGCTTATATACTGAAATCAACAATTTATGCCGCGATGGCGGCTGACAGCAGCGTGAAGGATACTCCTGAAGGCGCAACATTACGAGCGGAATCGGAAGCCGCTTTTAAGAAATACCGGGAAATGGAGCCAAATATGGAGCTGGCTAAGGATGCACCATACAAGAACGCATTGATCAACATCTATACAAACCTTTTTAATCTCGGTTACAAACAATATGAAAATAAGAAGACTGCTGAAGCGTTCGAGACTTTCAAAAGGGTAGATGAGTACTCGGCTATTTTAACGCAGCAAAAACTTCTGAATACATCGCTCGACACCAATGTCGTTATTCTTGCAGCAGTCACGGCCGAAACCAGTGGCAATAAAGAGGAAGCTGCGAAATATTACAGTCGTCTGGCCGAAGCAAAAGTGAAAGGTGAAAACTTCGAAAGCATTTATCGCTTCCTCGTTACATACTATTTCTCCAAGAATGATATGGCCAATTTTGAAAAGTATAAAGAGCTCGGCAGGCAGGTTTATCCCGAAAGCGAATTCTTTACTTATGATAAAACAGATTTTGCGGTAGGGCTTGACAATAGTTTTGATAAGAAGATGAAATCGCTTGAGGATGTCCTGGCGAAAGAACCCGGGAATTACAAAGCCAATTTATCGCTCGGGCAATTGATTTATGATACGCTCAATCCAAAAATTGAGGGGTCACCATTGCCGTCAAACGCAGCAGAACTTGAAAAGAAAATGGTTGATGCCTTCAATAAAGCTGCAGAAGCAAAACCTGACGAGGCATTACCGTACCTTGTTATCGGTGACTACTATGTAATGCTGCAGGCAGAAAAGGTGAAAAAGACCGATAAGAAGTATGGGGAATTTCTGGAAGCAGGAAGGGTGCCCTATGAAAAGGCTGCGGCTATCTTTGCCAGCAAATCAAGCCTGAATGGGAGTGATAAGCAGCAATACAAAAAAGCAGCGGGCTTCCTGGAAGACATTTATAATTACAAAAAGGAGCAATCAAAAGGCAAACCCGCAGATGTGGCCAAGTATACAGCGGAAGCCAAAAAATGGGGTGACCTGTATGGAAGTATTAAGTAATCCGAATAATAAAGTAATAATAAAAGAGGCTGTCCCAAAAATCAGTTTGATTGTCATATTGAGTTTGCCGAAATATTGACAATCAAACTGTCAACCTTCGACAAGCTCAGGCTGACAACAGTTTTGGGACAGCCTCTTGTTTTTTGCATGAACTGTTATGATCAAAAGAAAATATAATCGTAAGCAGCACCGATGAGATAAGCGAGCGCTCCACCGGCAGCAGCCCCCATTACCGGCCAGACGAAATAAACCAACACAGGTTTCAAATACCACTTTTCCCTTTCAATTAAAGCAACATTTTCTGTTGTCGGACTCGAAATCATAAACCGCTGGGGTATTGGTTTGTTATCAGCCACCGGGCGTCTTGTCTTCACCGCAACAATTGCAGGCTCTGCAACGGCGGGCGCGGCAGTTATTACCGGTGACAATACAATTTCATGAAGTAATACTTTTTCAGCTTCTTCACAAGTGCTGGCCACAGATACTTCAGGATTCAGCAACGTAATAGTTTTCTTTACCGGGTTAGGATAATAGATTATGTTTTTCGACAGCAGCGTTTCTTTTGCTTTCTCAGAAAGACCCGTTGATATACGGCCACGAAATACATCTTTCTTCCAGTCTATGCCATTTATATTGGCCCGGTGTTCCTGGAATACGGCTTCACACGCCTTTTTTAATTCGGGTGTCATACTTTGTATGCTTTAATCTTTATGCACTAACCAGAGGCCAGATGCAATAACGTTCCTTGTTACGGAGGGGGACTTTATAGGTTGGATCTAAGTGAGAATAAATTTCGCAATAAAAAATCGAATTCTAAAGTAGCTCTGAATAAAAATTATAATGAGTTAACTCCAGTGATGCTTCGTGAAAATAAACATGATTAGCATTTCAATCGTCAAATTACTAATAAGGAGAGTAAACTTTTGTAAAATATTGATTATGATACACTTATGCAATTACTACGAATCGTTTTTCCCAAGAAGGCTGTATTACTCCGTTGATAAAAATAACTTTAGTTTAAAATAATTTTGAATGTGAACAAGGCTAATCGTTGCAAGACGGGCTCTGCCGTAACTTTTCTTTTGAAGAGTAGCCAAATCACCATAACTCAATGGAAATGCGTTGCCGTCAGGCGGCAATATATGTTTGATAGAGTCGTTTGATGTGTTGTCCAATCAAAATTTTTGATTTTCTTGTATTTAAAAAACTAAGTGCTTAACATGAAAAGTATTGAAAAAATTTTCGCAGTCGCAACAATTGCCGTCGTTATATTCTCAGGGTGCAGTAAAGATGATGATACTCCAGATCCTATGAACGCAACTAACACACAATTACTAACGGCTAAAACCTGGCAGGTAGATGAAACCTTCCAGAATATAACAGGAACAAGATTTCATTATCTAAGGGGTGGTGAAAATACATCAGGCGTAAATATGGGAGCACTGAGACTGAAATTTAATGCTGACGGCACCGGAAGTCATACCGATGTCGATGGCAATAATTATACATTGACTTGGGCTTTTACTTCTGCCGACGAAAGCAATATTCATATAGTTATTGGCGGTATTTATATATTTGACTGGTATTTCGTAGATGTTGAAGCTGACACTCTTTTGGCAAGCAACAATGTGTCAACTAATGGAATAATTACCTCAAAATGGACTCCAGTCCCTTAAAGAACTCATTTTGATCAAATCTTTGGAGCCTGCTGAATACAGCAGGCTTTCTTATTACTAAGAATCGTCAGCTTACGAATCAATAGGAGACCTACTAGTTCTCACGAAAGAAGCCAAGCCGTTTTTGTAATAATGCACGACCGTGTGCCATTTAACATAAAATGAAGTTATATGGAAAGCTACCTTTCTCTCTTCTCTGCATCTTGTGGGGATAAGATTTTTTTATCTGTCAAAGGTGCATACCTGATAAAAAAATCTTATCCCCACAAGATGCTATTAAAAAATGCCCTTTGCGTATAACTCTATATTATGTTATTTGGTTAGGGCTGTGAAGCGAAGTCCGTAAGTTTTTTGATACGGACGAGCGAAGGTGGCGGAGTGTATTAATACAAAAACGAAGGGAAGATGTATTAAATACGGCGTAAGCCGTTCACTCTCAAACAAAAAACCTCTACTGCAAATAGAGGTGAAGTTAAAAATATCTTTATTTTTCCTGGTGTTCAAGATCGGGCATATAAAACTACGTTTTTATGTCCGAAGAGAAAAAAAGTAAAAAGAGGAGTACTAATGCTTCTGTTAAGAACACCAAAATTCCTGATGTTTTTACCGCTGAAGGGATGAAAAAAGACGTTGAAAAGCTGAAAAGGTTTCTTTCTGCGTCGTTTGCTAAGTTATTGACTGATAAAGGTGTGGAGCCTCCTGTTGTATAATAGCCTCGACCTTGAAATTTAATTTCACTAATATCTCTAATATATTGGTCAGGCTATCTAATTCTTGCTTAAACGAACTTACGGTATAAATAATAGGAAGAAACTCAACTCTATGCTTTTTATTTGATTTATCGATGTAGGCGGATATCTCTATAATCTTAAAAGAACTATCGGAATTGTCATCCCAGTATATCATAGAATGAGCAAATCTATTTCTAAACGGAATTAGCTTTTTTAAGTCATTAAACGCTTGCTCATATTCAAGGTAAAGATCATTGCGTTTGGTTTTAAACTCATTTATTGCGTAGTCAAGTTTGTCACGTAGTGTTTTCTTATTAAAAGTTATTATAGCTGAATCTAAATCTTTGACGTTTGAAATGATGACAATTCTAAGGAGTATCATTTCGATCCTTGCTGAAACTTGTAATACAGATCCGCGCAATGTTTGCTCATTTTCAACTTGACAATCTTCTAAATTCATAATAAGTAATTTAAATTAAGGTACGCAATAGGGGACATTTAAACCTCGCATTAGTTCTCACGAAAGAAGCTTAGCCGTTTTTGTATAATGCACGACCGTGTGCCATTTAACATAAAATGAAGTTATATGGAAAGCTACCTTTCTCTCTTCTCTGCATCTTGTGGGGATAAGATTTTTTTATCTGTCAAAGGTGCATACCTGATAAAAAAATCTTATCCCCACAAGATGCTATTAAAAAATGCCCTTTGCGTATAACTCTATATTATGTTATTTGGTTAGGGCTGTGAAGCGAAGTCCGTAAGTTT
>JADMIO010828335.1_pt1 | contig 17290 bp, 12 predicted proteins | sample 8958161 | NCBI WGS metagenome assembly JADMIO01 (sample SAMN16585339, study PRJNA669376) | soil metagenome | isolation source: Crop rotation soil | place: USA: Cullars Rotation, Alabama | collected 2011
CTTTCCCCGACGCGGCGGATGCGAGCGACGCGGCCGACGCCGCCGACGTCACGGACGCGGCAGACGCAAGCGACGCCGACGCGAGCGAGCCCGTCGACGCGGCGGACGCGAGCGACGCGTTCGTCCCCGCGATCGGCTGCGCCGACGGCACCCGCGAGGGGTTCGTGTCGGCGGTGGGCTCACCGCACATCGCGGGATGCGCCGGCGCGTGGTCCGTCCCTGGGATCACCGGGGTCCGTGCTCCGCAATGTGCTCGCGCCGCCGGAAATAGCGGCACGAACAGCGCCGGCACGGGCTGCGGCGTGGCGGACCTTTGCGCCGCAGGCTGGCACGTCTGCCAGACGCCCGCGGAGGTCGCATCGCATTCGAGCACCGGATGCGCGGGCGCGGTTCCGGACGGCGGCGCGCCGCAGTTCTTCTCGACCGCGCAGAGCGGGCCGGGCACCGCGCTCTGCGCGGCCGGAGCGAACGATCTGTTCGGGTGCGGAACGCTCGGCGATGCGCCGAACGCGGCGAGCTGTGGGCCGCTCGATCGCTTCTCGCAAAACGGGTGCAGCTCGCTCGGCGCACCTTGGTCGTGCGGGAGCGACGGCTTCCAAGAGGCGACGAACGTGACGAAGACCGGCCTCGCGGGCGGCGGCGTCCTCTGTTGCGAAGATACTTTGTAGTCTTGGTCTGAAATGCAAAAGCCCGATTGACGCTTCGCCGCGAAGCGCCAATCGGGCGATGCCGTTACTGCGCTATTTGTTGTAATACAGCGCGTCGTTGTCCGTGTAATTCGGCGCGCCTGCGGGCTTTTTGTCGGCGAACGTATTCCAAATCACATAGCGCGATTTGCGGTTCGTATCGAAGAGGCCCCAGCCGTCGTCGATGCCCTTCCACGGCTCGTCGAACGCGGCGAAGAAGAACGCGGTCGCAGGGCCGTCCGCCTCTTTGCTCGCGCCGTACACCCAGTCGTTGATCATCTCGTAGAAGATCTTCTGATTGGCCTGATGCGCCATGAACGGCTCGGCCTTGTTCTCGCCGGGAGCCGTCGGGGACGCTTTCCATCCGATTTCACCGATGACGATCGGAATGTCCACGTTGTGCTTCTTGAAGGACTCGCGGACGCTCGAATAGGCCTCTTTCGTGTACTTGAGCCCCTCGTTCATCATCGCCATCGCTCGCCCGTGGCCCTTCGGCGTGCCCTCTTGCTTCCAGTCCCACGAGTCCCAGGGGGCGTCGAGGAACGCGTAGACGTGCAGGGCGAGGAAGTCCATCGAGTGGACGACGTCGATGACGTTCGAGTAGTCCGTCCCGTCGACCATCTCCATGGTGAACGGCGGATACATGTCGTCGGTGGTGACGGGCTGGGTGATCTGGCTCCGGACCGTCTGGAGGTACCCTGCGAGATCCGGCGGGAAGACGCGCACGCTCGACCAATAATCGAGCGTCTCGTTGCCGACGCTGACCGCGGCCACGACATCGGGGTACTGGTTGATGAGCTTCACGCACTTGTCGATCTGCTCGAGGTTCTCTTTGTCGTGCTCGGCCTTCGCGCCCGCAATCCACACGCCCTGCATCACCTTCAAATCGAAGTTGTTGTCTTTGATGACCTTGAGGACGCGCTCGGCGTGCGTGCTGCAGTCGAAGAGGCGCAAAAACGTCCATTTGCCTCGAACGAGGAGCTGGAGATCCTCTTTGATCTCCGCCTCGCTCGGGTACGTCTGCGTGTCGGGGCTCTGGCCTTTGCGGTATCCCGAGTAGCAAACCCCCTGTCGGCCGGCGACCTCCGGAGGGAGCGGGCGGTGATCGGTGAGGGGGGGCGGTGCGTCGGGCCGCGGTCCGGTGTCCTCGGGCTCGCTCGCGTCGGTCGGATGCTTCCCGCCGTCCTTCGTGGGCTTGCCTCCATCGCTCGTCGACGTGTCGTCGTCGTCGTCGCCCTGCCCGTTTTGATCGGGATTATCGGATGGATTCGACGGCGTGCTGCTGCAGTGAGCCGAAGCGAGGAGGGTCGCTGGGAGAATGAAGGCCGCGAGCGCGCGTTTGAGCATGGGCCGGCGCTCGTACAAGCTGCGCGCCAGGGCGACGATGGCGCCCTGGATCGGAAAATGCCCGACTTTTTCGCGTACCGCGGCCCGCTGCACCGCACCTGCGGGACCTCAGCGCGGCCCCGCAGGCCGCGCCTGTTCGACGCACGCGGATAATCGATGTGTATAGCGTTATCGATGTTCGACTAGTGGGTCCACGTGACGTCGTCGGTGACCGTGACGTTCCCTTTCGTGCCCGTCGCTTTGACGGCATTCGAGCCCGCCGCGAGCTTTACGCCGGTGAAGACGAAGATCCCGTTCGTCGATGTCTTTTGACCGAGCGACTTCCCATTGAGACTGAGCTCGACGGAGTCCGCGATCGCATAGACCTTCACGTCGATCGTCGCCGGGGTGCGCGTCGTGAAGCGGCGGCTCGTGATGTAGACGAAGGGCTCGCTCCCCCAAGCGGCCTTGTAGAAGTAGAAGGCGTCTTTTCGGGTCTTTCGATCGTAGGTGACGAGCCCCTTGTCGTTGCGCCCCGACGTGTCCCCTTCGTCGCGGGTAGCGGACGCGAAGTCGAACATGTTCCACACGAAGTCCCCCCACAAATAGGGGCGCGCCTTCATCTGGGCCCAATGCCCTTCGTGGAAGAGTGATTGGTACTCCTCGGTGTGGTCGAGCGCCTTCGGCGTTTCGGAGTGGTACTTGATGCTCGAGCCCGCGCCGTACTCGGTAATCCCGAATTTCATGTTCGGGGCGGCCTTGTGCTGATTGTCCGCCCAGCCGCCGAAGTCGCTGATGTTGCCGTAGTACCAGCCGTGATACCGATTGTAGCCAGCGACGTCGGCGCGGGGCGCGTCGGTGCCGCTGCCGGTCGATGCCAAGGCCGAAACGCGCGTCTTGTCTTCCGAATGCACCGTCGCGGAGAGCGTATCGAGGAGCGCGTTGTAGTCCGGACCGGGGACGAGCGAGATCTCGTTCGCGATGCTCCAAAAGAAGATCGACGGGTGATTGTAGTTTTGGCGAATCAGCTCGGTGAGCTGCTGCTTCGCGTTCTCGGTGAACGCGGGCGAATTCGTGATCGAGTTCACCAGCGGGATCTCGGCCCAAACGGCCATTCCGTGCGCGTCCGCCAAATCGTAGAAGTGCTGTGCGTGCTCGTAATGCGCGAGGCGGATCGCGTTGCAGCCCATCTCTTCGATGAGCGCAAAGTCTTCGTCGTGCTCCTTGCTCGTGATCGCCCAGCCCATGTCGAGGCGGTCCTGATGACGATTGACGCCGTGGAGATTGAGCGCCTTTCCATTGAGCGAAAAGCCCGTGTTCGCGTCGACGGCGTAGCCGCGAAAACCGAGCGGCTGGGTCACCGCGTCGACGACGCCGCGCGCGTTCTCGAGCTCGATCTTCGCGTGATAAAGGTACGGGTCTTCGCGGCCGTTCCACAGGTGCGGGGAGGGGATCGATTGCTGGAGAGTGATGACTTTCGTGCTCGCGGCGGGGACGCTCGCGGGCGCGTCGAAGCTCGTCACGACTTTGCCGTCGGCGTCGAGGATCTTCACGTGGACCGTCGACGTCGAGTCCGCGGCGTCGTCGTTCGTGACGCGGACTGCCACCGAGAGGTCCGCGGAGGCGGCGGTCACTTTCGAGGTGCTCAGATAGACGCCGGGAGAGGCGAAATCGATCACGTCGACGTGGACCGGATCGGTGACGATGAGGTGCGCGTCACGATACATCCCGCCGAAGAACGTAAAGTCGGCCGAGAGGGGCGGAATGTCCGGCTTTGCCGCGTTGTCGACCTTTACCGCGATCACGTTGTCGCCATCGAGGTCGACGAGCTTCGTCACGTCGTAGGCGAAGGCGGCATAGCCGCCCTTGTGCGTTCCGGCGGGCTTGCCGTTCACGAAGACGTCCGTGACGAGGTTCGACCCGTCGAGCTTGATGAAGATGCGCTTGCCGGCGAACGACGCGCCGAACGTGGCGTGGCGGCGATACACGCCGATTCCGCGGTAATAGGCGTTCCCGCCGGTCTGGCCGTCCGTCGCGTTCCAGGTATGCGGGAGATGGATCGCGTCCCACGAGGAATCGTCGAAGGACGCGGCTTCGAAGCCGGAGACCTCGCCCTTGTGGAAGCGCCAGCCGTCGTCGATCAGCGTATCGCTGCGCTCGGCCCCGGGCGGAGGGATGCTCGCGTCGCCTGGGGGCGGGGGCGGCGTGGTCGCGTCCTTCTGGGGCTCGGCGTCTCCTGCCGCGGCGTCCGGGGTGACATCGGGTGCGGTCTGGGGCGTCGCACTGTTTCCGCATCCGGCGAAGCAGGTAGCAACGGCGATCGAGAAAATCAGGCGCGTGGGCAGCATGGGTAAGATTTTCCTCCGGGCTCGGCTGCGCCCTGGCGCAAGACGTGTGCCGGCGGGATGAGGCGCGTCGCGTGAACGCTTGACACCGGGTGGTGGCGATTTATCCGTGGGCTCGGAGAAATCATGGTCGACGAAGCATCGCGCGCGCAGGTCGAGACACGTCCGTTCCAGGCAGAGGTGAACGAGGTGCTGCACCTCGTCATCCATTCGCTCTACTCGCACAAGGAGATCTTCCTGCGTGAGCTCGTCTCGAACGCGTCCGACGCGCTCGAGAAGCTTCGCTTCCGGGCGATCACCGAGCCGAGCCTGTCCGAAGGGGACGCGGAGCTCGGCATTCGCATCCTCCCGGATCCGGCCGCCGGGACGCTGACCATCGAGGACAACGGGATCGGCATGTCGCACGACGATCTCGCGCGGGATCTCGGCACGGTCGCGCGCTCGGGATCGCGCGCGTTCCTCGATTCTCTCGCGAAGCAGGCCGGCAAAGGCGAGGCGAAGGACGTGCGCCTCATCGGTCAATTCGGGGTCGGCTTTTACAGCGCGTACCTCGTCGCCGATCGGGTCGAAGTCATTTCGCGCGCCGCGGGCAGCGGCGAGGCCTGGAAGTGGGAGTCGGATGGGCGCGCGTCGTTCACCCTCGCGCCGGCGGAGCGCGCGGGGCGAGGGACCTCGATCGTGCTCCATCTGAAGAGCGATCAGAAGGACCTGCTCGAGCCGTGGCGATTGAAGGAGCTCGTCACGCGCTATTCGGACTTCGTCACCCATCCGATTCATCTCGTGACGTCGGACGGGAAGACGGAGCAGGTCAATCGCGCGAGCGCATTGTGGCGCCGGCCCAAGAGCGAAATTACCGACGAGCAATACGACGAGCTCTATCGGCATCTCGCGCACGAAGAAGAGTCGCCGATCGCGCGCGCGCACTTCAAAGTCGAAGGGGCGTCGGAGTTCACCGCGCTCCTCTTCGTTCCGCGGGCCGTGCCGTTCGAGATGCGCTTCGGGCAGAAGCCGCGCGGGGTGCGCCTCTTCGTGAAGCGTGTGCTCGTGATGGAGTCGTGTGAAGAGCTGCTGCCGGCGTGGCTGCGCTTCGTGGTCGGCGTCGTCGATTCGGACGATCTCCCGCTCAACGTGTCGCGAGAGATTTTGCAGGAATCGTCGGCGGTGCGCACCATCTCGAAGCAGATCGTGAGGCACGTGCTCGACGCGCTCGAGACCACGGCAAAAGAGCGGCCGGAGGATTTTGCGACGTTCTGGCGGGCGTTCGGGCCGTTCGTCAAAGAAGGAATCGCGATGGATCGCGAGAACCGCGATCGCATCGCGGCAACGGCGCGCTGGGAGACGACGAAAGGGGAGGGGCTCGTCTCGCTCGACGAGTATTTCCAACGGATGCCGCTCGCGCAGCCGGCGATTTATTGGGCGCTCGGCGAGAAGACCAAGGCGCTCGCCGGCTCACCGCACCTCGAGGGGCTCAAGTCGCGCGGTTGGGAGGTGCTCCTCTCGAGCGATCCGATCGACGAGCTCGGGATGGAGCAGCTCCGCGACTTCAAGGGAAAGCCGATCGTGTCGGCGATGCGCGCGGACCTGAAGCTCACCGAGACGGACGAAGAGCGTCGCGCGCGCGAGAAGGCGCAGGCCGATCTGAAGCCGCTCCTCGATCGGATGAAAGAGGTGCTCGGCGATCGGGTGAGCGCCGTGCGGGTGGGCGATCACCTCGAAGAGTCACCATGCTGCCTCGTCTTGCCGACGGCGGCGCCGCACGCCTTCATGGAGCGCGTGCTGCGCGAGGCGGGGCGCGACGTAACGCCGACGAAGCGAATCCTCGAAGTCAACCCGAAGCACCCGATCGTGCGCGCGCTCGAAGGGCTTCGGGAGAAGAAGCCGGACGACGCGCGTCTGGGCGAGTGGATCGAGGTGCTCCACGATCAAGCGCTCCTCACCGAAGGGAGCACCCTCGAAGATCCGACACGCTTCGCGCGGCGCGTGAACGCGCTCCTCGCGGCGGCGGCCGAAGCGACGATCTAGATTTGCGTGCGCGCGGCGACGCCGATGATCGCGTCGATCCGGAACGGCTTGAGGAGCACCTCGTGCTCGAGCGCGAAGCGCTCGTCACCTTCGGTGAAGAGGCCACCGGACGCGAAGGCGATCCGGTGGGCGGGGGTCGTGGCGCGCACGCGATCGTAAAGCTCGTCCGGGGTCATGTCCGGCATGTGCAGATCGCAGATGACCGCGTCGAACGTGCTCGAGGCCATCATCTCGAGCGCGCCGGCGGCCGTGCTCGCTGTGACGGCGTCGATCCCGCGGGATTCGAGCCTGCGCTGGGTACAGCGCAGGAAGAGGGCGTCGTCGTCGACGATGAGAATGCGCATCGCCTCTCGAGTACGGTCTTTCACGGATCACCGATAAGAGGCGGAGCTCGAATATTCCGGACGAGCTGGCACGCCGGCGCCGCACATTTAACGAGTGCCTCGCCCTGCGTGATCCGACAGGATGACGATCGCTCCCAAGGACGCTCAACGTACGAGGGTGAAGGATGAGCCAAGACCGACATGGAGTGATCGAGCTCCGGAGAGAGAGTGTGGAGGGGGTGGCCCTCCTGCAATCGAGCCTCGCGCCGCTCGTCGAGCAATGCGCCGATCAAGGCATCGAGCTTCGGGTGGTCTCCGACAACGATGTCCCGCCCATCAAGGTGGATCCGGAAAAGATCGCGTGGGCCGTCTCCGCGATCGTGGGCAACTCGGTGCGTTACTTGAGGCGCGATGCGGAGAGCGGGGGAAGCGTCCTCGTGCATTTGACGATGCAAGACGGCGGACGCGAAGTGGCCATTGCGGTTCAAGACGACGGACCGGGGATCCCGAGCGACAAGCTCCCGAGCTTGCTTCAGCGCGCGCCTGGAGAGAAGCACGCGTCGGGGCTCGCGCTCTCGCTCGTGAACGAGATCGCGCGTGCGCACGGCGGGCGCGTGACGCTCGAGAGCGAGTGCGGCATCGAGGATCACTACACCTGCGTCACGCTCGTCTTGCCGGTCGCGGCGCCGTCTTAGTCGGCGTCGTCGTCATAGGGCGAGCGAGAGGCCGAGCTGCCCGCTCGCCCAGAGGCCGCGGAGCTCGATATTGTCGTCGCGGGTGACCTCGCCGACGACCGGGAAGATCACCCAGCCCGCTTGCGCACGGAGATCGATCGCGAGCGCGCCCAGCGCGAGGGACGCGCCGGCGAAGGCGTACGGTGCGCCCCACGCTCCGGTCACCGCGCCGTCGATCGCGCGTGCCGTCTCGGCGTGCCCGGTGATCCGCGCGGCGCCGATCGCGTAGCCGGCGCCGAGGCGTGTCTCGAGCGCGCCGAGCTCTTCGCGCCAGGCGACCGTCGGGCTTCCGTACGCGACGATCACCTGCGCGCTCCCGAGATCGTAGTGCTCGTTCGTGGTGCCGATGACCGCATCGAGGCCGACGCCGATCCGCTTGAACGCGTAATCGAAGCGCAGGCCGCCGCCGACGAGCCATACGCCGTCGACGTGGAAGCTGCTCGCTTGCCCGAACGCGCCGATGCGAACGACGTGACGCGCCGGCGGTGCCGATGGGCGATCGGGCACGACGGGGGCCGGCGGCGTCACCACGACGGGCGGCGGCGGAGGAGCAGGAGGAGGCGCCGGGCGCGGCTCGCGATCGAGATCGCGCACGATCTCCGCGATGGCCAACGCGACGATCCGCGAGCGCACGTTCGGCGGCGCGCCGGCGAGGTTCTTCTCGTACGACCTCGGACCGCGCTTCGGGGCGTCGACCACGATCGTGACCCGATCACCGCCGCAGTCGATCGTCACGCGATACGCGGCATCCTCGGGAGCGATCGGACCTTCGACGAGCTGCTTCGAGAGCTCGACGCGAAGGACCGCGACGATCTCGGGCAGTGGCGTCGCGGCGCAGCTGCTCCGCTCGATGTGTACGGCCGCGGCCGCGAGGTCCATCACGGGTCTGGGTGCTGCGCACGCGGGTCAGCGAGCTTTTGCATCGACGCGATGTGCCGCCCGCGCGGATAACGCGCGACGTACTCCGTCGCGAGCGTGCGCACCCGATCGGCGCGACCGGCGCGATCCCACGCGTCCGTCTCGCGCGCGAGCGCGTCCTCCGCGAGCGGCCCTTCTGGCCAGAGCGCGCGCGCCCTTCGGAACGCGCTCGCTGCGTCCGTCGCGCGACCGAGATCGTCGAGGAGCACGCGACCGAGGGTAAACGCGGCGACCGGCGCGCGTCGATCTTTCGCGTGGCGATCGAGGACGGAGCGCAGCGGACGCACCGATTGATCGGGATGGCCGCTGAGACGCGCGACGTCCGCCGCGAGAATGAGATCGCCGACGTCGTCGCGGACGCTCTCGCGCCCCTTCGCGTGAAGCTCGTCGTACGCCTTGTCGTAATCGCCCGCGTGCGCGTAATCGCGCCAGCCCCTTCGCGCCGGGCCGACCCGGGGATTGCGCGGGCTCATCACGCTCGCGTCCGCCGTGTCGTCGAGGACGCTCACCGGATCCGACTCGGACTCCGCCGGCTCGACGGGCGGAGCCGCGGGAGGCGGGAACGTACCGCCTTCGCCCGCGTCGAGGAGAGTCGCGCCGCCGAGCCACGCGACCTCGACCCGCCCGCGCTCGACGAGCACTTGCGCTTGGCCGGACGCGAGCTGCTGCACCGAGAAGATCGTCCCGAGGACGCGGACGCGCACGTCGCCCGCTTGCACTTCGAACGTGCGCTTCGGATTGTGGACGACTTGGAAACGCGCGCCGCCTTTGAGGCGAGCAACGACGCGATCGACCGTGTCGTGCTCGACCGCGAGCTCGGTCTCGCGGCTCGAAGGCTCGGCGATCGAGCCGTCCGCGAAGCTCTTCGGCCCCGCTGCGGCCGCCGGTTGGGATGCGCTCACGCTCGCGGTCTGCGCGGCGTGCGTTTGAAGCGCGCGCTGCCCCACGAAGAAAAAGAGCGCCGCTGCGCATGCGCAGACCATGGCCGCGTCGAGCGCGAAGAAGATCCGCCGGCGCCGGAGGAGCAGGCGCGCCACCTGATCCGGCGCTCCCGCGGTCCATACCGAACGCACGCGGAGCGGTCCGCGCGCCAAACGGGAATCGAGATCGCTCATCTCGCCCTCCCTTCCAGATCGCGGGTCAGCTTCTCGTGTGCGCTCGCGATGCGGCGCTTCGCGGTGGCCAAGGAGCACTCACACAGCTCTGCGATCCGTTCCAAGCTCTCCCCCTCGACGTGCCGCAGCGTCCACGCGACGCGATCGCGCGACGGGACTTTGTCCAGCGCGCGATACACTTCGGCGACGAGCTGCCGCTCTTCGGGTCCTGCCCCCGCGTCTGCGAGGCGGTCGTAACTCGGGTCTGCGGCGAGGTCGACGAGCGCCCAGATGCGCCGGAAGCGAAGCTGGCGCAAGCAACGGCGGACGGTGACCTTCGCGAACCAACCCTTGATTTCGTGCGGATCATCGCGGCGTTTGAGGCCGCTCATCGCGAGCGCGAAGACGTCCTGAACGACGTCCTCCACTTCTGCCGCGCGCCCGAGGATGCGCGAGGCGACGGCGCCGACGTACGGCGCGTAGCGCTCGTAGAGCGTCGCGAGATCCGGCTCGCCCGATTCGTTCCTGCGCGGATGCCGCCCGCTCTCCGGCGATTCCGCCGGATCGGGGACGAGGCGCAGCTTGGGCTCCAGACGAGGGCTCATCGCGACGATCGATAAAGGCTCTCAGGCGTGAAAACGGCTCATAAATCGAGCACGTCTCGCACGGCGTAGCACACGTGGTGCTTGCGAACGAGGGGCGGACCGCTACAGTTTCCGCCGTGATTTCCCGCGTCCGCACGCGCCGGACGATCCTAAGGTGGCTGATTTTTACGGCGCCGGCGTCGCTCGTGGCGGGATGTGCTGCAGGATGCGTGGAGGCGCGAGGCTTGGTTCTCGGCGAAGAGGAGCCCGAGGGGCCGATCGGGACGACCGACGCATCGTGCGATGAATGTGCGCTCGATCCGATTCGGGTGCAGGACAGCTCGCGCACACGGCAGCACGGTGGGAGCGGCGGCGATCCGTCGACCGATCTGTGCCCGGGCAATCAGGTCATCATCGGGTTTCAGGGTTGGCTCACGCCACCGGAGGTGGGCATCCTTCTGATCGGCGGCATTCAGGCGCTCTGCGGTGAGCTCACGCTCGGCGGGCCCCAGCACGATCAAGTCGTCGTTGCTCCCGGGCAGCTCACGCCGCTGCGCGGCCTCGCGCGCGACGCGTACTGGACGCGCATGTGTCCTCCCGACGCGATCGTCGTCGGCTTCAATGGGCGCTCCGGCATCGCCGTCGATCAGCTCACGTTCCAGTGCGCGCACTGGTTCGTCGCGAGCACGCCCACCGGGACAACCCTCTCGAGCGAGCTGCCCACGCCGCTCGATCCGATCGGCGGTACCGGCGGCAGTAGCTATCGCGATGGCTGCCCGCTCGGGCAGATGGCGCGCGGCACTGACGTGCGTAGCGATCAATGGGTCGACGCGTTCGGCCTTATCTGTGGGGCGCCGTCGATCCACGTCGACGCGTCCGCGCCGCCGCCGATCGTCGATGCGGGCGGGCCGTAACGTGAAGTAGGACAATCGGCGCTTTTGCGAGCGCTCTTGCGGACAATTCTCTTTGCGCGGGAATGCGCGATTCGAAGCACGATTTGCGTGAGCCGATCGGAGTGCGGCGCGCATTTGCCACTACATGACTACGAGCGCCTCACAAAACCTCCCGTCGCTCCGCTGCAGATCCGCGTCGCAGGCCGTCGTTGCTCAGGCTCCAGCGGGCGACAGCCCGCTTCCGCCTTCGCGCCTAGGCCTGCTCGCGTCTCTTGGCGGGGCTCGGTCCGGTTTTGCCGGGCGCTCGAGGAAGATCGCGCTCGCGTGCGCCGCGGGCCTGGCAGTCGTGTGTGCCCCGCTCGCCGAAGCCTATGCATGCAGCGCCACCCAGACCGAGGTGTATCGCTCCGCGAAGTCGGTCTGGTGCGTCGAGAAGTCGATCGTCAAAGCGCATGGAGCGTTTCCGACGTCGTTCTTCCCGTACGGTGACGAGGTCGTCGACGAGCTGGTGTTCCTCTTCAAGGTGCCGGCGGAGGGGGTCTATACCTTCGAGGCGTCGGTCGAGAGCGGCGGGGCGCATACCGGCAGCGAGTGTTGCGGCCTCGGCGTGACGGTGACCGGCGACGCGTTCTACAACAACGCGTACGGCGCGAAGGGCTTTTGGGGATATCTCCTCGCGCTCCACGAGATGATCAACGACTTCACCGGACAGGTGACGGGCGGCTGGCCCACCGACTTCTGGGCGGATCACATCAGCGCGTTTCCGAACTCCATGGATTGGCACATCATGGATACCCTCGGAAAGAAGAACAACGATCAGAACCTGATCAAATCCGCGGCGGCCCAGAAGAAGCGGTTTTATCCGGGCGGGGACAGCGTCGATCCGCGGGTGGGGATGTTCGACGATATCTTCGATTTGCCCAACTACGGATTCGACGGGCTGAGCCGGGTATTCGGGTACGTCGAGGCGGACAAGCTCTCTTGGGACAATCTCGGAGTGCCGAATCCGGACGTGAAACGCACCGAATACGTGATTGCCTACTTGAGCCTCGGGGCGGGCAAGCCGGTGACGCCGATCATGAAGGCGGCGCACGTCGGCGATGGAACGCCGAGCGGCGCAGGCGATCCGGGGTACGACGTGAACGACGATCACATCGACGCGATCGCCAACGCGCACTGCGCGATCACCGCCGCAGAAGCGCAAGGGGTGAACGTCTCGAAGGACCGCAAGTCGTTCCAGGCGGGCAAGTACGCCGACGTGAAGGTGCAGGGCAAATGCGGAACGGGCTGCGCGGACGAGTGCGGTTGCAAGAGCGATGTGGACCTTTGCGTTGCAGCGTGGAACGCTGACCCGAAGGGGGGCGGTGAGCCCGACTCCGGAGGCGGCAGCAGTGGCGACGACGACGACGGCGGAAGCATCGGCGGTGGCAATCAAGGTGGGGACGGCGGGAGCATCGGGGGTGGCGGCAGCGGCGTGGATGGCGGGAAGGGCTCCGGCGGGAACGGGCCGGGCGCGGGATCGCCGGGCAACGGCGCAGATGGAGACACCGGCGCGAGCGGCGGATGCAACGTCGGCGGCACGTCGAGCTCGAGCCTCTTCGCGATGGTCGTCGCGGCGGCGCTCGCCGCACTCGCGATCCTTCGAGTACGCGCCCCGAGGCGATAAGACGCGAGGCGATGAGTAGGGCGCGGCCCGCATGGGTGATCTGCGTAGGGCTCGCTCTCGTCGCCGCCTGTCGTCAGACCTCGGCGCCCGGGGATGCAGGAGCGGACGGCGGTGATGCCGCGCTCGACGCGAACGCGCCGCGCGCGTGCGGCGCGTCGGGATCGACGTGCACCGCATCCGAATATTGTGCCTTCGAGCCGCGCCTCTGCGGCAAAGGCAAGCGACCCGGCACCTGTCGCCCGCGCCCGGCGGGGTGCCGCGGTCCATACGCCCCGGTATGTGCCTGCGACAAGAAGATCTACAACAGCGAATGCGACGCGCTCGCCGCGGGCGTAGATTTGGACGTGACCGGCGGCTGTCGCGAGCAAGTGGCCGACTGGATCCCGTGCGGGCCGAAGCTGTGCGATGCGCGAAAGACGTATTGCGAGATCGTGCTCAGCGACGTCTTCGATCTTCCGACGGACTATACGTGCAAAGCGCTCCCGCCGGCGTGTGTGCCGAGCGGCAGCACTGCGCGCAAGTGCGAGTGCTTCCCTGCGGGGACGCGCTGCGTGAGCTTCTGCGGGACGATCGACACGGGCGGTGTGCCGGGCTTTCATCTGACGTGCCGGCTCTGACCGCCTGGAACCGAGCGACAAGTGGCGAAACGGGCGAACATGAACGAGTGTTCGTTCGAAGAGCGATTGCGCCGGCGAGAGCGTGTGAGTAGCAACAAGCTATGCCGAACTTGCGCGTGGGTGCCGCGTGGGCTTCTTTCGCCGCTTCGTTGTCGTTGATCGTGGGGTGCGGTTCGGGAGACGGAGCGAACGGCCCGCCGAACGATGCGGGCAGTCCAGAAGTCGACAGCGCGCCTTCCGGCGACGACGGCGGGCCGCCGGATTCCGGCCGTCCGCCGCCCGTCCCGACGCGCGCGGCGCAGCCCGTCGTGTCACCGCTCGATCCGTTCACGGAGAGCGCGCGAATCAAAGGCGTGCACGGCGGGTCGTCGATCACCGTCCATCGTAACGGTGCGCTCTGGACGAGCGCGAAGGCCGAGGATCTCACCCTCGATTGGTCCGAGGCCACGCGCGATGCGCCGCTCGGCGACCTCAACGCGGCGGGCGTTTCCCTGTTTCATGGTGCCTTCGCGAGCACGGCGTCGAAGCAAGCGCTCGTCTACGATTCGGCCGCCGGCGACTGGATCCTCGGAACGCCGAAGGACGGGCAGATCGCGTGGGCGAACGTGGCCAAGAGCAGCCTCGGCTCGCTGAACGATGGCGCGCACGTCGCTCGGATGGGGCACTTCACGGGCTCCGATCGCGACGAGGTGCTCGTCTATGCAAGCGGCGACGGCAGCTGGTCGCTCGGTGCGTTTCCCAAAGCCACGGACGCGCCTGCGCTCGGCGCGCTCACCTTCACGAAGGTCGCGAGCGCGCCCTTCGCGAACATGGCGGACTCGCAGACCGCGATCGGCAGCGGCGAGTTCACCGGAAGCGGGCGCACCGAGGTCCTCGCCTACGACGTGACGAAGAATACCTGGTGGCTCGCGCGGGTGAACGACGCGGCCGCCGCCGCGCACGACGGATCGATGCAATGGCGCCCGATCTCGGGTGCGAAGATCGACAACCTGAATGACGGAAAGCATGCCGTCTGGTTCGGCGACTTCACCGAGTCCGGCCAGAGCGAGGTGCTCGTCTATTCTGCGGGTGACGGCAACTGGTGGCACGGCCGCGTCGATTCCAGCGGACTCACGATCACTCTCAGTCAAGTCGGCAATCGCCAACTTGGCGATCTATCCGACAATGACCATTCGGCGTGGCTCGGGAGCTTCACGAGCTCGACCTCCAAGCAGCTGCTCGTGCACAGCGCAGCGGACGGCAAGGTCCGCCTCGTACGCATGAAAACGGGCGCGCTCGATGTCAGTGACGTTGGGTCGTCGATGCCCCTCGGACGCCTGAAGGACGCCAATCACGTCGTTCGGACAGGCGACTTCACCGGCACCGGCAGAACGGAAATCGTCCTCTATTCGAATGGGGACAGCAACTGGTGGCGTGGAGCCTTCGACGGGGTGACGCTCAACTGGTATCTCGATGGCAACTCCCGCGGGTTCGGCGATCTGCTCGACGGCAAGCACACGATCCTGATCGATGCCTTCCGCGAGGGGGTCGTCGGGCGCGCGCACGACGAGATGCTCGTTTACGACGCGACAGCGCACGCCGTGCAGCTCGGGGTGTTCGATTGTCTGCGCGTTCCGCTTCCGTCTCCGCTCGTCCCTGGCGACAAGGTCGACGCCGTGCAGGCGTACGCCTCCGGCGAAAAGAGCGATTTCAGCAAGCCGGAGATCGCGGCGAACAACGTCGATACGCAGCATTACGACGGCGCGCGCACCGGGTGGAACCGCTACGAGACGACGCTCAAGCCGTCGAACGTCATCGCCCCGGCCGCGACGTTTCAATCGCGGGCACACTTCTCGGTTTCGGAGATCGTCACCACGATTGCCGGGCCGCGCGAGGCCGCGCACGTTTACGCGCAGCCGCTCTACGTTCATGGCATCGAGAGCGGCGGGCTCCATGACGTCCTTTACGTGGCGACCGCGACCGACCGCGTCGTCGCATTCGACGGAGACGCGCGCGGGAGCGCAGCGCCGCTCTTCAGCCGGCAGCTCGTCGAAGCGGGCGAGGTGCCCCTCGACGGGACCGATGCTTACAATGCCAATTGCGCGAACATCTTCCCCAAGATCGGAATCACCGGGACGCCGGTCATCGATCGTCCGTCGAGCACGATGTACGTCGTTTCACGCTCGAAGCTCGGCGGCATCGGGCACATGCGATTGCACGCGCTCGATCTCGCGACGCTCGCCGAGCGCCCGTACAGTCCCGTCGAGCTCAAGGCCGGCGACGCGAACTTCCCGTTCGTCGAGAATCAGCGGCCGGGGCTCGCCCTCGCGCAGGGCAAAGTGTTCGTCGCGTTCGGATCGCACTGCGATCGGGCGCCGTATACCGGATGGGTCCTCACGTACGACGCGGCGACGCTCAACGCCGTCGGACAGCCCTTTCGCACCACGGATGTCGGCGTGAACGGCGCGGGGATCTGGCAAAGCGGCGCGGCCCCCGCGGCGCTGGTGCACGATGGAGGGGTCGAGCTCTTCTATCTGACAGGCAATTTGCTCGGCACCGCGACCGGTCAGCTCGACGAGGCGGCGGTGAAGATGTCCTATTTGCCGGGGAAAATGTCGGTCTTCTCGTACGTCGACCCGACCGAGCTCGCGTCGCTCAATGCAAGGGATCTGGACTTCGGATCGGGTGGCGTAACCCTGCTTCCGGGATTCACGTTCGTCGCGGCGGGCAAGCAGGGATACATCTACCTGATTGATTCATTCACGATGTCGCCGCTCCAGAAGATCGCGGCGTATCTCGACAGCAACGGGAAGGATTACGTGAGCCTGCACCCCGCGCAGGGGCCGCACGGGGGCAGCGACTCGGCGCAGCCCGGGCTCTTCGGGCTCATGGCGTATCGCGACGGCGCGCAAGGCGGTGAGCTCTACATGCACGGCGGCTTCAGCAGCGTGACCGGGCTCGGTGGGCAGTTGGTGCGCTTCCTCTACGATCCATCGGCCAAGCGCCTGGTGCGCGACGAAATGAGCGCGCTCCCCTTCGGTGATTCGACCACCGTGATCTTGTCGTCGGACGGGGACACGAAAGGCTCGAAGCTCGCGTGGCTCGTCAATCGCAGCGTCTCCCCGATGCAGCTCGTCGCCATCGACACCGAGGACCTCGGGGGCGCTTCGCGCACGCTGCCGATTGGCATTTGGAACGCAGGCACGCCTTTCTTCGGGAACGCGTACCTCGAGCCGATGGTGATCGACGGCAAGGTTTTCGTGGGCGATTCGGGCGGCGTCGAATCGTATTCGCCGTAGCGCACGTCCGCGCTGTCACCCGATCGTGTGAATTGCTCGGCGCCGCGCGCGTCCTTAGCACGATGGGATGCCGATTCTTCGCGTGGGCGCCCTGTGGGCGTTGCCTCTCGTCGTGTCGCTGTCGTTGGCTGCGGGGTGTTCATCGGGACCGGGGGCGGGCTCGGGATCGGGTGACGAAGGGAGCGGAACGACGGAAGAGTCGCTGCTCATCCCGCCGCCGATCCTGCGGATTGCGCCCGCGCCCGCCCTGGCTCCCCTCGATCAATTCACCGAAAGCGCTCGCGTGACCGGAACGCGCACCGGGGCGACCGTCACCCTTTCGCGCAACGGCTCGGCGTGGACCAGCAAGGCGATCGACGATCTCGGCGTCGATTGGTCGGAGGCGACGACCGGCGCCTTCTTCGGGAACCTGAACGCACCGGGGATCTCGGTCTTCAATGGCGCCTTCGCGAGCGCTGCGACGAAGCAGATGCTCTTTTACAACTCGTACGACGGCAACTGGCTCCTCGGGACGCCGAACGGGTCGCGCGTCGGCTGGGCGTACGTCGCGAACACCGGCTTCGGCTCGCTCAACGACGGCGCGCACCTCACGCGCACCGGGCGCTTCACCGGCTCGGGCCTCGACGAAGTGCTCTTTTATTACGGCGGCGACGGCAACTGGTGGCTCGGCACGTTCCCCAATCCGGCGAACGTCGCGGGCTTCGGCGCCTTCGCGTTCACGCGGGTGGTGAACGCTCCTTTCGGGAACCTCTTTCCAGCACATTGGGATCCTAAGCTTAGAATTCCACGTGGACAAGTTGTCGC
>JADMIO012807552.1_pt1 | contig 17290 bp, 27 predicted proteins | sample 8958161 | NCBI WGS metagenome assembly JADMIO01 (sample SAMN16585339, study PRJNA669376) | soil metagenome | isolation source: Crop rotation soil | place: USA: Cullars Rotation, Alabama | collected 2011
CGCGACAACTTGTCCACGTGGAATTCTAAGCTTAGGATCCCAATGTGCTGGAAAGATCTTAAATCGGCAATAGCAACTGGTGTCGAGTAGGCGGTACGAGCGTTGACACTCCAATACCGATCAATCGCAGAGGACTTATCACCAGCTCATCCCGAGCCAGGAGGAAGCAGGCTAGTCGGTATATCTCGTTGGAGGTCGTGATGGGTTCTTCCACCCTCAGTTGACGGGTGAGGGTCGTGAAGTCGCTGTACCGGACCTTCACCTGCACGGTGAGCGCACCGAGTTCGCTCTTGCTCAGGGTATCCGCCACATCCGTAGCCAGCTCTTTCAGCGCGGCTCGCAGAGTGGGGCGGTCGTCTGTGTCGTTCAGGAAAGTGTTCTCCGCGCTGATGCTCTTGCGCTCGTCACTGAGATCCAGTGCCCGGTCATCGTTTCCAAACGCCCGCTCGCGGAGCTTGGACGCGAATGAACCTACGATCTCGTGCAGATTTACCTTGGTCGTCTGAACGTCCAAGTACGCTTCATCGACGGAGACCTTCTCGACCGCTGGAGTAGCTCCTCAAAATTCTCATGATCAGCTGCGACTCTGCCCGGTACGCGTCCATCCGTGGACGGACGAAAATGCCCACTGGGCAGAGCTTCGCTGCCGTGCGGGAGGGCATTGCAGAGCGCACCTTGAACTTTCTGGCCTCGTAGCTGGCTGCGCAGACGACTCCTCGCTGATCTGGCGGTGACCCAACGATCACCGGCTTCCCTCGATACTCGGGATGATCACGCTGCTCCACGGAGGCGTAGAAAGCGTCCATATCGACGTGGAAGATGACTCGTGGCATCGGTCTTGGGACCTTCCCGAAATCTAGTGTCCCAGCAAGGGGCTGCGTTTGCGCGGCAAGAGCCTGAGGCATCGCTCAGCCGTGAGCGGCAGGGTCCAAGCCGCAGCCATCCACGTTACCTTGGCATGCGAAAACGAATCACTGGCGGCCAACCTGAACCCTTTCGCGAAATATGCCCTTGGATGGACCTTGCGAGTATCGCACAGGTGGACGTGACTTCAGAAGATACCGAACATCCAATTGAATCAGCTCTTTTGGCTGAGAGTACGTCGGGCTGGAGAGCGGGAGAGTCGGGCGCACAAACGATTAGGCTCGTATTCGATGAGCCCCAGAATATCTCCGCCTTGAGACTCGTGTTCGTTGAGGATCGAAATGAGCGCCAACAGGAATTCTCGGTACACTGGTCGGCCAGCGAAGAGGAGGATGTCCGGCAGGTACTGCGGCAACAATTCAATTTTAGCCCGCAGGGCTCCGTGGAGGAGCGTGAGGAGTATGCGGTGGAGTTGCCCCATGCCAAGGTGCTGGAGTTGCGGATCACGCCTGACATGGCACACGGAGTCAGCCGCGCGTCCCTGGAAGAACTTCGGGTGGCGTAAAGAAGGGTGGGGTGGTGGGGCCTGTTTCAAGAGTTGTCGGCCCATCGCCGTGCTGGAGATGCCCATCGTGGCGTTCCTGACAACTACCCCTGCCATCATCTCCTCTTTTCTTCTTCTTTCATCATTAGAATACAAAACAAGCCCCACCACCCCACCCAAGTATTGGTGAGCCTCGGGATTCAAAGCCGTTTACGCGCACCGGGCCGGAATCTCAAGCTCCCAACCGCCACAGCCCAAATGGGAAATAGGAGCGACCGCCATCCTTCACTCAGCCGATGAATGTGCATGACTAAACGAGAACAACTCATTCAATGGCTTGGCGACGCGCACGCAATGGAGGTGGGAATGGTCAACACTTTGGAGAAGCACTTTGCCGATGCGAAAGGACTGCCGAAGGTTCGAGCGGATCTCAAGAAGCACCTGAGCGAAACGAAACGGCACGCTACAGAGATGAAGAAGGCGTTGGAATCGCTGGGCGGCAGTCATCCAGTTCTCAAAGAGGGGGTGAGCAAACTCGCCAACCTCGCTGCAGGTCTCTTCACGACGACTGCTCCAGACACCGTCATCAAGAATGCCATTGCAGACTTTGCCACGGAGCACTTCGAAATCGCGTGCTACACCTCGTTGGTCCTCACGGCTACGGCCTTGGGGGAGAAGAAGATCGCGGCGACTTGCAAGGCAATCCTCAAAGAGGAGAAGGCAATGGCGGCAGCGCTTGAGTCGCAGTTCCCCTCGGTGAATGCCTTTTATCTGGGCAGCCTGGAAGACGATGCCCCGCATGTGAAAAAGGAACGAGTGCCAGCGAGAAAGCGCCCCACATCTCCGCGCAAGGCCGTCCGCAAATAGTCGGATGGGCTTCGCTTGATCCATAGTAATTCGCGCGGGTATTGATCGCTGCTCTATCGGATATTGATCCGGCAAACCGCTCCTTTTGGTAGAGAGTTTCGAGCCTCCGTTTGGTAAAGCATTACACGCGGCTGTGCGGCGACAACATCGCCACCGTCGATTACGGAGATTGAAGCGGGAGTCGAGAAGGATGTCCCATCGGGTAAGCTGATTTCCACCTCGCAGGCTCCAACACCGTGAAGACGTGCAAACGTATCGTACGATGCGTCCAGCACGATTGTCATTCGCCCGGGAGGAAAGGGGAGCGTATCGAGGATGAAATAGCGCATCTTTGGCGACGTTCGACCGAACTGTGTGTGTGGGCAATCATTGTTCGGCTACGAGCGGAAGCTTTCACCCCGTAGGCGCATGTCGCCTCCCCGCTGCGATCTTCATCGGTGTTTGACGAATACGAGCCTTTCCCTGCAATTCGCTGCCTCTATTGCGGCGGACAGTTGTCTCGCTGGCAGGGCAAAGACGGGCCGAACTTGCTTCTTCTCTGGCGTCAAGGCTGCGCAAGCCCTGAGGGACAAAGGGTGAGCGAAAGCTCCCGTTTGGAGCCGTGCGAACTACAAAAATTCAGACTTCCCGAAGAGTTCACGTTTCGACCGGGAAAGGTGGCATGTCGTTTTTGCCCGCTCTACGGTGTCGGTCGAGCGCCTGACAATACTTGGACTTCCACCACCTTCATTTTGCCACGTGATGCACCCTTTCACGAAGTTGTGGATTTGAACGACGATCATTCATTCAGTCCCCACAGGTGGTTGCGAACTATCCCCTCCTCCTAAACTTGATCAGGGATCGCAAAGAGATCCAGAGCTAGAGGCAATCCCGCTTGCACATACGTTTCAGAGACCCTGCCTTCCGTCTTCCATACCGCTGCGAGCCCGTCGCGAATCTGGGACTGCCAATACAACCTCCGCTCACCTACGAACCCGTTTTGTCAGGCGCCTTTTCCAGAAAAGCCTTCATGGCAATTGGCAGTTCTTTCGAGACTCGAACTTTGGAAACGAATTTGTCGATCCCAGCATTTTCCCCCAATCTTCGAGCATCGTCGCTGCCTGAAGCCATGATGATCGGAAAGGTCAGATCCAAATCACGTACCGCACGCACAAGCATGGGGCCATCCATGCCGGGCATTTGACAGTCCGTTATCAGGAGATCCGGCGGACGAAGCAAAATCTGCCTTAACACGTCCCCCGCTTTGGAGCACACGAGGAAGCAGGCCTTGGGCATCGCCTCCTTTGCGACCATTGCGACTACCTCGCGCTCAAGATCGTCGTCATCGACGATAATGATGAAAGGAAGCGTTTTCATATCACACCCTATTCGAAAGCCGTCTCCATCTTGGTCCTCTAAACAGCCTTTTTGCGAACGCCGCTCAGGGCGAACAACATTTTATCACGGGGCGATCCATTGCCCCACCTCGATTGTCTCGGTCACGTGGTTGCGACCGCAGGATTACCCATAGCCAAATCTCTGCCGTCTCTACACGTGTTGCGAAAGACTCTCGATGAGCGTGAGCAGGCCAGCACATGCGGAAAGTTGCGCACGGTCTTTCGTCTCGGCGACGTAAGGTCGTTCAAAACCGTCAGCCGCTCGTTGGCCTTCTTTCCAGCGAACCTCAAAAACGCAAGCGCTGGGATTCCAATTCGACTCGATAGTTAAGCCATACGTTCGATTTGCCCACGAAACAATGGCTCTCACAGCTTCTACGTCCTCGGTGCAGGGAAATCCCATCTTTTCCAACCAGTCGAAGGTGAGTTTGCGGCACCGTTTCATTTCAATTTCAACTTCGTCCAATTCCATAAGCACTTAATTCGATTCGATACCTGCTACGGTTGCGAAGACTTTCGCGAGATTTGCGATTTCGAATGCAACTTCAGCCCGAAGGTCTGTGCAATCTAAAAACAGAACCCTGGAAATCTCGTGGAGTTGCAACAAAGCCTCCGTACGATTGGTTCCCATTTCTAAGCGCGAAATTTCCATGAAGGCTTGCGAATGATAAATTTCATAAACCCAAGGCTGGCAATGCGCCCGAACAGCTTGGGCATACCGGGTGAGTACGCCCTTGATGGAGTCACTGCGCGAGAATATGACGGGAGACACTGTGGCGCGGTACATCATCCCGCGCCTCGAAGCTGCGGGAGGATTGCCTTTAGGTGGCGTCCAAGGACGGGGGATTACGGACATAAAGCTCAAAGCAAGCACCCGATGTGCCGATGGGCGAAGGGAATGCCCCTGAATTGGGGATCAGGATTCAAAATACCCGCGCCGAGGCATGATTGGCACCTTACTGGCGGCCAACAAGGGTCGCTCTGGCGATTGCCTTGTCATGCCGCGTGTTGACCTAGAATCGCATTGGACCACGATTAAAAGCCGTCTCAAGCAACGCTTCGCCCAGCTCACTGATGACGACCTGGCACTTGCGGATGGGAAGGGAGAAGAGGTTCTTGGTCGCCTTCAACAGAAATTGAAAGTCTCTAGCGACGAGTTGGATGGTATCATTCGAGAATCCACGCAGGGGACGAGGAAGCTGGAGATCGAAGATGAAAAGGCAGACGATTTTGCAGGTCATCCTCGAGCCAAGACAGCGGAGATCGCGGGGGATGTGCGGGTCAATGCAGCCGACGTAGCGAGAGAACTTCGTTATGCGGCTACTCAAATCGGGGAGGACCTGCGTGACCGTTTATGTCAGCGCACTCGGGACTTCATGGAGAGTGGTGAAGAGTACGTTCGTAAGAAACCAAGGGAGGCCCTGCTCTCAAGTTTCATCGCCGGGTTTGTGGCCGGCTTCTTCGCGTATCGCCAATAGCTTGAGGCGACGCATTGTTGAGCCCGTACTCGATCCCCTGCTTCACGTCCGCTTCGAATTCACGCGCCGATTTATGGGTATGACCTATTCGCCCGTCCTGCCAACTGAACCAGGCTACTACTGGATTCGCGACAAAGACGGTGATGCCGTGGTTGAAGTGTGGAGTGACCCTGGTAGCTCAAACTCTGGCGATCTCTTCATTCACTACTGCGGCGATGGATGCGTGACACCTTTGGACAAGATCCCTGATGCACTATGGGCGGGTCCTCTCGAAGTGCCAATGCTTCCGGCGGACGACATCCGTGCTACTGAGGAAGGCACGTAACGTCTACTGCGTGGGGTTGTCACTCCTGAGCGCTAGCCGTCTAAGGAATGGCGCCGTTACGCTGAAGAATGCGCTCGAACTTTGCGATGATGAGCGGACGTTCCGCCTCGAAGGGTGCTGGCCATGGCTTGGCTCGAAGCCATTTGACCTTCTCTATCAGATAGTGCTGAGCTTCGGCGGTATCCTCTCGAAACCAAATGCCGTTGATTTCGTACTCCCAAAGAACCGGCAGATTGACCGTGACCTCTTCCTCAACGCCGCTGGGCCGACGAATCTGCATTGCCTGAGCTTCGGGATGGACGCCGAGCACAATGACGGGAGTGTCCGAGCCAGAGATTCCTTGCTCTTCCAGCCATGCACGATCCCCTGACGTGAGTTCAGAACGCCTCTCGTTCATGTAACGGGTGAACGCCCAGGCAGTAGACGACAGAGATAGGTCGATATCCCATGAACGAGCCCGATGCTTCGAGAACCTTACGTCGGGTGGGGATGATCTACTTCTTGGGCGCCGTCGCTTCGGTGATCGTACTGACGTCCTCAGCGCCAGCATCCTTGAATATCTTCTCGGCACGATCCACCTGATCACCGTCAATGGCGTGCACAGAAACCAGGTAGTTGCCCTTGCGGAGCTTGTCTTCGTACCGCTTGGCTTCGATCTCGGGAATTCCAAGGCCAATCAATCCCCCCACGATCCCTCCAGTGGTAGCACCGAGCGCAGCCCCGCTGAGCGCAGCCATAAGCGGGCCTGCCGCTATAAATGGGCCAATACCGGGGATGGCCAAGGCACCAATGCCAGCCAGTAGTCCCAACGCACCTCCTGCAACCCCTCCCGTTGTGACGCCTGCCGTAACACCCTCGGATGCCTTAGTTGACTTCACATGACCGAAGTCGCCGGTTCCCGAAGCATCGGGAAGGAGCACGGAGATTTCAGAAGCTGCGAAACCTTGGGATTGCAGGCGTTCGATGATGCCTTCAGCTTGACCTTGGGTGGTTGCGATACCGAATACGGATTTAGACATAGTGTGTTTGTGGTTAGGGGTAAATCTTACTTGGCGGGCGTCTTCACTTCGATTTGGCTGTCCACCTTCGTGTCACCAGCGGCCTTCTTGGCATGGGCCTCGATGGCAGACTTCTCATCCGCAGTATTGACCGGACCTCGAAGAGTGACTTGCCCACCAGCGGTAATAATTTTGACGTTTTTTGCCGTCATCGAAAGAGAGCCGTCCTTGACCACAGCCTGCCGAATCGTCTGCACGAGCTTTAGGTCGGCTGGGTCGTTGGACTGATCCATGGGAGTTTTCGTCTGACCCGTACGATCCCGTTCGTTCCTTTGGGAATTGTCAGGGGCGTTTTTGTCCTGCGCACTGACGACAGGAGTCGTGATGGAGGCAATCGCGCAAAAGGCGAAGAGGGGGATCATTTTCATACGCCTTGCTATCGCGACTCTGTTCCCTGCTGGACGCATTGTGTCCACGACGCTCGTCACGAATGTCCTAACGAACGAGTTAGATCGGCGGCAGCAATTGATGGCGAGTAGGTGATACGAGCGTGGAGAGGCCGATTCTGAACTGGAGTTTCTCGCCGTCACCGGCGCAATCATTACCTCCTCTGTTTCGTGTCACATGCCCGAAGCTCATCCGCTACTGAAGGCGCGGACGGTGCGACCACGATTACCGTTGAGTCCGATATCCTTCCGGTCCCCATGAAAACGCTCCCCCGCAGTGTCGAATCAGCCGACTTCATTGATCTCACCATGTCTTCCAGTCGCGTATACTGGCGTCACCAGCTCAAGGTGAACGATCAAGAACTGATGGATGCAATTCAGGCGGTCGGTCCCGAAGCAGCCAGCGTGCGTATCTATATCGAGAAGCAACGGCACGAATGGAGGGGAGCGACGATTTAGCGCGGTTGGCAGTCTTCACTTCAATTGACGGCGTAGAAACTCAGAGCCACGACGCACGACATCTCCATAGGTGGATAGCGCGGGGCAGCCACGACGCTTGCAATGCCTAGGACGTCCATCTCCCTGGCCGCGTACGAACTGAATGCATGAGATCCGTCTGGAAAGGCGCCATCAGCTTCGGTTTAGTGAGCATACCGATTGCGGTCTATTCCGCCACGAAGGAGGAAAAGGTCACGTTCAAGCAGCTTCGAAAGAAGGATCTCAGTCCCATCCGCTACAAGAAAGTGGCTGAAGCCGACGACAAGGAGGTGCCGCCGAGTGAGATCGTAAAGGGCTACGAGTACGAGAAGGGAAAATGGGTCACGTTGGAAGAGGCCGACTTCGAGAAGGTGGAAATCGCTTCGACGCAGACCATCGAAATTACCGATTTCGTGGAACTGGCCGACATCAACCCGAAGTTCTTTTACAAACCCTACTTTCTCGAAGCCCAAAAGGGCGGGGACAAGGGCTACGCCCTTCTTCATCGAGCGCTCACCGAAACTGGAAAGGTCGGCATCGCGAAGGTGGCCATTCGCAATCGCGAATACCTGGCGTCGGTCAAGCCGGATGGTCTCTTCCTCATTTTGGACCTGATGCACTTCGCGCAGGAAGTTCTGCAGCCTGATGAATTGCGCACGGTTGAGAGTATCGAGATTAAGCCAAAGGAGATGCAGATGGCCAAGATGCTGATCGAATCGATGTCGGGAGAGTGGAAGCCGGAATCCTACGAGGATCAGTACCAGTCTGCTCTTCGAGACGTGATCGAGCACAAGGTGAAGCATCTGCCCGATAGCCCCAAGACACCTCGACGTACCGTTCCCGAAAACACAATCGATCTCCTGGCGATTCTTCAGCAGAGCCTCGACAAAGGCGGCGGCGGTGGAAAACGCACCAAGGGCCCCCCGAGAACAACCAGAGCTTTGGTGACCCAGCGCCGTCGCGCCAAGGCTGCATAACTGCCTAGTCTCGATGTCAGGCTTACCTATCGCGTTGAAGATGTTCTGCCTCCCACCGGAGACGCGCCAAATTCGTCTTTAAGGCTGCCGCGACCTGATCTTGCGACCCCAACTCCACCCACCCGCTTTCGCTGTAGAGTCTCGTAGCCAGCTCCAGTGCGTACGCGGCAACAGTGGAAAATGGGGGGCCAAAGGCACTCGCAATACTCAATTGAGCGCGGATCTCAGTCAGAGCCAGAGGATTCACGTTTCCGCCGGGGCTGCTCTTCAACACTGCCTCGGCTGAGATGGCAGCGTCACGAATCATGGCAAGATCCATTCCATTAATGTGGAGGTCCGATTTCATGCCTCTGCTTCGTCGAACGTCGTTCCTCTGGACGCTTTCTGAAAGCCGGGGTCCTCTCGCGGTGGCTTCGAGCGGCAACGTTCGACAAGCTCGGTTCTTCGAATAGAGGTGGCACATCAAGGGCGGACACCCGCCACTGATCCCTCATGGTCGTAGCGGGCGTCCTAGATCGACGAAGTTACGAATCCGCCGACTTGCCAGAAACTTCGACGTTGGATGATGATGCGGTTCCATCAAATTTCGGCCCTTCCCATCATCAGAGACCAACCTCTCTCAAGCGCAGAACGATCCCCGCCCTTTGTTGTGGAAAACGCATCGACGCGGGGAGGACTACTTCTCAGGTGTATTACCGTCCTCATGAGAGCCGGGCTGCGGAACAGTAGGAGTTTCGCCGGTGGATTGGTGTTTCCTGTGGTCCCTCCATCCTGCCCAGTAACCTCTGTCGTACACGACGTCGAAGGCGAGGGGCAGCAGCAGCAGGACGGCAATACCGAGCGCATTAAGTACTCCATGGAAGGTTTGGTCCATTACACATGAGGTAGGTAGCAGACCTCACCGACCGTCCTCTGGCAACGTGTCCGCGTATTCGACGAGTCCTTTCAGAGCGTCGAGAAATTCAGGACAAGCTCCGGTTGGAAGCATGATCGAGCTACGCCTTCCACGAAAGTCCTCGGTGATGCGAAACACACGACCACGGGCGTTTTCGAACAGATCGAGAAAGAATCGCTTCGACTCATGATCGATGCGCTCAGATGCGATAGGACTGGGAGAGTTCATGCAGAAAAACAGCGAAATGCCGCATTTTTCGTCAATCAGGGCAACTCCCGATCCGATCCTAATGGTATCGCGTTACGACCCTTGACTGAGGTCAATGCCTTACACATCAGATCCTCGTGCACTCGCGTAGAATCAGTATGGATAAAGCACCTTTCTACCGACGTACGGCAGCGGGCGAACATTCTGAACTCATGATCGGCTTGAGCCTGGCCTTTCGCAAAGCGCCAGTCGTTCCGCCCACTGAACCCTCGTCCTTGGTGATCGAAGTGGATATCGCGCAACGTGTGCGAGTCTCGAACTGGAGCGGCGCCTTAGGATGCCAGGAGATTCTCGATTACTTGGCGCGTCCCGAGGAAGAAGGCCAAGAACGGTTCAACGAAATCGCAGATCTTCGAGGCGTCGTCCTTGATCTTTCCATCGCCGATGTAACGCGAATATCTGAAGCGATGAAGAAGAGGTTCGATACCTCTGCGAACATCAAGATTGGCGTCGTCACCGACAGCCTCTTCATCGAAAGCCTCATTCGAGCTTTTAACGAGCAAACTGATCAGTCTCACGGTTTCTCTTTGGAATCCTTCCGAGACTTCGAGGACGCGTACACTTGGACGGCGAAGTGAATCTGAATTGCTGCCGAAGGATGGGGAATGAGGGTCTCATCATCGGGCCACAGAGCTATCGATTTCGCTCAGGAGGACTGCAGTACTCGACATTCGATCACGAAACTTCCCCAATTGTTCATCTGTCCTTTTCGCTGAGGAATCGATAGAAGGCCGCTTCATCGATTCGATGTCATCTCAACAGTCCACCCTGGTTACGCCGCCGCAGCCCGTTCTCTATCTGACCCCTGGAGCCGAACAGGCTCCTCCAGCAAAGTACGTCCTGACGAGGCTGTTCCCGGTGATCCTGAACTTCGACGGCTACGGTACGGAAATGCATCAGACTCAGGAAATCACCCCTCCAGAGGGGACCATGATCATATCTGCCATGCTGACGCGAATGAGTTTCATGTTTGGCGAACCTCCTCATTTTGAACCCTCACCCATTCGAGCTTTCGATGCATTGGTGGGTATCACCCGAGACAATCAGGGGAAGATTTATGCTCAAGGGGCTCTGATGGCCAAAGGGGAGCCTGAAAACCGCCGGTTTCAAGGTAGCCTTTCGATGATGGTGTGGTGCTTCACGCATGTATGAAGCCGCGACGAATTTTGAGCGATGGATCAAGCGACCCATCGAACTGCTGCTGAATGAGGAGCACGGTAGATTCGCGTTGATGATGATCACTCTGCCGCTGCTTGAACGACTACTGCGGGGTCGAGCGAGGATTGGAGATTCACCCGTACTTCCAGACGGCTTTCACGAGGAGACGCGAAAAGTCTTCCCGGCACTCACGAGTCTCGAAGAGTCGCGCCTCTTCTGGAGAATGTATCGTCACGGAATCGTCCACCAAGCGACCTCGTCTTTAGATTTGGGAGAGGTCCTTCGCCGCTGAAATCGGTAGCAGTGGGCTTCTCCACCACATCGAAAGTCCCAATTCTCCTTCAGAGATTCGGCGGCACGACATCGCTTCACTTTTGGATCAACCCGCCTGCGTTCGCTCGTGCCGTCGTGGCGGAGATCGAGGGTGATTTCGAAGCGTTCACTGCCGCCGGGTCGGCGAAGCACCCACTGGCGAGAGTGAATACTGATGACGCGGGAACTTGGAGCGTGCTGTTTCGTATTAGCGACCGGTCCGGTGCTCAATGCAGCGAGCCCTCGTAGAAGGAAAATGGGCCGCCGCCCACTTGGACGACGACCCACCCAGCATACACGCACTTGAAGTTAGGCGGCGCTTTTGACGGCAAGGCCCTCAATGACGGGCCGCTTCCCCACGCTCGTGAGCGCCTCTCCGGCCTCATCGAGTAGCGAGTTCAGGATCGAACGGATCTGTTTCATGATTTTAGGACCCCGCGTTTCGTTCATGTTGAATGCGAGCAGAAGAGCCACTTCGTCGATTTCGCGGACATCCACCCTCGGGGTAAGTGTTTTCCCCGCGAGGATCATGGCAAAGTTTAACAGTCTGATCGAGTCACTGTCAGCATCGATAATGGTAGCGATTTCGACACGGAGGCCAGTGCGAGCTTGCCTGAGAGTTACCTCTCCGACGTCAGTTGCGAATGCAACCGAGGATTTCTCCGGCATAAGCGAGAGGTCAGCCTGGTCGAGAATTGATACGTCGGTGGCGAGACTATGCTTCTCAACGAGTTCAGGCTTGAGATATTGGATTAGTTCTAATGGCATGGTGATTTGGTGTAGTTGAATTGGATTTCAGAATGGGTTGCCGCATCGGAGTTGTGGCTGCCGATGCGGCCCTCATTTGCCACTACTTGGCGGGTTCCTCCTCCTTCGCGACCGCAACGGGCTCACGTTTCGGGTCGACGGTCTTCTCGTCCGCGACGACCGGCGCAGCGGGGTCCGCAACCGCTGGAACGGTCGCCGGTGACGTGGCCCCAGAGATCAGAGACGCGAACGTCTTCTTTTTGAGGCCGCGCTTTTCGGGCTTCCCGATGAACGGTTTTCCAGTGCTCGGGTTGTCATTCTTCACGAGGAAGTCTGCAAACTGAGCGGCGCTGAACAGCATGACCAGGACTGCCTCCGCCTCCTGAGAGAGGGAGTAGCCCGCTTCAGTGAACGTCTGGCGGAGCACGCTCCTCTGGAGATCCTCCGTAGGACGGAAGACCAGCTTGAGGCAGTTCTCCTGCGCGGTGTTGAGGACGGGCGGCTTCCCGCTGGCGTCTTTCAGGCAGCCAAGCAGTTCTTCCACGAGGCGAATGTGGTCTTCGCTGCTCCACCCCACCTTGTTCACTCCCACGATGGGCACGAGTTTGTCGATGAACGCCCCGGGAGGGAGGTTCAGTTTTTGAGGCACGGTGCCGTTTGCAATGTTCGATTCAGTTTTCATATCAGTAAATCGGTGTCTTAACCCCGCTCCTTCACGCTCAATTGGTGAGCGGATTCTTGCGGGCTTTGCCGATGTGGCAGCGCTTCATTCTGGCCCACCGTTGCCAGTTTCGTCGCATTTTTCACGGTAGTGAAAGTGGTCAGAAGAGATGGATTATGAGCGCGACGACTCTTCGATGAGTCGCCTCACAGCGTCGTAGGGGACGAGTGTCACCCCGCGAATCCTTCCGGGCAGGCGGATGCGTTTGAGCTTCAGGAGACCGGCCTTCTCGGCGCTGTAGTACCAGCTCCGCGTGAGCCCGAAATGAGGATCGCCGCCCCTGCTGGGCAAGCGATAGAACTCGGGTTTATCCCGGACATTTCCCGCTGAATGATCCGTAGCGACTTCGTGGTTTTCGGTGCAAACTGGCGCACCTCCATTGGCGCATGGGATCGCTTTTCCACTGCGGATTGACGTTGTGATCGGTGATGGCGTTTTCAAAGCGCCACCATCAAATCACGTTTTCAAAACCACTGTTTTGACTCTCTTTGGCCCTCCTTTGAGAGTCAAACGATACGGACGCTGCCCATCGTTCTACTCGCCGTCCGTCGCGCTTTTCGCAAAACCGGCCTTGAAAAGAAGCGAAAATGCCTTTCGCGTGCGACCGATGATTGTCGATTTCTGCGTTGAAAATGCATTTTTGTCGCCCTTTTCGTGCGTCCGCAGATAGTACTCGACGCTCGCTTTCGTGGCTTCTCGAAAGAGGAGGCATTGCTCAGGATGGTTGTTCGTGGCTCGTAAGAACACTTCCTTCGCGAGTTTCCACCATTCGATATTCGAGCCTGGACTTTGTGGATCAGGCAAGCGGTGGCTTTTAATCACATACTCGTCCAGGAGCGTTTCGTCCTGGAAGGAGTTTTCGATATCAAGGAATTTGGCAAATTCTGCAAACTTCCCCTCTATCTGACCCTTTCGAAAATTGACGTCAGAATCCCACCGAGCTTGTTCCGTTTGGTGATAGCGTTCAATTCCCAATTTTTCCTCGATTTGCTGAAACTCTGGAAAGCTTTCCAATTCGGCCTTTTTTTCGCGCAGTAAAGCCGCAAACTTCTGCGCTTTCGCCAGTTCATGTAATCCTTCCGTAATTTTCAAAAGGTGTATCGCCACGTATTTTGGTATACTCTCTCTATCGAGTGCTTTTTCTCGATCCAAAACACCACACTCGGCCCCGACATCCGGTGGGATGTGACCTTGCCGCGTGACAGGATCTACGAGGCAAGGCCACAGGGAAACCGTCTTCGAGAGGGCGAATACGGTTGGATCTTCCGATGCCACTCGCGAAGACAACCACTGAGTACAATCCATGGCCAAATAAAGCAATCTCCTCGCCGCAACTAGACTCCCAGAATTCGCTTCACTAATATACTTCGCCACTAGGTCCCTAAGAGTGAGATCTTCCATGCGGCTTGAACACTCTGAAGTATATTCATTAATGATCAATGTGAGATTCTCCACGATTTGTTGCGGCGTCCGCTCTTCAACTTCCTTTGGCTGAACGGGCTGCTTCAGTGGTCTGGTTTTCCTTTTCATCGCTTTCAGAGAATATTAGATGAGTTCATTGCGAGCTTCCTCAGTGCTCCGATCTCGGCGCGGAGTGATTTGGCTCTGAGCAGAGATGACGCATGCGACTCGGTGAGTGGCCTATTTCGAGAGCTTCTTTGAGCCCCGCATTTAAGACTCGTGCGTAAGGAAACTTGGGAAGTCTGCAAGTGCATCACGGAAGGTTTGAAGTTCATGGTGGGTGTACCTATCGTGAACACTGCTCGTATGGCCCGCAAGCTTCGTGCGAAGCGCCTTCGGCGCATGCTCCGCCCCCTAAACAATCGCCGGACCGCTGCGAGGTTTCTCGTGAAGGTGGTTTGGTCTCAGGAAAAATATCATCGCGCTTAATGCTTCTTGATCTCTGGAATCAAGCCAATTGCGGCACGCAGGGGTGCCAGATCGTGATGCGTATAAATGGCATTCGTGTCCGCCTTTGTGTGGCCGGTAAGTTTCATCCGTACCTCCTGTGTTACTCCGGCATTCGCCATAGCGGAATTGAAGCTGTGCCGCAGGCTGTGGAAGCTGAGGCTTCGATTTCGTCGCCCATTCGGAGTGTGGCGAATGATGGTTCCCTCAATACCTGCTTTATCCATGATCGCGTTGAACTGGGCGCTGAGCCCGTATTTTCCGCCAGTTGGCTGCCCAGCGAGCAGTGGGAACAAGGGAGCAGCGCCCGCCCCGGCCACGGTCTCCAACTCGTTTTTCAGGTCTGCGTGCAACGGAATGACGATCACTTTCTTGCTGCGCTTTGTTTTCTTCGGCGAAAAAGTCACAATCCCTTTTGGAAGATCAACGCAGTTCCATTCCATGTTCGCAACATCTCCCAAACGCGCTCCCGTGAAATAGGCGAACAAGATGGCTCGCCTCCAATCTCCCGTCGCCACCTTGAGCAGCATCGTCAACTGTCTCTCTGTGAAAACTTCCCGGTCTGCGGTCTCGGTCGCCAAGCTTTCTAACGCCGTGCATGGATTGGACGGGATGTATCCCATTCGAAAAGCGGCGTTGAACGCGGCGCTCACGATCTTCACCGCGTTGTTCGCCGTCTTTGGACTTTTGCCAGCCGCCAGCTCTGCGGCTCGATAAGCCAGAATGTCTTTGGGAACAATGCTCGCCAAAGGTAGTGTGCTGCGCTTGCCAAGGACTTTTTTGAAGTCGCGGGCTACCTGCTTGTATCGCACCGCAGTACTGTCTCCTCGGCTCTGCGCCTTGCCGGTCACCCACTCCTCAAGCCATTCATCAACCTTGTGATTGTGCAGAGGCTCTCCCGTCGCACGCTCCAAGATTTCACCGATGATCTTTTTCGCGGTCTGTTCGGTCAGGCTCCCGGCTCGCGCCAAGTTCTCTGCACGCTCAATCCCCAAGCACACTTCCAATGCCTTCCCCCGGTCAGTCTGCTTCGTCGATTTTTTCAACCGCTGGCCGTCGGCACTCGTGTAACAGCAAAACCAATACGGCGATTGTGTTCGTTTCCATAGAGAGGGCATAGAAAAGTGAGAACATAGTGAGAACACGCAGTGACGTCAACGATGTCTTGAGATGTCGATTTACTCTGAAAACGCTGTTTTCCTTGCTTCCGACCTTAATCGGGAGTTCAATTCTCCCCCCTGGCACTTCCTTGCGAGTGGCGGGCCTGGTGGGACATGAAAAAGGCATGCGCGGAAAAAGTTTCTTTAGACAAAAGCCCGGCTCTGCAACGCTTTCTCCCGCACGACTGAACTCAGACACCTCCATGAAACTCTCGCTCCTCGCCACGTTCGCCCTCGCCCTCACGCTCACCCCGCTCGCGCATGCGGCGGATGCCGTCACGCTGCACGTTGGCGATGCGGCCCCGGAACTCGCCCCTCCCAAGTGGCTCAAGGGCGAGAAAGTCGAGAAATTCGAGCAGGGCAAAATCTACGTCGTTGAGTTTTGGGCCACTTGGTGCGGGCCGTGCCGCCAGAGCATCCCGCACATCACGGAGCTGCAAAAGAAGAACCCGGAGGTCGCCTTCATCGGCATGGATTGCATGGAGCAGGATTGGTCCAAGGCTCCCGCTTTCGTCGAGGAGATGGGCGACAAGATGGCGTACCGCGTGGCCCAGGACGACCAGGCCGGCACCATCGCCAAGAACTGGATGGAGGCCGCCGGTCAGAACGGCATCCCGTGTGCCTTCGTCGTCGGCAAGGATTCGAAAATCGAGTGGATCGGCCACCCCATGGGCCTCGAAGATCCGCTCAAGGAGATCGTTGCAGGCACCTACGATCGCAAGAAAGCAGCAGCCGAAGCCGCCGTGCAGGAAGCCGCGGATGCCAAAATGAAAGCCGCGGACGCCGCACTCGAGAAAATCGGCGAAGAGGCCATCCAACGAGCTGCTCAAAATGGCGACCTCGCTGCCATCGATAAGATGCTCAAGGACCAGCCTGCCGCAGCCCCGATCCTCTCGATGATCAAATTTCAACTGCTCATGGAAAAAAAGGATTTCCCGGGCGTCACGGCCGTGGCTCGCGATCTCGTCGAGAGCAACAAGGATAACTCCGAACTCCTGAATATGGTCGCATGGTCGCTCGTTGATCCCGACAAGCCTTTCGAGAAGCCCGACCTCGATCTCGCGCTCAAGGCCGCCACTTCTGCTAGCGAAGCTCCGGGAGGCAATAATGCCGCCATTCTCGACACCCTCGCCCGCGTCCACTTCGTCCGCGGCGACATCGAGAAAGCCATCACCACGCAGACCAAGGCTGTCGAAAAATCCAGCGGTGAGGAAAAGGAACAGCTCGAAAAAACCCTCGCCACCTACAAGTCGGCGAAGAAGTAAGCCAGCATCCACGCAGCAGAAAAACCGCTGAGGAACGCCATCCCAAAGGTTTGCCAGACCGCATCCCGGCCTCCGCTCGGAGTTCCGCCTTCAGGCGGCTCGTGTCACACGCCCCAACACTCCGTCCCGGCGCAGCCGCTTCGCCGCCCCCCATTAGTCCATCAGTCCACCTGTCCATCAGTCCCGTCCCCTAGTCCCCTAGTCCCTCGTCCTTCCCCCCACCGCCCGCCCCGCCAGCAGCACAAACAGCCACGCCGTCACCCCAAACACACGCCGCGGCAGCGTCAATCCCGCGGGCGCATTCGCCTGCAAGGCCGAGTGCAGCTTCCCCGCCCAGCCGTACACATCGTTCGCCCAGTATCCGAACGAATAGTGCAGCAACGGCATCGCGAAAATCCACGCCCACGCCCGCCGCCGCACGCGGAAACACACCGCGCTCATCGCCAGCCCGAGCACGAACCATTGGTAATCCTGGCCCGCCAAATTCGACATCACCCCGGGAAAG
>JADMIO011449860.1_pt1 | contig 17288 bp, 12 predicted proteins | sample 8958161 | NCBI WGS metagenome assembly JADMIO01 (sample SAMN16585339, study PRJNA669376) | soil metagenome | isolation source: Crop rotation soil | place: USA: Cullars Rotation, Alabama | collected 2011
CAAAGGTTCATTAGTACCTGGTGCATTTGCGTGGCATCCGCCGAGATAATCCAAAGATCATCAGGAATCTTGAAGTTGATTTCGATCGACTTCGGAAGTGTTTCGCGCAGGATTTTGACTATCTCTTTTATAAGGTGCTTTGGCTGTAAAGCAACGCGTTCGCCTTCTACGCCACGGGCAAACGATAATACCTGTCGCACCATGTTTCCACCGCGTTCGGCATTTGCGCGCAAGACGTCCAACCACTTCCTGCTGCTTTCGTCAGTAGTCTTGAGTTGCAGCATGTCGATCGCCATCAGGATTGGCGAGAGAACGTTGTTTAAGTCGTGCGCTATTCCGCCGGCCAGCGTGCCAATTGATTCCATTCTTTGCGCTCGAAGGAACTGCGACTCCATCCGTTTCTTTTCGGTGATGTCGGTATTGATTACCAGAATCGATTTGGGCTGTCCCTGATCGTCACGAACCAGAGTCCACCGGCTCTGAACAATGATTTCGGCGCCATCTCGTCGCGTTTGATGCATTTCACCTTGCCATTCTCCGTTTTGGATTATGGACTGGCGCGCAGCATCAAATTGTGCCGAACCGTCTTTAAAAAGGACATCTTTCGCGTTTCTGCCGGCTACTTCTTCAGCGGTCCATCCGTAGATCTTTTCAGCCCCCTTGTTCCAGAACAGAATGTTTTGGTCGAGATCGCGCACCAGAATGGCGTCTTGAGCCTGGTCCAATAGCGCAGCCTGCTCGCGAATTTGCTCTTCAGCGCGTTTGCGCTCAGTGATATCACTCCGAATCGCGACGTACTGGTATGGCTTTCCCGAAGCATTAAGAAAAGGAACTATCGTGGTATCAACCCAGTAGTAACTTCCATCTTTCGCGCGGTTCTTTATCTCACCACGCCAGACGTCGCCGCTGGCTATCGTGGTCCAAAGGTTTCTGATGAAGTCTTTCGGGTGGTAGGCCGAGTTGATGATGCGGTGGTCCTGACCAAGTAACTCGTCACGAGAGTATTTTGAGATCTCGCAGAACTTGTCGTTGACGTAATTGATGATGCCACGTTGATCGGTGATTGCGACAATCGCCGACTCGTCGAGAGCAAACTTGATGTCAGCTAATTCTTTCTCGGAGCGCTCGAGAGCTTCTTCGGGATTTAGCGCAGCATCAATCGATCTTGCATTAATGGCGGTCATTGGGGGACTACCAGATCAAGTCACCGGATCAGGAGTTAATTGAACTTCCTCGAGTTTCTTTAGCCGATATCTTAGCTGATCCCGAGAAATACCGAGAAGCTCGGCAGCCCGAGTTTGATTTCCACCACTGCGCTCAATGGCCTGACGAACGAAGGAGAGTTCCGATTCGTCAAGCGATATTCCGTCGGCTGGAAGCACAAACTGAGTGGGCAAGTCAGCACCGCTTGTTAAGGATGACGGACGAGGTGACATCAACAGGCCGCCAGGCAAGTATTCTGTAGTGATCTGATCGTTCTCCTCCAGAATGAGCGTGCGCTCAATTACATTACGCAGCTCGCGCACGTTTCCGGGCCAGTTATACTTTCTGAATACATCTCGCGCTTCCGGTGATAATTCGGAGATCTTTCTGTTTCGCTTAAGACGACTCCCGATTGTGTCGATGTAATGCTGCGCCAGCAGCAAGACGTCGTCGCCTCGTTCACGAAGTGGTGGGATGTCGATCTGAATAACTGACAAACGATAGTAAAGGTCAAGCCTAAAACGACCTGCTTCACTTTCTGATTTTAGATCGCGATTCGATGCAGCGAGAACGCGGACGTCTATCGGAATATCTTTCAGGCCACCGACGCGACGAAATGCTCCTTCTTCCAACACACGCAGAAGTTTTGCCTGGAGTGAGAGTTCGAGTTCACCTATTTCATCGAGCAGCAGTGTTCCGCCCTCGGCTTGCTCAAACAGTCCTTCCTTGCGTGCCTTCGCATCCGTGAAAGCACCTTTTTCATAACCGAAAAGTTCCGATTCGATGAGCGTCGCCGGCAATGCCGCACAGTTCACCGCAACAAACGGCCGTTCTGCTCGTTGCGAGCCGTAATGAATCGCCTTTGCAACCAGGTCTTTGCCTGTTCCTGATTCGCCTTGTAGCAACACTGACGCGACGTCGCTCTCGGCCACCTTCGCCGCAAGCCCAAGCATCTTCTTCATCGCCGGAGATTCACCTACGATCTGCCGGAAATTGAATTCCCTTTCCCGCTCTTTTCTTACTTGCTCAACTTCGCGTCTTAGATGATGGGCCTCAATTGCGTTACGAATCGTCACGCGGAGTTCTTCGAGCTTGATTGGTTTGCCGATGAAATCATAGGCGCCTCCGCGTAAAGCTGAAATGGTGTTGTCTATATGGACATTGCCGGTGATCATGATCACGATCGCATTGTGATCTTGATTCTTAATCTCGCGCAGCACATCCAGCCCGGAACCGTCAGGGAGGTCAATGTCGAGCAAAACTGCCGCAGGTAAGTGAGTGTTGAAGAGTTTGGTACCTTCAGCAACCGTTGCGCCTTCGAGCGGCGTAAAGCCCCAACTCTGTAACGCTTCTTTCAGCGCCCAGCGTATGGCCTGGTCGTCGTCGATGACGAGGATTTCCTTAGTCGAGTTCCTGGAGGACATTCTTCACTCTCGTCCTAACGGACTAACTGGATCAAACTTGATTATTAAGAGTTCGTCAACCGGGGAGAAAGGCCCGGAGAATATTCAGCGTGGTTTCACTCAATGACTGCGGAGGTTTTCGCAGCAACGGACGCTGTGGGTCACGAGGCAGTGGCCTTGCGGGAAATTCTTTCCTCGGAACATTTATTGCGAAGTGGAATGCACGAGGTACGAGTTGATGTTCATTCACGAAATGTCCAAAGCTGAGTGTAACGATGCCTTGTCGCGGGTGAAGTATGGCCGGCTGGCTTGCGCCTATGATAATCAACCTTATGTGTTGCCGCTCAATTTTGCTTTTGATGGCAATGGCTATCTCTATTGTTTTACTACCCTCGGACAAAAAATAGAGTGGATGCGTTCGAACCCTTTAGTCTGCTTCGAAGTTGATGAAGTTAAAAATCACAACCACTGGTCGAGCGTCATTGTTTTCGGCAGCTACGAAGAGCTTCCTGACAAGCCGGAATTTGAAACTGCGCGCAGCCACTTACAAGAGTGTCTTCAGAAGCGGGTGATGTGGTGGGAGCCCGCGTACATTTCACAAGAACACAGGGATAAACCTCATTCTCTTACTCCTATTTTCTTCCGTATAAAAATTGAGAGCGTGAACGGCCATCGCGCAAATTCTGACGACAGCGAAATCGCAACTGCAACGCCGGTGACGCATGTGCGCCGTACCGAGACTCATCGTAACAGTGAGTGGAAGCGGATCCTGAAAGCAGCTCTTGTCTACTTTCTGATTGTCTTTGCCGTTGGTTCCCTACTTGGTCCAATTCGAATCCTTCTTGTTGCCCCGCGTCTGGGTGAGCGAATGGCGGAGTTGGTAGAGACACCGTTGATGCTGCTCATAATTATCATGACCGCAAACTGGATCGTCCGCAGATTTCACCTGCCGATTCGGTCAATTTACCGGCTGGGAACAGGTGTGAGTGCATTGATTTTCGGCCTTGTATTCGAGTTCGGTATTGTTTTAACGCTTAGAGGCCTCACAGTGAGGGAATACTTTGAGACGCGCGATCCGATTGCGGCTGGGGTCTATTACTTAACGTTGGTGTTATTTGCTCTGATGCCTTCGCTAGTAAAACGACATGGCGAACGAGCGTTTACTTAAAGGCACAGACATTGCTCCCAATCGAGTGATGGGCGTCGCAACAATCACCGCTAAATCGGTTATGAATTCAGCGGCGCCGACTGTTTTGGACCGAACAGCGTGGCACGCTCTTGAGCCGAATGCTGTCGCGCTATCAATCAATGTCGAGCCCAGCGTAGGACTCACGACATCAGAAGTTAATGAGCGACAACGTCGCTACGGTCCTAACGCCCTTCAGCGCCTTCAATCTCGTCCCGCCTGGCGTGTGCTCATCGATCAGTTCGCAAGCATCGTGATTGCCCTTCTGGCGATCGCCGCAATTATTTCGTGGGCGACTGCTGACCTGGCCGAAGCGATCGCGATTCTGATTGTTCTCGTTCTCAACGCTGCTGTTGGTTTTGCCACCGAATGGCAAGCAGGTCGGGCTCTGGACGCGCTGCGTCGGCAATCACGCACACTGTCACGCGTTCGACGTAATGGCTTTGAAGCAACTGTCGATGCCGAGGAGCTTGTTCCCGGTGACATCATAATTCTCAACGCCGGGGATCGTGTTCCGGCTGATGCTCGATTAATTGAAGCAGTGCGTCTTGAAGCAGAAGAGTCAACACTTACCGGTGAAAGTACGACTGTCGAAAAGAATGTCGCCGCAGTTTCGGCGCAAACACCTTTGGCCGAGCGGCACTCGATGCTTTTTCTCGGAACCGCTGTATCCGCAGGTAGAGGCGTAGCAGTTGTTGTAAGTACTGGCACTGCTACTGAGCTCGGCAAAATAGGCAGGCTTGTAGCGACCTCAACTAAAGAGCAGTCTCCACTTGAAAAACAACTTGGTCTGCTAGGTCGGCGTCTCGTTTACATCGTGTTGCTTATCGCCGCCGTTGTAATGGTGACCGGTTGGTTACGTCGCGATGGTCTCTGGTTAATGGTTGAAGTTGCTGTCAGCCTCGCGGTGGCGGCTGTACCTGAAGGACTACCAGCAGTAACAACATTAATTCTTGCTCTGGGCGTGCTGCGCATGGCCCAACAACGCGCCATCATGCGTCGGCTTCCCGCCGTCGAAACACTCGGCAGCACCACAGTCATTTGTGCAGACAAAACGGGAACACTCACCGAAAACCGGATGACAGTGCGTGAATACTATCTATCTGATGGACGGCGCGTAGGTATTGGCAATTGCGAAAGTTCGCTCGAAAACGATCTGCTGCTACAGCAGGCAGTTCGCATCGGCGTGCTCTGTAATGAAGCATCGTTTCGCGCGGAGGCAACCGACGAAACGCGCACGATTGGCGATCCGACGGAAACAGCATTGCTCGTGGTTGCCGACGCCCTCGTGCTCGACGTCTCGCATGAACGCGCCCTTCATCCGAAGATTGGAGAACAACCTTTTCACGCGTCAACAAAGCGGATGACCACGTTGCATCGGAAGGACGATGGGCAGCACTTCGCGGCTTTGAAAGGCGCGCCCGCCGTTGTTCTGGCTGCGTGCTCACATTATTGCGATGCCGCTGGTAATACAGTGCCGCTCGATGAGGGCTCACTCAAAAGATTCACTGCCGCTAATGAACTGATGGCAAATCGCGCCTTGCGAGTGCTCGCCCTTGCAATAAAGCATTTAGGAACTTACGCAGAACATTTCACCGAAGCAGCGCTCGAAAGTGGATACACCTTCGTCGGACTGGTCGGAATGATCGATCCGCCTCGTCCAGGTGTCGCTGAAGCCATACAGCGTGCGAAGACCGCAGGCATTCGCACGGTGATGCTCACTGGTGACCAGTTAAATACCGGCATTGCGATCGCACGAGAACTCGGGCTGGGAAGAAAAGAACCGGCAGCTCTGCAGGCTCGCGATCTAATTGATACTGACCCCGGCCGTCTTGCCGATCTCGCTCGCAATACTGACGTCTTTGCTCGTGTCTCCCCGGAGGAGAAGTTGCGGATCGTGGAAGCGTTACAACAAGCGGGTGAAGTCGTGGCGGTCACTGGCGACGGAGTCAACGATGCGCCGGCGCTAAAACGTGCGAACATCGGCATTGCGATGGGCCAACGCGGAACCGAAGTGGCCAAAGAGGCGGCCGACGTCGTACTGGCTGACGATAACTTTGCGACCATCCTGCGAGCTGTCGAAGGTGGCCGCACGATCTACTCGAACATCACCAAGTTTGTACACATGATGTTCTCTCACAATCTGGGCGAAGTCCTTGTGATCTTCACTGCCATCGCGGTCGGCTGGCCCTTACCGCTGTTGCCACTGCAAATTCTTTGGATGAATCTGGTTACTGATGTATTTCCAGCGCTGGCATTGGCGGTCGAGCCTGCGTCGAAAGACATCATGAAACCACCATGAAAGAGTTGGATTGGTACGGACTGCTCCGGCCCAATGTTCACCATATCGGGAACACGATCGTTCGAGAGGCGATCGTGCAGCAGATCGACCTGATCGTCATGCGCTCACGCAGAAGGCCACGCGCTGCGGTCTTACTTGGCTCGACGGCGGAGACAGTTTGCCGAAACTCACCTTGTCCGGTGCTTGTGACACATCCGCTTGAGCGCGAGTGGGTAAGCATGTCGACTGGTGAAATCGACCTTAAGCGCATTCTCATTGCTCATGACTTCTCGCCTGACTCAGAGACAGCCATGAATTTTGGGTTCTCTCTGGCGCAGGAATACCAGGCCGAGGTGCATTTGATCCATGTGCTCGATACCGCTGGACACGAAGAACCTGAACTGGCCTGGTCGGCCTCCAGTACCGGCAGTGCCTATACCTTCACTGCCCGCAAACTACAGGAGGCAATACCGAAGGAAGTTCATCTGTGGTGCAAATTCATTAATGTTGTGCGCTGTGGCAAAGTCCATGAAGAGGTATTGACTTACGCCAAAGAGCACGAGATCGATTTAATTTGCATGGGAGTTAGTGGCAATGACTGGACCATTGGCACGCTGCTTGGCTCCAACGTCGATCGTGTTCTTCGTGAAGCCCCGTGTCCGGTTCTGGTGACAGGCAAGCAGATCATTCATGACGCGAATGTATAAAACTAAGTGGAGGCATTATGTCAACAGTTCACTCCTTTATCGATCAAAAGCAGCAACCGCCCAACAGCGCGAGCGCCATCATGACGGACGAACACCAGCATGAGGTCCGCTGTGGCATGTGTGCCAGAGAGCTCTACGTGGACGACGAAGGCTATCGTCTTTACATGGAGGCGATAAACTCCGGTTTAGACAATCCGTTTCGTTGTGAGGTCTGCAACGAGGAGTACGAAGATCTCGCCTACGAAGGATAAACTACAAACTTCGCTAAGCACCTTTTTTCTGTTTCTTTGACAAAACAGCATAGAGTTTTGATCCTTCTTCGGTCACCGAAGGTAGGGCGTTGAAGCTTCGGACAAAAAGAGCGTGAGACTCTCTCAGAGAAAGAATAAGATTCGGATTCAGTTTCCAAGCTTCAACCATATCTGCTATTGGCGAGAGAGTCTGATTTCCAGCCCTCTGAAACTCCCGTGAGGCGCTCAATTTTGATTCGAAAGACGATCACTTCCGGCGTCGAACCGTCGACGGCGATAGCTGATTCTACCGGGGTTAACATAGGAAACCTGTGAAGCAACGTATTGAGGATTTCCGCGCGCTCGTTCGGCTTAGTGATCTCTTCATACTTGCCAAAAGCAATTGCACTGCGCCAACGCAAGTCACTTTCGATTTCGTCCACCTGAACACACGCGTTCGGATTTTCACGCAGGCCGGCAATCTTTACTCCCGCCAGCGAGTGGCTATACAAGTAATCGTCCTCCAAATGGCAGTTGATCGGGACCACATATGGCTCACCCTTCACAATACAACCGAGTCGTGCAACTCGCGCCGTCTGCAAAAGCCGCCGCACCTCTTCATTGTTCAGCGTTTTCATCATATGAATTCCCTCCGAAACTTACGGACCATTATTTGGTTTGCCTGATACTCTTGCGCACAACTTCAACCGAGCAATGCGCGCGAGCGGCAACCGCCGCCGAGATACTGCCCAACACAAACCTCTCAAAGCGGTTGCTGAAACCGGCAGAGCCAACAAAGATACAGTCCGCGTGCCACTCTTCTGCGGCCTTGCAGAGCTCCTGCTTTGGATTACCTTCTCTGAGTTCGCAGCTAACTTTGATTCCTGCCTGACGCAAGATGTCGAGGGACTGCTTAGAGATCTTTTCAACCCACGCCCGTTCCTCTTGCCGATCCTCATCAAGCATCTTGCCGAGCGGAGGAATCACTTTTTCTAAGAACTCAGGTGCTAACGGATCGTCGACCATGATTACTTTGATTTCACTTTGCGGCGGCCAGCAACGCGCAGCGACAGCTCTTAGTGCTTCGTCACTCGCCGGTGAACCATCAGTGCCTACAATGATTCTTACTGGCAAACCTGGCTCTTCGAGACGACCACGAGCGATTCTTACAGAACACAGAGCTTCAGTTAGCACGCGTTGGGAAACACTGCCCAAAACGTACCGCCCAAGAGCTGTACGTCCGTGCGATCCAACCACAATCAAATCAGGCTTCCATTCGTCAGCCTTCGCAACGAGTTCCCAGGCTGGTGAACCACACGACGAATCAACACTAACCTTCCAGTTTGGGAACCTGGCCTGTACGCGATTACGGGCGCGTTCGGCGAGAGTCAGCGCCTCCTTTGCTGCCGCACAGTGCTTTGCAAAATCTCGCTGTAATTCGGCGGGTGAGTCGGCATTTCGCGCTTCTTCGATGATTTCGTAACTCGAAGGTGGCGGTGGCGGAAGCCACACTTCAGCGACTGACAAAATATGAGCTTCGCCAGTCAGTGGTAACCCAGCCTGGGTCAGATCATCGAGGGCAGCATCCGCACACTCGGAACCGTCGTAACCGATAAGAATCTTCATCGTAGTTAACCTCGCTTCTGCATAGGCTCAACCGTGAATGGCAAGCGTCGTACCCGGCAACATTCGGTGGAAGTCGAAGGGAATTTCCTTGAACTTGTGGACTTTTCCTCATCGGATGCGAAAGCTTCCTCACACTCACACTTAGGAAACTCATTGTGTCAGCGAATACTCGCTGATCTGCGTGGCATGTTCCTTGCGCAGCTCAGTATGGGAAGAGGAGGTAATTGCTATGGCATCCGATGATCGCGATATTCTCGAACTCCTCAGAGCTGAGTTGAACTTCATCGAGAAAGGCGGTTACGGACGTTCAGTTCGCACGCCGCGACAAAGCAAATCAATCTTTCAGGATTCACTGACTTGTCTTAACTATGGTGATCCGGATCGCACTCATCCTTGCAACGAATGTCACCTGCTCGAATTTGTGAGCGCGGAGAACCACATACAAGAAGTGCCCTGTCACCTAATTCCTTTGAATAGTGACGGTGAGACCATCCGGGATTTGGAGTTGCAGGACAATCAGGCAAAGCTCGAGCATGAGGTAAGCGCGTGGCTTCGTGCGAAAATCAGGGAGATCGAGGACCGACGAGCCGCACACGCCCTTGCTAACGTTACGCTCCGTTCAACTTAAACTTTTCTATAGCAGACTGAATTTGGTCACTTCAGAAACAAGTCCAACGGGCCTTACACAAGTTGAGGCAAAACGCCGGTTGGCGCAATACGGCCCCAACGAGCCTGCGCCTACAAAACGAACTGCGCCTCTCTTTCAAGTGCTAATTCTCCTGGCAAATCCACTCGCAATTATTTTGCTGGTGGCCAGTGGCATATCCGCGGCGCTTGGTGAGGTCATTAACGCCTCGATCATCATCACGATGGTCCTGTTCAGCGTCGCGCTGAATTTCATTCAAACTTATCGCTCACAAAAAGCAGTCGACAGTATTCGCAAAGAAGTGGCGCCCACTGCAAATGTTCTGCGAGACGGTAAGTGGATCGAGATTCCCCGGCGCGAGATCGTTCCGGGCGACGTAATAAAGCTCGCCGCCGGCGATCTGGTTCCGGCCGATGCGGAGCTACTACAAACACGCGATCTGCACGTCCAGCAAGCGGCGCTCACCGGCGAATCATTGCCAGTCGAAAAATCGGCAAGTTCTGGTCATAGCGCCGATTCAGAAAGAGACTTGAACAGGGTATTCCTCGGCACGTCAGTCGTAAGTGGAACTGCTACGGCTCTCGTAACCGCTACGGGGAAGAACACTGTCTTCGGTGACATTGCCATGCGACTCGCAAAGCGAGCGCCGGAAACTGAATTCGAAAGAGGCACCAGACGATTTGGCTTTTTGATAATGCGGGCCACGATCTTGCTTGTGCTATTCGTAATCCTGTTCAGCATTCTTTTTCAGCGACCCTTTTTTGAATCGCTGTTATTCGCCGTGGCCCTCGCTGTCGGTTTGACTCCCGAGTTTCTACCGATGATCACGACGGTCACACTCGGACGTGGAGCCGTTCACATGGCGCGCAAGAACGTGATCGTGAAACACCTCGAGGCCATGCAGAACTTCGGCAGCATCGACGTTCTCTGCAGTGACAAGACGGGTACGCTAACAAGCGGAGAGATGTCCTTGGAACAACATCTCGATCCCTTCGGTGCGCCGTGTGAGCGGGTGTTTCTGCTCGCGTTCCTCAACAGCCTGCACGAAACCGGTATCACCAATCCGCTCGACGAAGCTATCAAAGAACGTCATCGCAGCGATCCGTTGGACACTGCGGTTCTCAAGCACGATCATCCCGATATTCACGATTATGAGAAAGTGGATGAGATTCCGTTTGACTTTGAGCGACGCCGCGTTTCAATCGTCGTCAAGCATAACGACGAAAGATTACTGATCACGAAGGGCGCACCGGAAAGTGTGCTCTCCACGTGTACTTCTTATGAAGTGGATAATCAGCCACACCGTTTAGATGCCTCACAGGCGCGCATCGAAAATACTTACCGCGATCTCTGTGCCAAGGGGTATCGCTCACTGGCGGTCGCGTATGCGAAGGTTCCTGCTAAAGACGTGTACACGGCCAGTGATGAAACCGGACTCGCGCTCGCCGGCTTCTTAACCTTTTCTGATCCTCCGCTACCTACAGCTAAATCAACTCTCGACGCGCTGCGACGAGATGGGATTCAGGTCAAGATTCTGACCGGTGATAATGAATTGGTCACACAGCACATCTGCTCACAGGTAGAGCTGGACTCAGGCCGAATTGTACTAGGCACAGAACTCGACAAGATTTCGGATCCCGCGTTGGGCCATATCGTCGAGCAGACGTCCGTTTTCGCGCGTGTCTCACCCGCGCAAAAAAACCGGATCATTCTCGCGCTGAAAAATCGAAGCCACGTCGTCGGCTACTTGGGTGACGGAATAAACGATGCGCCTTCACTGCACGCAGCGGACGTTGGCATTTCCGTTTCAAGTGCGGTCGACGTTGCGAAAGACGCCGCCGATTTCATCTTGCTTGAACGAGGATTGGACGTTCTGCACGCCGGCATTATCGAAGGTCGAAAGTCCTTTGGAAACGTGATGAAGTATTTATTGATGGGAACCAGTTCAAACTTCGGCAACATGTTCAGTATGGCTGCTGCGGTTGTGTTTCTCCCGTTTCTACCGATGCTTCCCACACAGATCCTGTTGAACAATTTTCTTTACGACCTGGCCCAGGTGACCATTCCGACTGACGAAGTTGACGAGACGTTCATTCGCAAACCACAGCGTTGGAACATCAAGTTAATCCGCGACTTCATGATCTACATTGGCCCATTGAGCTCGATCTACGACTTTCTAACGTTCTTCGTTTTGCTCAAAGTCTTTCTTGCTTCAGAGCAATTCTTTCATACGGGTTGGTTCGTCGAATCGCTGGCGACCCAGACATTAGTCATTTTTGTTATCCGTACCGCGCGCAACCCGCTGCGGAGCAGGCCCAGTATGGCCCTAACCGTGACCACGATTGCGATCGTGCTGTTTGGAACGTTGCTTCCATATACGAGACTGGGATCAGTGATCGGATTTACTCCCCTCCCACTCACCTTCTTACTATTCATCGCCCTTGCGACGGCTACCTACCTGTTGTTGGTTGAAGTAGTAAAGCGAAGATTGATGCGACGATTAGTGGTCTGATGCGCGGTGTCGCGACCGACCGGAAGTTGTCCATGCAATGCGCCAACTAAAATATTAGCTTTAACGCAAACTGTAATTGCCTCGAGGAGCCGGATTCGCCGGTCGGGAAGCGTGTGTTCGTGATGCGCCCGAAGTCAGGCGTCCCGACTATTCTTCCCGGTTGCCCGAAGCTCGCATGGTTGAACAGGTCGAAAGCCTCCACGCGAAATTGCAATGACACTTGATCAGTCAGCTTCGTATTCTTCACCAAAGAGAAGTCGACATTGCTGAAGCCCGGCCCGATCAATACGTTGCGGCCCAGGTTCCCGAATCGTGGTACCGCGGCAAAAACCCCCGTGTCGAACCAGCGATCCACGCTGCCGACAATTTGCACCGGAGCAGTGACATCCGGACGGAGCGTGTTCGGCACGCCGTTGACCGTGGCATTGCCGGTAATGATGTTCACCGGGTTGCCCGTTTGAACCTGCACAATCGCAGCGAGCTGCCAACCTCTGACAGCTTGATTCTGTTTGAAGGGCAGCTCATAGATGCCGTAGAGCGCTACGCGCTGACGCGCATCAAAGTCCGAAAGTCCGCGATCACCGCGCGGGTTGTAACTGTCCTGCACGGTGACCGTGATGGGCGAGGTAAGCGAGTTGTAATCGATCGACTTGGACCACGTGTAAGAGATATTCAGTTGCAGACCGCGGTCCAACCGCGCATTGCCGGACAGCCAAAGCGCGTTATAGCTGGAGTTCCCTGTGCCTTCAACCTGGGTAATGTTGCCCAGTCGCGCGCTCGGCAAGACCGGGCTCGAGGCTGATAGCTGAGCGAAAGGCCGCACGCCGTTTACCGGTTGATTGATGTTGCGAGAGATTCGCAGGTTCGTGCCCTTGGATCCGAAATAGCCGGCCATCAAAATCACTTGTCGCATTAACTCGCGCTGAACGTTCAGATTCCACGACTGCACATAAGTGTTCTCGTAGTTGTGGTCGACGGTGATCGGAGCGACTCCGACCGAAGTCGCGAGCGCTCGCGCATTGTCGAAACGAACGGCTCCGGTGATGGTGAGCGGTGTTGCCAGCGGAGGATTAGTGGTGGTGTTGAGCACCGCCGTGATGGTGGGCTGCTCGGTCATGATCGCGTAGGCGGCGCGCACCGACGTCTTGCCATCCCTGGTGGGATCCCAGGCCAGTCCGACGCGAGGTTGAAAGTTTGCGAGGTTTGATTTGTAAACCTGATCAATATCAGTCCCCACTCGGAGCAACGCGGCGCGCTCAGGATCGAAGACGATGAATCGATTGAACCGCTCGGTAGGCGCGAGGTTCAATTCGTATCGAAAGCCCAGATCGAGCGTCAGGTTCGACTTCCATTTGTAGTTGTCCAGCATGAAGAGGTCCAACGCCGTTTGAGCGATACTGCTTGCAGTGCTCGGCAAGGTGATCGAAAACGAGTTGGCATTTCCCACGATGAACGATCCGACATTCGGAAAATTAAACTGGCCCACGTCGGTCATAAAAAAGTTGCTGAAGAACCGGCGGCATTCTCCGCCCAGTTTGATCGAGTGAGCGCCGCTCAACCGGCTTAAGGTATCGGAAACGACGAAGCTCGTGTCGCCGCGTCCTTGAGGCAACTGGCGTGGCCCTCCAAAATTGAAAGCACCGGCGACATTAATCTGTGGCAATCCGATTGCTTCGCTGATTCCGTTCACGATCTGAAAGTCTGCCGGGTTCAATGCTAATCGAGCACTTCCCCGGAACGAGAACCGATTAAAACCAAGGCGAGCCTCGTTCACGGTTGTGTTGTTAAAGACGCGCGTCAGATTGAGCGTGAAGATCTGTTTGAAGTTTTTGCGAATGTCGCCAAAGCTCGGGATGTTATTGCCTAACAGCGTCGGCTCATTGCGATCATCGCGTTGCACAGCATAATAGCCGTGCAGCCGATCACTCTGGTTGAGGTTATGGCTAATATCAATCGACCATTGATCCACCAGGACTTTTGTGGGTGTTACTCCAACAAACCGCGCCGCACCCGAAGAATCGATGAAGTTGGCGCGCGGTATCAGATCGACAAGTTTTTTGATCACCGAGTCGGTCACGGAGAATCGCTGCTGGTCACTCAAAACGAAAGTGTTCAGATTCACCGCTTGATTCTGTCGTAACCCTTCGTAGGCGAAGAAAAAGAAAGTCCGGTCTCTTCCGTGATAGGCAACGGGCGAATCGCCTTCGCCAAAGCGAGGGAGGACCAGAGGACCGCCGATTGAGCCGCCAAACTGGTTGCGCTTGAAGGGCTGCGCCTTGCTGGAATTGAAATCAAAGAAATTCCGCGCGTCCAAAGCATCGTTCCGGAAGAATTCAATCAGCTCTCCGTGATATTGGTTCGTGCCTGAACGCGTGGCAAGGTTGACGATCGAGCCGGAGTTGCGACCGTACTCGGCGCTGAAGGTCGAGTTATCAATCGCGAACTCTTGAATGCTGCTGATGGGTGGCAGCATGGTGATGATGTTATTGATCAGGTCGTTGAAGTTGATGCCGTTGATTTGAAAGTTGACAGCGTCTTCGCGGTTCCCTGCTGTATTCATGGCCTGCGATCCCTGGCCCCGCGTAGGCGCAGAGAGATTGCCATTCTGAGGTGGCGTAACCGAGCCAGGCACGAGCAAGCCGAGATCGATAAAGTGCCGGCCGTTTAGTGGAATCTCCTGGACCGTGCGCCGGTCAATCACCTGTCCGACGGAGATGGTTGCTTGCTCAATCAGGTTAATGGTCGGGGTTATGACGATTTCCTCCGAAACATCTCCGATCTGTAGTTGAAAGTTCTGCACTGTCCTGCGCGCAACCTCAAGTCGAACACCTTCGACGATCTGCGTCTGAAAGCCCCGGGCCCTGACCTCTATGCGATACTCAGCCGTTGGCAAAGAGGCAATCTGATATCTGCCGCCCTGGTCTGTGGTTGCCTTCCGGTGGATGTTGATGGCTGAGCTAAGCACCGTGATTTCGGCCCCCGCAACGACGGCTCCATTTTGGTCTATAACCTGCCCCTCGATAGATGAAGTGGATTGAGCCTGAATCGCAGTACAAAGGAAGAGAACAGATACTACAGTTAAAAGAGAATAACTGGTGAGCGAGTGAGAACGCATATTGACTCTCGGAGGTTATCCGATGTAATTGCTGATACTTTGACTATGGCTGAGGGTGGCCTAATCAACAGTGCTATTTGCTTGACTGAGCCGACAGTCTCAGTCCCGTCAAACACTTCCATTAAACCACCATCTGCTCTTCGTTCAGAAGTGCGCCCTTCTGGTTGATTCCCGACTGATCCAACTGATCAATCAGAAGTCTCTTCGGCGCTTAAGCTTCTCGGAGTTGCTACGCAAGTTCCTCTTAGTTCGAGTTCGGCTTGGAGATCGTCCCCGTATACGTCCCTGTGGCGGTATTGGTGCAGAGGTCGAACTGCGTGACGATTGTCCCGCTCCCCGTGGCGTTGGCGAACGCGCCGGCGCCGCCGGTCACGGTGTAGGTACCCGTGGAAAGAACCACACACTTGTCCTTCGTGTTCTCAAAGCGCCCACTGACGGAAAAGAACACACTGTCTTTCCCGTTGGCCCCAACGATGACCGCGGTACTGCCAAAGTTCCCCTGATTATCCTGGATGCGGGTCAACGGGCCGGTGAAGTCTCCCAAGTGGTTCGCCTTGCCCGAAGTGTTGAAGTTCACCTGCGTCAGCCCACCAGGCAATTTCGTCACGCCCGTGATCGTTGCCGTGCCAGTAGCGGTAAACGCTACCTGCTCGTCCGGGGCGGCGTGCGCCGCCAGAACGCTAAGGGTGAGAACAACCACCAACATACTGCTCCCGATCCAACGGAAGCTCGTGTTTATCAAGTTCATCGTCTTTTCCTTTCCGTAATAACGTCCATAAGCAACCAAGTCGGCGGATGTATCCCCGTGACAGGTGGCTAGAGTTCGGATATGTCAGTCCTGCGGCGACCCTCGTCGCACGGGAACCGACCGGGTTAACAAATCAACGTAAAATGCATAGAACCGATCGTTATCCAGGCGGAAGATCACCTTCGATTTCTGCAGCAGGCTGATCGTAGGAAAGGGATCGGAAGTGTAGACGATCGCCTTGCCGTAGTTCTGATCAAAAGTGGTGTTCACATCTACCCACAAATCTCTAACGTCCGTCGCCAGCGAAGGATCCACGAGGAATGCGATCGCCGTAGTGTCGAAGATGAATGGGATAAATGGCGGTGGGCCAGGACCGAAGAAGGGAGCAAAAGTCTCCTGGTACAACTGGGTGATGATGGTTTGGGGCTGATGCTCGGTAATCTGAAGGAAAATGTCCTTCGTGAGCGGAAGAGTATTCGTGCAGTCTAAGGGAATGATGAAATGAGGAATGTCGGCACGCAGGACAATCTTCGTTGCTTCAGGATCAAACCACCAGTTGAATTCCGCGTGGTCCAGATAGGAGTTGCCGGCCACGAACATCTGCCCGGCCATCGTTACGATCTGCTTGATGAGGGGAACGATGGTCGGGTCTTTGCGGATCGCGAGCGCGAGGTTAGTCGGCGGTGCAATCTCGAGAATCGTTACTTCGTGGGGATAGCGATGGATAGTTTTAATTATGAAGTCTACCGCATCCTCATTGGCCGGTTTTGTGTGTTGCGCAAACCCATCGGACGGTGGAACAAGATCATTGGGACCCGGCTGTGGGCTCGCATACGCGCCGACATAATCAATAGGTGGACCAAACAAGAGTTGTTCGTGAAGGTGCGACTTATAGTCATGCAGCAGTGGATACTGCGCACCGACATAAACCTTGATGCTCTGTTCGAGGCCCAGGCGTTCTACCGCTTTGAGGCACTCAGCGACTTCCTGATCTCGCCACGCATTTCCCGAGGCGACGGTAAACCCGAGCAAGTCGATGACACCCTGAGAATGGAGTTGCGCGGCCATTACCGCTGCCTGCCCATCGTCAAATATGGTGTTGAAATCAGTATCGATGATTACCTTCGGAGCATGGGCTCGCTGCGCGCTTACGAGGGAAGCCGACAGCAATATCGCAAAGGCGACTGCCAGCAGAGTATTTATGCGTGGAAACATCGTAGTTCTCCTTATAAGTCTTTCGTCTCCTTTGAACTCCCAGGCCCGGCTTGTGAAGCTGGCCCAGGAGTTCTGAGTTCGCGGTTAACGAGTTGCAGACGAATGTCACGGACAGCCGAGTGAGGCTCTGATCTCGTTGGCGCGGGCGATCAGTTCGGTAGTCTGCTCCACACTCAGTTTCTTGCCCGACTGTGCGTTACATTCGTTGATGAAGTCCTGTAGCCTGGTGCAGGCCATCGCCGTGTTGTTGGCTGCAATAGCTGCCGCGGCAGTATTGAGTTTTGCGAGTAGGCTATTCTGAATGCCCTGATGGATGTTGAGTCCGTTGACGAGGGCAATCAGGTCATCAATGTCGAACGCGCTCACCAACGCGAGGCTATGAAAGCCGCTGACGGAAATCGCCACCACACCGGTGA
>JADMIO011057179.1_pt1 | contig 17287 bp, 11 predicted proteins | sample 8958161 | NCBI WGS metagenome assembly JADMIO01 (sample SAMN16585339, study PRJNA669376) | soil metagenome | isolation source: Crop rotation soil | place: USA: Cullars Rotation, Alabama | collected 2011
CAGCCCTGATATACGTTCTGGAGTGAAGCGACGCATGGCTGAAATCGTGGCCGCCGACAACATGCAGCTGGGCCCCTCGTCAGGCGGCGGCTTGGATACGCTGATGCGCGATCTGGATTGGTCGCAATCGCCGCTGGGCTTGCCCGACACCTGGTCATCCAGCTTGCGCACCACGGTGGGCATGTTGCTGGCAGCGCGGGCGCAGGTCGTGCTCTTCTGGGGAGCGCATTTCGTCGCGCTCTACAACGACGCCTACGCACCCACCATCGGCGACAAGCATCCTCATGCCTTGGGTCGGCCCGCATGCGAGAACTGGGCCGAACTATGGGACGACCTGGAACCGTTGCTCAAGGGTGTGCGCGAGACGGGCCGCACCTTTGCCGCCTCCGATCGCCCATTCTACATCGAACGTCACGGCTATGGCGAAACTGCCTATTTCGACGTCTCCTATTCCGCCGTGCCGGAGGCGGACGGTTCCGTGGGCGGTGTGCTGTGCATCGTCTCCGAGACCACGCGTCGCGTGGTGAGTGCGCGCAGGCAGGCATCGTTGCTGCAACTGGAAGACTCGTTGCGCAGTATCACGGATGCACCCGCGGCAAGGCAGTTCGCGGTCGATCTGTTGCAACAGGAATTGGGCGCCGACACCGTTCGCTATGCCGACCAGCCGTCGCCGGGCGAGGCGTTGGCCGTTGGCGACGAGGCATCGTCTGCCGCCGATGCCAGCCTGCTCACCATTCCGGTCTCGCGCAACAACCGGCAGGTGGGCGCATTCGTGATGCAATACCCCGCGGCCCGGCGCTGGGACGACGAGGACCGTCAGTTCGCACGCTCGGTAGCCGAGCGCACCTGGTCCGCGTCCGAGCGTGCGCGGGCCGAGGACGAACTGCATCTGCTCAATCGCGAACTCGGCGAGCGCGTGGCCCAGGTGGTGGCGCAGCGCGAGGCGGCGCTGGCGCGCGTGCACGAAATGCAGAAGCTGGAAACCATCGGCCAGCTCACCGGTGGCGTGGCGCACGATTTCAACAATCTGCTTACGCCCATCGTCGGTGCGCTCGACATGGTCGCCCGGCTGTACGAAGGCGACGAACGCATACGCAAGCTGACCGGCGCCGGCCTGCAGGCGGCTGAGCGCGCTCGCACGCTGGTGCAACGGCTGCTGGCGTTTGCGCGGCGCCAGCATCTGCAGGCGCGGCCGGTCAACGTGAGGCAACTCGTGAACGGCATGGAAGACCTGCTCACGCGCTCGCTGGGTCCGCAGGTCGTCTTGAAGATCGAAGGCGAGGCGAGCCTGCCCCCCGCGATGATGGACCCGAACCAGTTCGAGCTGGCCTTATTGAATCTCGCGGTGAACGCGCGCGACGCGATGCCCGACGGCGGCACGCTGACCATCGCCGTGGGGCAGGAAAGCATGGTGCACCACGCGCGCCTGCCCGAAGGACGCTATATCCGCCTGTCCGTGTCCGATACCGGATCGGGGATGGACGAGGTCACCATCAAGCGTGCGGTCGAACCGTTCTTCACCACCAAGGCCAAGGGGCAGGGTACCGGCCTGGGCCTGTCGATGGTGCATGGCCTGGCTGCCCAATCGGGTGGCGACTTCGCGCTGACCAGCGTGCACGGCCTTGGTACCACCGCCACGTTGTGGCTGCCCGCGTCGACCGAAAGCCTGGATGACGGCGCGACCCAGGCCGTCGGCAAGCCGCCGCTGCGGCGCGGGCAGGGCGCGGCGGTGCTGCTGGTGGACGATGAGGAACTCGTGCGCTCGGGCACGGCGGAGATGCTGATCGATGCCGGCTACGTCGTGCGCCAGGCATCGTCCGGCCATCAGGCACTCGCCTTGCTGCGCGATGGCCTGGACGTGGCCATCCTGATCACCGACTACGCCATGCCCGGGATGACCGGCGCACAGCTGGCGAGCGAAGCGGCCCAATTGCGCCCGGCGCTGCCGGTGCTGGTGATCACCGGCTTCGCGTCGCTCAACGATCACACCGTCGTCGACTTGCCGCGCCTGTCCAAACCGTTCCGCCAGGTCGAGCTGGCCGACGTCCTCGCCGACTTGCTCGAAAAGAGCCAATCGCACTGACGTTCTGCCGGTCGTACGAAAAGCCCGGCAGGTGCCGGGCTTCGCTTAAACGTGGAATGACATGTCGACTCAATAGCCGTCCTGGTAGCCACCTTGATAGCCATCGTCCGGCTGCTGATAGATGACTTGTGGCTGCTGCTGATAGACCACCGTCGCGGGTTGGCGATAGACCACGGTCGGTGCCTGCGGGTAATAGACCGGCGCCGGTTGATAGTAGGTCGGCGGGGGCGCAACGGCCTGCTGCACGATGCCGGCCACAGCGGCTACCGCGATGGCGCCGGCAATCCAGTTGCCTGCGTTGCTGTGGCCGCCGCGATAGCCGCGGTCCCGATGCCAGTCGCCATGATCGCGGTAACCGTAGCCACGGTTGCCGTAGCCGCGGTCATAACCCCGGCGATCGCCGTTGCCATGGCCCCAGCCATCGCGTGCGGACGCCGCCATCGGTGCTGCAACGGTCGCAGCGACCGCCAGGCCAAACACGACACGTTGAGCAAGGGCGAACTTCTTCATGGCGTACTCCGTTGAACTGGAGTCGATGCTCGGGTCGCGGGGCTTAATGAGTACTGAAATTTCCTGCGATCCGCGTTGCAGGCGCGATTCGGTTGCCTGCCGTTGTGCTTATCGCTAGGAAATCGTTACGCAGCGACGAAAAAGCACTCAAGGACACAGCAACGGAATGGAAACGCGCACGCGCAATCCCCGGCCGAGCGGCGAGTCGAGCAGCTCGATGGTGGCGCGGTGCAGGCTGGCGGCGCGGGCCACGATCGAAAGGCCCAGGCCGTAGCCTTCGCCGCGGCTGCCGGCTTCGCGATGAAAGCGGGCGAATACGGCATGGCGCCGTTCGAGCGGAATGCCGGGCCCGTTGTCGATGACTTCGAGCGTCGCTTCCTGCTGATTTCTCGCCACGGCAAGCTGGATGCGTCCACCGGCGGATACCTGGCGCAGCGAGTTTTCCAACAGGTTGCGCAGCAACGCCACCAGTGCCGGTGCGTAGCCCTGCACCACCACGCGGCTGTCCTGCAGCACGAAACCCAGTTCCACGCCGCGGCGCTGGAGGCTGGGCGCCAGCTCCTTGACCACGCCGCCGGCCAGATCGATCAGGTCCACCGCTTCAAACGGACTGGACGCTGCACCCGCCTCGAGCTTGGCCAGCGCGAGCAATTGTTCGATGCGACGGCCGAGTGTGGCGACGCTGCCGTGCGCACCGGCGAGGCTGTCCTGGATCTCGTCGGGATCGACGGTCTCCATGGCACTCTCCAGGTTGAGCAGGATCGAGGCCAGCGGCGTGCGCAGTTCGTGCGCCACGTCGGCGCTGAAGCGGCGCTCGCGCTCCAAAGCATCTTCCTGGCGGTCGAGCTGTTCGTTGAGTGCATTGAGCACCGGGCGAAGCTCGCTGGGCGCATCGGGCAGCACGATGCGTGCGCGGCTGCCGGGCTCGCGCGCGGACAGCGCCGTGGTCAAGCTGGCCAGGGGCCGCAGCCCACGACCCACGGCCCAGCCGACCAGCAACGCCAGCACGGGCAGGCCGAACAGGAACGGCAGGCCGTGATCCAGCCACAGCGTGTGCACGATGTCCTCGCGACTGTCGTAACGGTCGGCGACGCGGATCACGTAAGCGTTGTTCGGATCGACGTAGTTGAACACGCGCCACACGTGATGTTGCTTCTTCAGGTCGTGATAGGCCGAGCGATCGTCCGGCGTCGCTGGCAGGGTCATCAGGTTGATCGTGCCCAGCACCAGCTTGCCTTGGCGGTCGAACACCTGGAAGCCCACTTCCGATTCGTGCGTGGCCACCTCGCCCTGCGCGGCCAGCACGCCTTTCTTCTGCACGGGAACCAGCAGTCCCTCATGGCCGGCAAAGGTCTGGATGCCGGCCTGCTGGATCAAGGTGGCAATCGTGTGCGCCGCCTCGGCCAGGCGCGCATCGGACAGCACCGCCATTTCGGAGCTGGTGCGGCGAAAGCTGTAGAACGCCAGCGGCAGCAGGAACAGCAGCAACAGCGCGATGATCATCCAGCGCAGGCGGCCGCGCAGGCTGGTGGGTTTCACCGCGGATCCCGCGGAATCATGTAGCCGAACGCGCGCACGTTCTGGATGGTCTCGAAGCTCAGCTTGCGGCGCAGCGAATGCACCAGCACATCGAGCGCGCCGTCGGTCACCTGGCGCTCGCTGCCGTAGAGCGAACTCTCCAGCGTGTCGCGGCGCACGACGCGGCCGCTGCGCTCCATCAAGGTCTGCAGCAGCGACATCTCGCGACGGGTCAGGTCCACCCGGTCGCCGCGAAAGGTGACTTCCAGCGTGCCCAGGTCCAGGCACAGCGCACCGGCTTCAATGCGATTGGCGGCCAAGCCCTGCATGCGGCGGGTGAGCGAACGGATGCGCGCCCCCAGTTCGTCGAGATGGAACGGCTTGGTGAGGTAATCGTCGGCACCGGCATCGAGGCCATGCACGCGCGCCTGCACCGCATCGCGCGCAGTCAGGATGAGCACCGGCGTGCGAATGCCGTTGCGGCGCGCCTCGGTGAGTATGTCCAGGCCGTCCTTGCCGGGCAGGCCAAGGTCGAGCAGCACCAGATCGGCGGTTTGTTCCTGCATCGCGGCCACGGCTTCGGTGCCGTCGGTGATCCAGGTCACCGTATACGACAGGCGGTCGAGCACGCGCTGGATGGCGGCGCCCAGTTCCAGATCGTCTTCCACCAGGATGATGTGCATCGCGTCCTCTCGCTACGAGAACGGCGGAGAGGCCCGCCGGGTCAGCGTCCGATTGTCTTACCGTTTTGTTACCGTCCTGGGTAAAGCTGCCCATCCCTGGGCAATCGCACTTGCCTGCGGGCCATGCGGAGCCCGCGGACAGGTACTAGGGGGCCTTGGAAGGGCTGGACACCAGGCCGGCGGCACGCAATTCCTCGCGGGCGGCCGCGAGATCGTGCTGCAGGGCCGGCGAAGCGAGCATGTCGGTCGCCAGTGCCTGGCCGAACTGGCGGCCCGCGTAGATGTCCTGCAGCGTGTGCACGCCCTTCACTACGCGGCGCCAGCCGATATCGCGTGCGTGCTGCATCAGCGCATCGGCGTCCTGCGGAAACAGTTGCGCGAGCAGGATGGCGTCGACCGTGGCGCGGCTGGAATGACCGCTGGGGTAGCCGAAGCTCTTCTTCGCCAATGCCTCGGGATGCATCGCGCAGTCCGATGCCGGCGGACAGGGGCGCACGCGCTTCCAGTGGTTCTTGGACAGATCCACCGCTTCCTTCGTCTCGTGCTCGGCTTCCTTGAACAGCGCGGCGACGTGGGGAAGCTTGTCCGCACGGAAGTCCGTGCCGATTACGGGAGCAAAGTCGAACGCATTGAACTTCTCCTCCTGCTTCGCCTGGGCGAAATCCGCCGAAGAGCGCGCGGCGAAGGCGCGATCGGTGGTGGCACGGTCGGCCTGGTCTTCCGCGGTGCCCGGTGGGCTCGGTGGGGGCAGGGCAGACATCACGGCATCGACCTGCGCGTCGCTGAGGTACGCATTCGCATGCGAGTCCTTGGCAGCAGCCAGGGATGGCGCGATCAACAGCAGTGCAAGGAGGGTGTGCTTGAACATCATGGTGATCTCCGTCACAGCGCCAGCGACACGGAAGCGAACCAGCTGCGGCCCGGCAGCACGTAGTACGAACCCACGTTGCCGCTTACCGAGTTGATCACCAGGTTGTGCGCATCGAACAGGTTGTCCACCTGCAGGCGCAGCTTGTAGCTCTTGATCCACGAGCCGGTGATGTTCTGGCCGTAGCCCACGCTCATGGCCGCCTGCCAGTAACCGCCGGTGCCGATGGTCGACGTCACCGAGGAGGCCACATCCGGGTTGAAGCTGGAGTTGTACGCCTTCTGGCTGCCCGAGTACTTGTCGTACAGCGAAGCGAAGAAGCCGTCGTTCTCATACATCACGCCCAGCGCGGCGGTGCGGTCCGGTACGTTGGGGATATCGAGCTTGGAACCCTTGAACGTCGCATCCTGCAGCGAGCCGTTGGCAAACACGCTGGTGCCGCTGCCCACGTAATAGGTGAGCTCGCCTTCGATGCCCTTGATGTACGCACCCTTGGCCAGGTAGTACACCGCATCGGTGGTGCCGGGCACGGTGGTGGAGAACTGGTAGTTCTTGAAGTTGATGAAGTACACGTCGGCATCGGCATTGAAGCGCTCGGTCTTGTAGACCGTGCCGAACTGGTAGTTCATCGTCTGCTCGGGCTTGGTGTTGTCGAGCGCCGGATCGGGCACGTAGAACTCGTTGAGGTTCGGCGTGAGCATGCCCTGCGCCGCGGTGGCATAGATGCTCCAGTCATCGCGCAGCAGATAGTTCGCGGTGAGGTAGCCCAGCGTCTTGTCCCAAGTCTGGCTGTAATACAGCGGCGTCTTGGTGGTCTGGTTGATCGGCGCCTCGATGTCGCGGCTGACGTTGAAGTACTTCACGCCCGGCGTGATGCTCAGGCCATCCGACGCGTACCACTCATACTCGGCGTAGAGCTGGCCGGTATGCAGCTGGTCCTTCATCGTGTACTTGTACGGGCCGCTGTACACGCCCTTGCTGTTGAACGTGCCGAACGTCGACGCGCCCGGCTTCACGTCGATGGCGCCGTCGCGGCCGTAGTCGATGGCGATGCTGCTGCGATCGTTGTTGGTGTACTCGTACCAGCCGCCGGTGCGGAACTGGCCATGGTCGTCCGCATGCACCAGCTGGAACACATCGCCCCAGGCGCGGTAGTTGTTGATCTTCACGTAGCCGCCCATGTTGGTCGGCGATGCCTTGGTGCCCACGTAGGGGCTCTCGTGGCTGGTGTTGTCGTAGGCGTAGGTATAGACCTTGTTGTCCAGCGACCAGGTGTCCGACAGCAGGCTGTGGACGCCGAGGTATTCCAGGTCGGTCTGCTTGGTCTGGAAGTTGTAGCAGGCGCAGTTGGTGCTGGTGGGATCGTTGTTGAGTCCGAAGTTGCGGCCCAGCTGGTCGATCTGCTGCAGCGTCAACGAGCTGAGATTCGGGTTGTTGAAGCGGATGTAGTTGTAGTTGCTGAGGAAGGTGATCTCGGTGTTGGAGCCCACCGGCTGCACGTACTTGATATAGCCCGTCTTGCGCGAGGTGTCGCCGTCGGTCTTGGCCGTATCGGTGCTGATGTACTGCGCGCTGGCGATCAGCTTGCCGCCGCCGAGGTCGTCGAGCTTGCCCGTGTTGAGTTCCAGATGGGTCAGCGAGGTGTCGTAGCTGCCGAAACTCTGCGTCGGGATGAACGAGAAGGAATCGGTCGGATCCTTCGAACTCAGCGCCACGGTGCCGCCGAAGGTCGCCTCGCCGATCGTGCTGGCGCTGCCGGGGCCGCGATCCACCACTACCTGGCCAATCATCTTGGCCGGGAAGTAACTGCTGGTGTGATGGCTGAAGTCGTTGGTGTCGCCAAACGGAATACCGTCGTAGGTGACGTTGTAGGAGTTGTCGTTGAAGCCGCGCAGCGTCATCTGCTTGGATTCGCCCAGGCCGGGGCCGGCCGTGCTCACATTGGTCACGCCCGGCGCAATGGCCGCAATCGCCGCGTAGTCGGCGGTGGGCGCCACATGGTTGCTGATCCAGTCCAGCCCGATCACCGACTGCGGCTGGGTGATGTTGAGGTCCGCCTGCGCCGGCGCTTGGGTAATGGCCGAACTGGCGGTGGAGCCCTGCACTTCGACTTCTTCCAGTTCCTTCGGCGCTTTCAGTGCGCTGGTGCTGGGCTTGGACGACGCAGCATCGGCTGACGTGCTGGTCGCGGTCGCATCGGCATCGGCGGCATGCGCGGGCAGGCCCAGCGACAAGCCGACCAGCAAGGCCAGCGCAATCGCACCGGAAATGGGACGCAAGACAAGTTGCGGCGCCTCGTGGCGCCGACGGCAGGAGGAAGACATGGTGGCCCGAGTAGTGGCTGGATTCAGGGCACTAGCGTGGGTTCGCCGTTTGACAGTTCTGTTGCACAGCGGTGATGCGCAGCGGCGGTTTGCTTAGCGCGGACTTAGACAGCCCCGCGACGGCCACGCCGACACCATGGACGCGCGTGCCTACCAGTTAATGCGCATGCCCAGGTTTCCGTTGACAGCCTTCACACCTTCGTTGAAACCTTTGTCGTAGCTGATCGTGGCGTATAGCGACGCACGCTTGCTCAATTGCGTGCTCAGACCCGTACCCAATTCCCACCAGCTGCCGCCCAGATCGGAGTGGAATGGAATATCGCCGGTCTGCGACGAAAACGCGGTCACTGCATCCGCCTTGAACTCGTGCCAGATATTGGCGAAGAGCCAGCCCGACAGCAGCCGAGGCGTGCCCGTTCGATCCCACTCCCAGGTTTGCGATGCCCGCCCGCCCACGCGTGCGGCGAGCGAATCGCTGTCGCGAAATTGCACGCGCGCCGAGCTGTCGGTGGCGTTGTCCAGCTGCAGCGACTGATAGATCACCTGGCTCTGCGGCTCCAGCGACCAGCCGTTGGCAAAGACGAACGGGTAGCCGCCCTCCAGCGACAACGTCGTGGCAAACCCGTGAGTGGAAAGACTCCGCTGTTCGTTGGAGGTCGACTTGGCGTCGTACCAGGTGCCTTGAACGACACCGTCGAGATACCAGTCTTTCGCGCCAAAGCGCGTCCAATAAACGCCGACCGAGGTCGCATCGAAACGGTCGTTGCCCGCCGAGGTGTCGTCGTAGTTGGTCACGCCGCCATGACCATGACCCACCGAGGCAAGCACGCCGGCAAAGTCGCGCGCACCGCCGTCGCGTTCATCGCGATAAAGATCCAGGCCGGCTTGCACCGCGACCATGTTGTCGTCGAACGAGGGGCCGTCGCGATAGATGCCGCCGCTCTTCGCATCCCATTGGCCATCCTCACCGATCACGCGCGCCCACACACCGCTGGCGCCGAAGCCGTCATCAGACATGCCGCGCAGCTGTGCCTCCTCGCCTACGCGCTCGTGCAGCGTGCCGATCAACGCCTTGCCGTAGTTGAGCGCCATCGAGGGCAGCGCGGTGTACAGCGAGACTTCGGGCCGGTAGTAGGCCACGTAGGATCGCGTCGCTGCCGGCGTGCCGGGCGCAGGCAGCGTGATGCCCAGTGCATCGAGTACATCGGCGGGAGGCGTCGGGTCTTCCGAACGCAGGTACCAGGATTCCGGCGAGGACGGGTCCCGCGAGCCCTTGAACAGCGCGTACTGATACGGGCCCGCCTCGAGCGGTGTGCCGAGTTCGAAGGCATCGGGCGTGGTGGCGGCCTGGCCTGAGGCAGCCACCACCAGGATACCGTTGCCAGGCGTTGCGGCGCCCTGACCGCCGACATTGCTGACGTTGAGCACAGTATGCCCGCTGGTGACGCCCTTGCTGACCACCAGCAGATCCGAGTTGGACGCGTCATCGCCCAGCACGGTATTCATGGCGATACGCGAATTGCCCTGACCGACCAGATTGCCGACGAACAGACTATTGCCCACACCTGCGCCCGCCAGCTGGATCAGGTTGTTGTTGGTCAGCGTGCCGTTGATGGCGAAGTCGCCTTTGCTGCCGCCCTGGAACAACGGCACGGCATCGGCAACGGCAATGGTGCCGTCGTTGTTCACGGGGCCACCCGAACCGTCGTAGTTGCCGATCATGCCGTAGCCGCCCAGGGTGGCGCCGTTGGCCACGTTCACCGCACCGCCGCCGCCGATCGCCGCGGTGCTGATCGGCACATTGCCCACCGCCAGCGTGCCGGCATTGACCATGGTCGTGCCGCTATAGGTGTTGAGCGCGGTGAGCACGGTGGCGCCGGTGCCGTTCTGCTGCACGGTGCCGATCGGATCGGGCGTGGTGTTGGTCCAGTCGCTGATGACGCCGTTGAACGTCAACGTGTCCGAGCGGTTGAAGATCAGCGTGCCGCCATCCTGCACGTCGCCCACGATGCTGCCGCTGGTGCCGCCGTTGCCCAGTTGCAGGGCGCCGTTGGCGATCACCGTGCCGCCGGCATAGCTGTTGTTGCCGGTGAAGACCGTGGTGCCGCTGCCGAGCTGCTTCACGCTGCCGGTGCCTGAAATCGCGCCAGGCAACGTCACCGTGTCCGAGCGATCGACGATCAGTCGCCCGTTGTCCGTGACGTCGCCCACGAGACCGCCGCGGGTGTCGCCATCGCCGAGCTGCAGCACGCCCGCTTGTATGGTGGTGCCACCGGTGTAGCTGCTGTTGCCGGTGAGCACGGTAGTGCCCGTGCCTTGCTGGGTCACTGCACCGCTGCCGGAAATGGCGCCTGCGAATGTCGACGAGTCGCTCCGATCGAACACGAGCGCGCCGTTGTTCGTCACATCCCCGACGATGCCGCCGCTGGCACCGCCATTGCCCAGCTGCAGGGTCCCGGCACTGATCGTGGTGCCGCCGGCATAGGTGTTGTTGGCCGTCAGCACCGTGGTGCCGCTGCCCTGCTGCGTCACCGAGCCGCTCCCGGCAATGAGGCCGGCAAACGTCGTGTTGTCGCTGCGATTGAACACCAGTGCGCCGTTGTCGGTCACGTCGCCGGCGATACTGCCGCTGCTTCCACCATCGCCCAGTTGCAGCGTCCCGGCACTGATCGCGGTGCCGCCGGTATAGGTGTTGTTGGCCGTGAGTACGGTCGTACCGGTGCCTTGCTGCGTCGCCGATCCAACGCCGGAGATCGTGCCTGCGAAGGTCGAGACATCGCTGCGGTTGAATATCAACGCGCCGTTGTCGGTCACGTCACCGGCGATGCTGCCGGTGTTGCCGCCATCGCCAAGCTGCAGCGCGCCGCCGCTGATGGTGGTGCCGCCGGTGTAGCTGTTCGCACCGGTGAGCGTCATGCTGCCTGAGCCGGTTTTTACGAGGCCGCCGCTCCCGGCGATCACGCCACCAAAGGACGTAGACGTTCCCAGGCCGCCAGTGGTTAGCGTTCCCGCACCCAGGCTCACGGCGCCCGCACCCGCGAGGCTGCCGATGGTTTGGTTCGCGTTGCCCAGATCCAGCGTGGCGCCACTGTTGACGATGAACGCGCTGGCAGGCGCGAGCAGGTTGGCGCCACCGGCCTGCAATGTTCCGCTGGCGACCGTGGTTGGTCCCGTGTAAGTGCCGGCGCCCGATAGCACCAGTGTGCCACTGCCAGCCTGCGTCACTGCACCGCTGCCCTGGACGGGCGCGGTGATGTTGAGATTGCTCCCGCTGGCAAAGACGAGCGTGCCGTTATCGCTGATCTGCCCGCCGATGGTCAGCGCAGGTGCGGCGAAGGTCGCTGTGGTGCCGGCATCCAGCGAGAGATTGTTCATTGCATAACTGGCACCCGATAGCGTGACATTCGCGCTATTGCGCAACGCCACCCGTTGCCAGTTGGGAATGGCATTGGCGAACGCGGTCGAACTGAAGCCGTCGAACACCAGCGTGTTGTTGCTTCCCCCCGCACCGGCGTCGATCGAGCCCGTGGTAGTGGAACCCGCTTCCAGCATCACCGTGTTGTTGGACTGTCCCGCGCCGAACAGGATGGCGCCGCGGCTGCCGCTGAGCGTGCCTGCATTGATCACCGTGATGCCGTTCGCGTTGGGACCGTTGCCGTAGAAACCATAGGCGTTGTCGCTGGTCACGCTGGCGCCGGCTTCATTGGTGAACGTGCCCGGGCCTGCCATTTCCACGCCGTTGCCGGCGATCGCCACGGTGTTGCCGCTGGCGATGGTGGCGTACGCGCCATGGGCCGCGACGATGCCGTAGTTGAGAATGGTGCTGGCGACCACGCTGTCCGAACGGATGCCGGCGGACGACGACCGTGGGCTGGTGCCGGAGATCGAGCCGAAGGTATCGATCCTGCCGCGATTGATCAGCACATTGCCGGCCGTGCGATTGGCCGTGCGCGCAAAAATGCCGACCGAATTGCTGCCGTTGGTGCGGATCGTGCCATCGTTTTCCAGCGTGTTGCCGAAGCCGACGGTGGTGCTCGATGCGTTGTTGGGATCGCCCGCCCATATGCCATAGGCATTGATGAAGGTCGTGCTGACGCTGCCGCTATTGGTCACCGCGCTGTTGTTGTTCACCTGCACGGCGGCGCCGGTGGCGGCGATACCTGCGCCCGCATTCACGATCACTGTGGCGCCGTTGCCTGGAATCACCAGCGTGCCCGTGCCCACCGTGATCGCATTGATGCTGCTGGTATAGGGATTGGGCGCGTTGGTATTGCAGATGACGGTCACGCCGTCGGGTTGTAGCGCACAGTTGGCGAATGCCGGCGATGACAGCGCAGTCATCAAGCAGACGAAGAACAGCTTGGGGGGTGGGTATGTAGGGTGATTTCGATGGGCGCCGCTGTTGCAGGGCATGGCCGGCTGATCCGGCCGTCGTTGCAAGCCTTCGCTCATAACCCCGTCCCTATCGATCCACGGGCAGACGGGTTGCTTGAGTAACACCGTGGCGGTGACTTGTTCGTGAAGTGTTGCGCATGCCAACGCCGCGCGTCGCCACGATTTTCAGCGCGATTTCGCGCCCGATAGGGACGAAGTGCTCTACGCTGCGATGAACCGATCCGCTGCTCTCGCCACCGGCAACGCGTGTGTGTATCGCGCTACTTCACCGGCTCGCCGAGCGGCTTGCCCTTGTCGACGATCCACGTCGACAGCGCCACCCCACCATCGCTGCCCGGCGCCGCAGCGAGGCTGTGCACCGCGCCGCGCGGATTGAAGAAGTGATCGCCTGCCTTCAATACCTGATCGGGTTTGCCGCGCGTCTTGAGCACGAGATTGCCCTTCAGCACATAACCCGATTCATCGCCGTTGTGCACGTGCCAACCCACCACGCCACCCGCGGGAACGTCGGCGGTACCGAGCACGATCTCCGTGCCAGGCACGCCGCTTTGTTCGTGCTGGTCGAGAATGGTGCGCTTGGCCTGCGCTGCATTGGCGGCGGGCGCATCCTGTGCGGCGATGGGGCTGCTCGCACCAGCCGCCGCAAGCAGGGCGGCGATCAACACGGGACGGAGAGACATGGCGGCATCCTCGGTGCAGGCGGAAAGGCACCGCATGGTGCGCGCGAAAACGTTATCGCCATGCGAAGCCGTTTCCGACGAACCGTCGACGGGCGTGGCCTATCATGGGACTCTCCCCGCCGCCCGAGTTCTCCATGACCGATGTTTCCGCTCCCTTGCGCGTGGCGCTGATTGGCTACGGTTTCGCCGGCAAGACCTTCCACGCGCCCTTGATCCGCAGCGTGCCGGGTCTTGCGCTGGGCACGGTGGTGTCGCGCGACGCCGGCAAGGTGCATGCCGATCTGCCCGACGTGGATGTGCGGGCCCGGGCCGAGGAGGTCTTTGCCGATCCCCGCTTGGATGTGGTGGTGATCGCCTCGCCGAACGATACGCATGCCCCGCTGGCGCGTGCCGCGCTGGAGGCAGGCAAGCACGTGGTGGTGGACAAGCCGTTTGCTCTCGATCTTGCGCAGGCGCGAGAACTGGCCGCGGTCGCCGCGACACAGCAGCGCGTGTTGTCGGTTTTCCAGAACCGCCGCTGGGACAGCGATTTCCTCGGCGTCCGGCAGCTGATGTCGCTGGGCTCGCTGGGCGAGGTGACGCACTTCGAGTCGCATATCGACCGCTTCCGTCCGCAGGTGCGCGCGCGCTGGCGCGAGCAGGCGGGTGCGGGCAGCGGCCTGTGGTACGACCTGGGTCCGCACCTGGTGGATCAAGCCTTGTGCCTGTTCGGTCTGCCCGAGCGCGTGTGGGCCAGCCTGGCCACGCAACGCGAAGGAGGTGAGGTGACCGATTGGGCGCATGTCGTGCTCGAATATGGCGCGCGCCGCGTGATCCTGCATGCCGGCATGCTGGTGTCCGGCGGCAGCGCGCGCTTCACCGTGCACGGCACGCAGGCCAGCCTGGTCAAGCGACACATCGATCAACAGGAAGCGCAGCTGATTGCCGGCAAGCGTCCCGGCGACGCCGACTGGGGCGTTGATCCCGATGAGCTGCTGTTGTACGACGGCAGCGGCCAGGTCACTCAGCTCACTGCGCCCCGTGGCGACCAGAGCCGCTACTACGCGGCCTTTCGCGATGCGGTGCTGGGGCGAGGCGCCAATCCCGTCACGCCGCAACAGGCGATCACGGTGATGGCGGTGATCGAGGCGGCCATCGCGTCGGCGGCCAATGGGCGGGCGGTGGCGCTGGCATTGGAGGCCGACGAACGCCTGGCCTGGCAGCCGGCGTCGAACTGAGCGTCGCATGCCACGCAGCACGGACGCAAAAAAAGGCCCCCTTTCGGGGGCCTCCTGGACCAGTTCTAGGGGGGCGACTGGTCCGGGGGTGTCGGAGTTCGTGGAAACTCCGACACGCCTAGATTGCCTCAGGCCTCCGAAAACTGAAGTAGGCCAACTCCTACACATGCAGTCAGAATGTGGATCGCCAACTGTCAGGCCGTTGGCGCTGGGCTTGGCTCAGCGATTCACCATCTGCATCATCGGCCCCGCGTAACGCTCGCCGGCGGCGACATCGGGCGGGAACACCGCATCGATGGCTTTCAGTTCTTCCGCGCTGAGCGAGATGTCGAGGGCGCCCAGGTTCTCGTCCAGGCGCGTGCGCTTGGTGGTGCCGGGGATGGCGAACACGTCCTTGCCTTGTGCCAGTACCCAGGCCAGCGCCAGCTGTGCCGGCGTGCAGCCCTTCTCGGCGGCGATCGCGTTCACCTTGTCCACCAGTTCCAGGTTGCGGAAGAAATTCTCGCCCTGGAAGCGCGGGCTCTGGCGACGGTAGTCGTCGGCGTCGAAATCTTCCGGGCTGCGGAAGGCGCCGGTGAGGAAGCCGCGACCCAGCGGCGAATACGCCACGATGCTGGTGCCGGTCTTGGCGGCAGAAGTCACCATGCCGTTCTCCTGCGGATCGCGCGTCCACAGCGAAAACTCCACCTGCAGCGCCGCGATCGGATGCACCTTGGCAGCGCGCTCGAGGGTGGCGCCGGACGCTTCGGAAAGACCCAGGTGACGCACCTTGCCCGCCTTCACCAGCTCGGCCATGGCGCCCACGGTTTCCTCGATCGGCACGTTGGTGTCCACGCGGTGCTGGTAATACAGGTCGATGTACTCGACGCCCAGCCGCTTGAGGCTGGCGTCGCAGGCAGCACGCACGTACTCGGGGCTGCCGCTGATGCCGCGCTTGGCCGGGTCGTTCGGGTCGCGCACGATGCCGAACTTGGTGGCCAGGAAGGCCTGTTCGCGGCGATCGCGGAGGGCCTTGCCGACCAACACTTCATTGGTGTGCGGGCCGTAGACGTCGGCGGTGTCGAGGAAGTTGAAGCCGCGCTCCAGCGCGTGGTGGATGGTGGCGATGGATTCGGCATCGTTCCCGTGGGTGCCGTAGAACTCGCTCATGCCCATGCAGCCGAGGCCGAGGGCGGAGACGGAGGGGCCATTCTTGCCGAGCTGTCGCATATGCATGGGCGTTCCTTGGGTCAGGGGAGGAGCGGGTTGGAAAAGCTGACCAGGCATTCTTGGCCATGACGGTCTTGCGATAAATGCACAATAATCGCCAGGTCTGTTGTCGAAATGGCCAACAATCATGGATCGTCTGCAAGCCATGCGGGTATTCACGCGCATCGTCGAACTGGGCAGCTTCACGCGGGCTGCCGACGACCTCAGCCTGCCGCGCGCCACGCTCACCCACACCATCAAGCGGCTGGAGGAACGGGTGGGCGCGCATCTGCTCCAGCGCACCACACGCCGCGTGCGTCCCACCCGCGACGGCGAGGTGTATTACAACCATTGCGTGCGCCTGCTGGCGGACCTCGACGCGGTGGAGGCGGATTTCCGCGAAGCCGCCGTGGTGCCCAAGGGACGCCTGCGCATCGACCTGGCCTCGTCGCTGGCGCGCAAGGTGGTGATTCCCGCGCTGCCGGCCTTCCTCGCGCGCTATCCGCAGATCGAACTGGACATCGGCACCAGCGACCGCTTCATCGACCTGGTGCAGGAAGGCGTGGACTGCGTGCTGCGCGGCGGCGACCTGCCCGACTCCATGATGGTGGGACGGCGCGTGGCCACGCTGGCGCAGGCCACCGTCGCCAGCGTCGCCTACGTACAGCGTCATGGCTTGCCGCAGACCTTGGCCGAACTGAAGGACGGGCACGTCGCCGTGAACTGGACCTCGCCCACCACGCGCCGCGCCTCGCCGCTGGAATTCATGGTGGGCAAGCGCATGCGCGAGGTGCCCTTGCCGGCGCCGGTGTCGGTGAGCGGCACCGAGGCGTATATGGCCTGTTGCGAGGCCGGGCTGGGCATTGCGCAATTCCCGCGCTATCGGGTGCAGGAGCAACTGGCGCGCGGCAGCTTGGTCGAATTGCTTCCCGCCACGCCGCCGCCGGCGTTTCCGATCAGCGTGGTGTACCAGTCGCAGCGGCAACTGCCGTTGCGACTGCGCGTGTTCATCGACTGGATCGTCGAGCTGATGGATGGCGTGCGCTGAGCGTTACTGGCCCATCTGGCTGATCGCCTCGCGCATCGGCTCCACCGACACGCGCAACACGCCAGTGAGCGGCGTATCCATTTCAAGGATCACGAAGATCGCGCCCGAAGCCGACAATGCACACACCAGGAAAAAGAACAGCACCGTGTGATTGCGCGGCGCGAACAAACCAAACGTGCCGAAGATCACGCACAGCCATGCCGCCAGCACCAGCAACAGCGTCATCGGGATGCTGCCGTTCTTCTGCATCAGCGCCAGCCAGCGGGCGGTGAACACGTCGTCGGAAATATCGAGCGCACGCTCCTGCAACTGTTTTTGTGCCGGCGTAGTGGGCGTCAGTGCGGCGATGCGGCGCTGGAACTCGCTGAGATGGCTGAGGATCTGCGGACTGTCGAGCTGGGCAATCCATTTTCGGTCGCCGGAGGCCAGCCGATCCACCCAGTTGGTGTAGCTGCGCTTGAGCACGTCGCGCAATGGTTTCGCCTCGGGTCCGTACTGTCCCAGCGCACGGTCGAGACGCAGGATATTGACGGCGTTGCGTTGCAGATCGCCGTTCACCGAGTCGTAAGCGGTCTTGGCCGAGGAGATCAGCAAGCCGAGCACCAGCGCCGCGATGGTGGCGATCAAGCCGGCGGCCAGTTTGATCGAGGAGGACGAATCGTCGTCCAGATGATGATCGGGCAGGCGCGTACGCGCATACATGCCCAGCAGCGCACAGCCGAACACGCCGGCGAAAATCAGCAGGAAGATCAGCAAGTGGGCCATGGCTTGCT
>JADMIO011260401.1_pt1 | contig 17286 bp, 4 predicted proteins | sample 8958161 | NCBI WGS metagenome assembly JADMIO01 (sample SAMN16585339, study PRJNA669376) | soil metagenome | isolation source: Crop rotation soil | place: USA: Cullars Rotation, Alabama | collected 2011
ACAGAAGTATTGATAGCTTGATTACCGACGCTGAAAGTATTGGCGGCATTTTTCAGTACTACGTTTGCCGTTAAGCGGGCGTCGGCCAGTGTTCCAGAAGAAAGATCTGAAGCAGAACGAGTTGTTAAATCAGCCAAAGAAGAAACAGTTTTATCAACTTGGGCCCAGGTATAATCATTGGCAGCTGCCGTCACTACACCCGTTCTTCCAAATACAGAGGCCACACCGGAGGTGATACTTCCAGGTTCCCACTTAGATGTACCGTTATTCCACACAAGAACTTGGCCGTCGTTTGGGGCCGTAGCAGAATCAAGAACCCGCCCACCTAATTTTGTATCGGCATAATTTTTTGTGGCGGCGTCTTGGGCGGACGTAGGATTTGTCACGCCAGAAATTTTTCTAGTCGCTCCACCACCACTCACGTCCCAATCGGCGGTCAGAGCGGTTGTGCCATCTTTTTTCACGTAACTGGAAAGATCAGTACTCAGAGTTGTCGTAACGAAATCCCGACGAACCAAATCTTCACTGTCCGTAGGAGTTCCTGATTGATGCAATTTATAAAGTACCGTGTCGGTGACATTTCTAACTTCCATCAACGCTGCACTTTGACCTGTAAAACCTTTTAAGACTAAAGGAATTTGTCCGGCGGCGGAGTTATTGATTTGTTGATTACCGACTCCGAAAGTATTTGAAGCATTCTTTAAAGCAACGTTACCGCTCAAGCGAGCATCGGCCAAAGTTCCTGTAGAAAGATCAGAAGCGCTACGCGTGGTTAAGTCAGCCAAGGAAGAAACAGTTTTATCAACCTGGGCCCAGGTATAATCGTTGACAACTGCAACCACCACACCCGTGCGACCAAAAACCGAAGTGACATTAGAAGCGGCGTTTTGAGGTTCCCATTTCGAAGCCGTATCATTCCAAGTTAAAATTTGTCCGTCTGTAGGAACGGCGTTACTTACAGCGCGTCCTTTAATTTTATCAACGCTTATGGCATTGTAAGTTCCAGAAACATCGCCACCAAATGAAGTGGAAGTGGTCAGGGCACTTCCAGCAGTGGCCACAGTTTGTGCGGCAGCGCCGTCCCAGTACTTCACCACTCCGGGAGCAGTACCTGCCACCGCAGAATATTCCCACATGGTCCCCATGGCGCTAGTGCCCAAAGCACCAAGAGCTGCTAACAACGCAGGTTCAGTACCAGCATCGTATTTTCCTAAACCTACAGTACCGGCGACAGAAATGGATCCGTTAAAAATTGCATTTTGTGAACTATCCAACTGCATGGCCTGGGTGCCACCAGTGTAAAAGTTTAAAACATTGGCGTTGTCTTTGGATTGAATGCTCGCACGCGCCGAACCGTTGCCGTAAAAATTAATGATTGAAGAGTTTCCGCTATTAGACGCTGCATTCAATCGAAACTCGGGAGCACTCAAGGTTCTTTTGATTTCGATATCGGCATTGGGAGCTACGGTTCCTACACCGATTTTGCCGTCGGTGTACAAATCTCCCGTACCAAAATTATTGGCAGCACCAAGACGTGCGTAACGACTATCGTGATGGTGCCAGTTATTGGTTGAAGCGTCTGTTGTGTTACTAAACAAGGCGTCCACATTGGCTTGGGTCGTTGAGCCTTGGACTTGAATCAATCCTGAAGGACCAATTCCTTGAAGAGTTTGCGCTACCAGCGCCGTGGGTACAGAACCGATGGATTGATCGGGGCTAAGAACCGTAGTGGTGGCGCCTTGAGTGACGCTCACGCGAAGGAGTCGAACATCATTTGCTGCGGGAATATACCCCGCACCCAATGCGCAGTTTGCACCGGTAGGAACAATGGCCACGGCTGATTTATTATTAAACACGGCATCCATCGAGAGACCTGGATCAACACCTACAGTACGTTTAGCGGCGCCCGTTGAAGATCCAACACGAACGGCGACGTTTCCGTTAGACGAAGTTAAATTAATTCCGTTCTGGGTTTCTTCGTACAAAAGACAGGTGCCTGAGGGATCATAAACTTGAAACTTCAGATCAGCGAGTCCCGTCAACGGATCCGTGCCGGCCGCATTCATAAAGCGCCCTTGGTAGGTAAAGGATTGGGGCACCTCGCCAGCAGCGAACACGACAGATGAAAACGGAAGCTGAGAAACCAAACCAAAGAGAAGTAAGATCTTGAAACAAGCGGCGAAAAGGGTACAGGCCCAGCAAATTATTTTGCCAGTTGACGCGCGAGAGAATCTCTCGCCGAGAAATTTACTACCTACATCCATCATTATGTCTAATTCCTACCCAACTGTCTTTCGGCTAGTTTTCGAGATTTCTTGAGGGCATAAACAAAGAACCCAGACGAGACCAAAACTTCATGGGGCCTTTAAGAAAAAAAACTTGAGTTAAGAGCTCGGATTTGTTGAGCTATCACCTGAATAAGCGGGCCGCAGTGGTCCGTTAACCCATTGAAACCACTAATAACGCAGGACGATGAACAATTTGGAGGCTAGAAAATGAAACAGTTTTTCGCAGTCGTTTTTTGCACATTTCTCGTAGGCTGTACGACTCCCGGAAAAAAAACCGGCATCGGTGCCGGCGTGGGCGCCGCTGCGGGTGCGGGCTTAGGAGCCATCATCGGAAACCAATCCGGTAATGCGGGTGGAGGTGCTTTGATTGGAGCGGCGGCCGGAGGACTTCTCGGTGGCGCCATCGGAAATCACATGGACAAACAAGCCCAAGAATTAGCGAAGGTCGCCGAGACCAAACGCACAGAGCAAGGGATTCTCACAAAATTAAAAGGGGATATTTTATTTGAAACGGGATCGGCGACGATCAAACCCGAAGCAGAAAATAATATTCAGAAGATGGCCGACATCATCAAAAAATATCCCGAAGATCGCATCTCCATTGTGGGCCATACGGACAGTACGGGAAAAATAGAAACTAATAAAATTCTCTCGGAACAACGGGCCATGGCCGTAAAAACTATTCTCATCACGAGGGGAGTTCCGGCGGATACGGTGAATGCGGTCGGCATGGGCTCGTCTCAACCTGTGGCTAATAATAAAACGTCGGCGGGTCGAGCGCAGAATCGTCGTGTAGAATTGCATATCACGGCCAAAGAAGAGAGCGCGCAGAACTAGAACGGATTTTTATCTCAACGACCCTTGAAACGGGGCATGCAAGTTCTGCTGACGAGATCGCATTCAAACTCCGTCGTCTCATCAACGACGCGATCTAGTTCTTCTTCTACGGCGTTGTAGAGAAGACTTGTGTTGCATTTTGCGCAGCGAAAGAAAATCTGACATCTTTCATTGGGCGAACTGCAACTCAAGGTCACTTGCAAAGACCCTTGATTACGACAAGCAGGACAATCGACTTTGTGGAGATGCTTTTCTATGGCGGTTAACTCCATGGGGCTGGCCTCCTGAGTCATGGGCTTAAGAAGAAGGTGACCGGCCCCTCCATAGGGGCCAAGTCTATAAAATGAAAACTCGGCATAGAGTTTTCAGAATTCTAAATTGCAAGGGCAGGGCCACGGGCCCATTCCTTTAAGAGCCCCCGGACTTTAAAAAGCGCCAAATATTTATACACCCGGTCGACTCTTCGCCATGAACCACGTATAGTTAAGTCCATGACTCCATTGACGACTTCCTTTCAACGCCTCGCAACGGTGGCAAGGCTTGCGACCCCTATTTCCCTGGGATTTTTGGGACTCATGCTCATGGGTCTTGTGGATTTACTTTGCGTGGGAAAACTGGGACCCGCCGCCATCGGCGCGGTGGGAATTGGTACCGCCGTCTTCGGCGTTTTCATGGTCATCGGCATCGGACTGCTTTCGGGAATGGATTTTCTCACGGCCTTTCATTTCGGTCGTAAAGAACCCGCCGAATGCCGCCGCGTTCTTCTCCAATCCCTCTGGCTTTCCACGGCATACTCAGCCGTGGGCACAGGAATCATATTCATTCTCGCTAAATACGTTCCCTACATTGCAAAAGATCCCGAGCAAAGTTCCCTGGCCACCGAATATTTGAAGATCTTGGCCTTTAGTCTCTGGCCCGCGGTGATTTTCGCTAACCTCCGACAGTACCTTCAAGCTTTGGGAAATGCTTTTCCGGGAATGCTTATTTTATTTATCGCCAACGCCGTCAATCTTTTTGGAAATCTTGCTTTTATATTTGGACGGTACGGTTTTCCCGCACTGGGAACTTCGGGTTCTGCATGGGCCACCCTCATTTCTCGCGTGTTCATGGTGCTCTGCCTTTTTATCTACCTCCTCTGGTATGATCGAGATTTTTTTGCAGCTTTGCGACCAACGGGTTTTGGTCCCAATAAAAAGGTGATCCAGAGACTTTTAGAGTACGGCATTCCTTCCGCCACCCAATTCGGTCTTGAAGTCGGTGTTTTTGCTCTTTCCACTCTGCTGGCCGCAAGATTTGGGGCTATTTCTTCGGCCGCCCATCAGGCGGTCCTAAATACGGCGAGCCTCACGTTTATGGTTCCCCTAGGAATTTCTTTCGCCACGGCCGTCTTGGTGGGACAAAGTTTAGGCCGCGATGACCGAGAAAATATTCGCCACATGGGAAATTTCGGACTCCTCCTGGGTGGCGGATTTATGACTCTCTCTTGCATCTTTTTATTTTTATTTGCGGGCTCCATCATCCATGGCTACAGCTCCAACGCCGAAGTTATTTCACTGGGCCGCAAAGTTTTGTGGATCGCCGCCATCTTTCAACTCTCTGACGGAATTCAAGTGGTCGGCACCGGAGCGCTAAGAGGTTTAGGTCAGACAAAATTTCCTATGATGGCCAATCTTATCGGACATTGGTTTATCGGTTTGCCCCTGGGTCTCGTTTTGGCTTACGTTTTTAAAATGGAACTTTTGGGAATTTGGATTGGATTGTCCGTGGGTCTCGGCGGAGTTGCCGCACTTCTTTACTGGAAATGGGATCAGGAAGTAAAAAAAATAAAGTTTCAGTTTACGTCCAGTATCTAAATATTAAGCAAAATGGCCGGTCTGGCCAAAAGTTCGTCAAAAAAATTTAAATTCCCGTCCAGATCTAGACCAGACCGGGGTCCTATACCAATCAATTAAACTAAATAATATTAAATACTTATCGTTTACCGATTAGTAAAGACCGACAGGTCTAGTTTAAGCGTTCTGGGTGTTTAGTTTAGCAATGGTTCTACCGACTTAAAGACCATGGGAGGAACGGGTAACGCGTGAACTAAACCAAATCTAGTTACGCGATACACAAACTTCAAATTCATATGGTTGGACGTGCTGTGGCTCAAAATAAATTATCATCGCCGAAGGTGTGCACCACCTTTGCATGTCTACTCTTGTCCGTCGCATTCTCCGCGGGCTGCTCAAAATCCGGATCTCCTTCAATCGGTGAACTTGTCGTAACTCGCCCGCCCACTTTCGGCGGACTCCTGGATCATAACTACGTCACTCCCGTGACAACTTTCAGTTTAGCTGGCGAATGTGATCCCATTTCTTATGGACTTCAATATTCTTATAATAATTCATCCTGGACCGACATTCCCGGAGGATGCCCGGCCAATGGTCATTTCACTTTAAATTTTCTGGTTACACCACGTAAAGATGTTTGGGCACGAGCCGTAACTAAAAACGGAACGTCTTCTTCAGCCCACGCTAATGTCCGCCTCCTCCTTCCTCCTACTTCTCCCGCTTTTAGCGTGGCCCAATCCGCCGGCGCGGAAGAAGACGGAAACGGCAATCAATCCGTGATGGGCATTAACTTTGATAACAAGCCCATGTCCAGTGTGTTCAATAAACTTTATACCGACATCGTGGGGATCGTTTATGATTCCCCATAAACTAATCGCGATCTTTATTCTTATTCTTGCCGCGTTGATGGCCACACCATTGGCCCAAGCCGCTAACGGTGTACCTAAACTACTACCTTATACGGGCCGTCTCACGGATTCGACGGGCTCACCTATTAGTGTGGCCACCGTCATTAACTTTCGTATCTACGGATCCGCCGGCGGTTGTTATATCTATGAAGATACGCAAACCATCACTCCCAATGCCTACGGCGTTTTCGCCGCCGTCATCGGCGGTGGGGTTTCAACGGGTCCTGCCAACGCTATCGATCAAATTTTTAATAACGATTCTGCTGGATTTGCAGATTCTTGCGGCGGCACATATGTTCCCGCCGCTAATGACTGGCGTCGTATGGAAGTTGTTGCGGGCGGTACCCCCGTAGGCAGCATGCAGACCATCGGGGCCTCGGCTTTCGCCATGAACTCCAATTACCTCGAAGGCAAACCGGCCAGTGCCTTTATCCAAGACGATGGCGCCAACGTGAACCAAGCCAATATGGGTACCCTCACCGGTGGCGGCGATGCCTCAGCTTTACATCATCACAACTCACTCTACATGAGACAGGACGGTACAACTTCGGCCACGGGCAACATCGCCACTTCGGCCAACGTTCTCGCTTCGGGAGCCGCCAGTCAAATCGGAATTGGTACGGCAACCCCCGGCGCCGACCTCGATATTGAAAAGGGTAGTCCTACTTTACGCTTAGGCGCGACGTCCGGCGGTGGCGGAACTCAGGCATTACAATTTTTTAGCGGCGCAACCCAAAGAGCCGCCATTTCGAGCACCGAAGGCACCAACGTTTTAAATTTCTACACCGGTGCCGGACTAGCCATGCAGTTAGATGCCAGCCAAAATGCCATTTTCAACGGTTCTATGTCTGTCGCCGGAACAATTGGCATTGGGAAATATGATGCGGCCACTGAGCCCGCACTTCTGACCGCCCTCTCTGGATTGGGCACCGGTGCCATGGGCACAATGTGGGAATACTCAACGGCTTCAGGCGTAGGGCCAGGAGTGGTGAGATATTGGGATGGAACTTCGGCACAAACAGTAGCCACTGTAGGTTCTGGTGTAACGTCGGTATTTGGACGAATCGGTGCCGTCGTCGCTACATCTAATGATTACACCTGGGCCCAAATTGATAAAACGGTATCTTCATTAGCGGATCTCACCACCCGTGACGCCGCCGATCTTACCGGCACATTGCCTGATGCCAGGCTCACGGGTAACGTCGCCCTAAGAAATGCATCAAATTTATTTTCTATTGGAAATCAACAAATCACAAACTCGGCCGCAGGACAAATTCCCTTAACCTTAAAAGGTTTCGCGGGCCAGAGTGCTTCACTCTTAGAAGTTAAAAACGATACCGACACGGTTCTCTATAAATTACATCAGTCGGGAACGCCCACGGATAGTGAAGATCTCGTCAGACGGGACTATGTCACAACTACGATAAGTACCGACCTTTCAAACTATTTGAAAAAAGACGGGACTACCGCGCTGACCGCTGACTGGGACGTGAGTGGCGGCGGCGCGACTAGAAAAATCTCCGGGGTGACGGATCCTGCTGCGGCTCAAGACGTGGTTACGAAAAATTATGCGGACACTAAGCTTGCTCGGTCTGTTTTTGGTCGGACCGGTGTCGTTGTCGCCGTTGCCAACGACTACACCTGGGCCCAAGTTGATAAGACGGTCTCTTCATTGTTAGATCTCACCACCCGTGACGCCGCCGATCTCACCGGTACATTGCCTGATGCCCGCTTGACTTCAAACGTAACTTTAAGAAACGTCGCCAATACTTTCAGTGTCGGTAATCAAGGCATCAACATTTCCACAAATACCGATGCCGGCTTGACCATCACGGGCGCCGCGGCCCAATCGGGTAACCTCTTTGAACTCAAAAATAGTGACGGCACGATCTTAGCCAGAATTGACTCCGCCGGTAGCTATTATGGAGACGCTTCAACATTATCCAATCTTCCCTCCTCTCCCTTAGACAGCGTTTTCGGAAGAACGGGTGTGGTGACCGCCGCCGCCAACGACTACACCTGGGCCCAAGTTGATAAAACGGTTTCTTCACTCTTAGATTTAACAACCCGAAGTGCAAGCGATTTAAGCTCTGGCACACTTGCCGATGCTCGCCTCACTTCAAACGTTGTTCTCAAAAATGCTTCAAACGCTTTTAGTGTCGGGGATCAGAGCATATCCAATAGTTCTGCAACTCAAATTCCGTTGGCTTTGAGAGGTTTTGCTTCTCAATCCGTAAATCTCTTCGAAGTGCAAAACGATACGGGAACCGCCTTGGTACGGATAGATTCCGTGGGTAAATTATACGGCGACGGATCTCAGCTGGTAAATCTGCCCGCAGCTCCTGTTTCGACGGTCTTTGGTAGAACCGGTGCCGTAGTTGGAGTCGACAATGACTACACCTGGGCCCAGATTGATAAAACTGTTTCTAGTTTACTGGATTTAACAACTCGTAGTGCTTCAGATTTATCTTCTGGTACATTAGCCGATGCTCGATTGACTTCTAATGTCACTTTGAGAAATGCTGCTAACACTTTCTCTGTCGGCAATCAAACCATCAATATCGCCACCGCTACGGACTCAGGTCTTATTGTCAGTGGCGCTTCCGGTCAATCCGGTAACTTTTTTGAACTCAAAAATGATACGGGCACAATCTTGGCCCGCGTCGATTCGGCCGGTAAATACTACGGTGACGGCTCTACCTTGAGCAATATGCCAGCCGACATCATCTCTTCCGTTTATGGCCGCACAGGTGTCGTGGTCGCCGTTGCGAACGATTACACCTGGGCCCAAGTTGATAAAACCGTTTCAAGTTTACTTGATCTTACAACTCGCAGTGCATCTGATTTATCTAGCGGAACTTTAGCCGATGCTCGCCTCACTTCGAACGTTGTTCTCAAAAATGCTTCAAACGCTTTTAGTGTCGGGGATCAGAGCATATCCAATAGTTCTGCAACTCAAATTCCGTTGGCTTTGAGAGGTTTTGCTTCTCAATCCGTAAATCTCTTCGAGGTGCAAAACGATACGGGAACTGCCTTGGTCCGAGTAGACTCCGTAGGTAAATTGTACGGCGACGGATCACAGCTCTCTAATTTACCTGCGGATGTGGTCTCTAGTGTCTATGGTCGCACGGGCGTGGTTGTGGCTGTCGCCAATGACTACACCTGGGCCCAAGTCGATAAAACTGTTTCTAGTTTATTAGATCTCACCACGCGCAGCGCCTCAGATCTGTCATCGGGCACTTTGGCTGACGCCCGGCTTACGGCCAACGTTCCTCTGAAAAATGCTGCCAATACTTTCTCGGTCGGAAATCAAACGATCAATATTGCGACCAATACCGACGCCGGTCTCGTGGTTCAAGGCGCCGCCGGTCAATCCGGTAACTTTTTTGAACTCAAAAATAATACGGGTACGACCTTAGCCCGCGTCGATTCGGACGGTAAATACTACGGTGATGGATCACAACTCGCCAATTTGCCTGCAGATGTTATTTCAAGTGTCTACGGCCGCACGGGCGTAGTCGTAGCCGTTGCCAATGACTATACCTGGGCACAGGTTGATAAAACTGTTTCTAGTTTACTAGATTTGACAACTCGCTCTGCTTCAGATCTGTCATCGGGAACATTAGCTGACGCCCGACTGACGGCAAACGTAGTTCGCAAAAACGCCTCCAATGCCTTTAGCATCGGTGATCAAAGTATCGCTAACGGCGCCGCCTCTGAAGTGCCTTTGACCTTACAAGGTTTCTCCGGCCAATCGGCTAACTTATTCGCCGTTAAAAATGATACCGGAACGGTCATTGCCCGCATTGATTCTTCAGGTAAATATATTGGCGATGGTTCACTGTTAACGAACTTACCGGCCGCCCCTGTTTCTACGGTTTTTGGTAGAACCGGTGCGGTCGTTGCCGTGGACAATGATTACACCTGGGCCCAAGTTGACAAAACTGTATCTTCGCTCTTGGATTTAACAACTCGTTCCGCTTCAGATCTGTCATCGGGCACTTTGGCTGATGCCCGATTAACGGCCAACGTCCCTTTGAAAAATGCCGCCAATACTTTCAGTGTTGGCGGTCAAGCCATCAATATCGCCACAAGCACCGACACCGGTTTGACCGTCACGGGTGCTTCGGGACAATCGGGAAATCTCTTCGAAGTTAAAAATGATACGGGAACGACTCTGGCGAAAATTGATTCTGTCGGAAGATATTTTGGTGATGCGTCAACATTATCTAATCTCCCCTCCTCTCCCTTGGACAGCGTCTTCGGAAGAACGGGTGTGGTGACTGCCGTTGCCAACGACTACACCTGGGCCCAGGTTGATAAAACTGTTTCTAGTTTATTAGACCTCACGACTCGCTCGGCTTCAGATCTATCTTCTGGAACTTTGGCTGATGCCCGACTGACGGCAAACGTGGTTCGCAAAAACGCCTCCAATGCCTTTAGCGTTGGTGATCAAAGTATTGCCAACGGTGCGGCATCTGAAGTGCCTTTGACTTTACAAGGTTTCTCGGGCCAGTCCGCCAACTTATTCGCCGTGAAAAACGATACCGGAACGGTCATCGCTCGGATTGATTCTATGGGCAAATACTTTGGCGATGGTTCACAACTCTCTAACTTGCCCGCAGATGTTGTTTCAAGTGTTTATGGTCGTACCGGTGTAGTCGTGGCCGTTGCGAATGATTATACTTGGGCGCAAGTTGATAAAACAGTTTCTAGCTTACTTGATCTCACAACTCGCTCAGCTTCAGATCTGTCATCCGGCACTTTGGCTGACGCTCGACTCACTTCCAATGTGACTTTGAGAAATGCCGCAAATACCTTCAGCGTGGGTGGTCAAGCCATTAATATCGCTACGAGCACCGATGCCGGTCTGACGGTATCGGGAGCTTCGGGACAATCGGGCAATCTTATCGAAGCTAAAAATGATACGGGAACAGTTCTAGCGCGGATCGACTCTGTGGGTAAAATTATTGGAGACGGCTCACTCCTTACAAACCTCCCAGCCGCTCCCGTTTCTAGCGTCTATGGACGCACCGGTGTCGTTGTTGCCGCAGATAATGACTATACATGGGCCCAAGTTGATAAAACTGTTTCAAGCTTGCTTGATCTTACAACTCGAAGCGCCAGCGACTTATCTAGCGGAACTTTAGCCGATGCCCGTTTGACATCAAACGTAGTTCGCAAAAACGCTTCTAATGCATTTAGCATCGGCGATCAGAGTATCGCTAACGGTGCGGCTTCTGAAGTACCGTTAACGTTACAAGGTTTCTCGGGCCAGTCCGCCAACTTATTCGCAATTAAAAATGATACGGGTACCGTGATTGCCCGCATCGATTCTACGGGTAAATATTTTGGCGATGGTTCACAACTTTCTAATTTACCCGCCGATGTTGTCTCTAGCGTTTACGGCCGTACGGGTGTGGTCGTGGCCGTCGCCAATGATTACACCTGGGCCCAGGTTGATAAAACTGTTTCAAGTTTACTGGATTTAACAACTCGTTCTGCCAGTGATTTATCCAGTGGAACACTGGCCGATGCACGATTGACGGCTAACGTTCCCCTGAAAAATGCCGCCAATACGTTTAGTGTTGGGGGTCAAGTCATCAACATTGCTACGAGTACCGATGCTGGCTTAACGGTTAAAGGTGCCTCAGGGCAATCCGGCAATTTCTTAGAAGCTAAAAATGATACGGGTACGACATTAGCCCGTATCGATTCCGCCGGAAGACTCTACGGTGATGCTTCAACACTTTCTAACCTTCCCTCTTCTCCCATTGATAGCGTATATGGAAGAACAGGTGTGGTCGTGGCCGCGGATAACGACTATACCTGGGCTCAAGTTGATAAAACGGTTTCTTCATTATTAGACCTTACAACTCGCAGTGCCAGCGACTTAAGTTCTGGCACCCTGGCCGATGCTCGTTTGACCTCAAACGTAGTTCGCAAGAATGCCTCTAACGCTTTCACCATCGGCGATCAGAGTATCGCTAACGGCGCCGCCTCTGAAGTACCATTGACCTTACAAGGTGCCGCAAGTCAGTCTGCCAACTTATTCGCGGTAAAAAATGATACGGGTACAGTTATCGCCCGTATTGATTCTACCGGTAAATACGTTGGAGACGGTTCACTCTTAACGAACTTGCCGGCAGCTCCCGTTTCAAGCGTTTATGGTCGCACGGGAGTTGTTGTTGCGGTCGCTAACGATTATACCTGGGCCCAGGTTGATAAAACTGTATCTTCACTCTTGGATCTTACAACTCGTAGCGCCAGCGATTTAAGCTCTGGGACTTTGGCTGATGCTCGTCTCACTTCCAACGTGACCTTAAGGAATGTGGCCAATACTTTCAGTGTCGGCGGCCAGACCATCAATATCGCCACAAGCACTGACGCCGGTTTGACCGTTTCGGGAGCTTCGGGACAATCGGGAAATCTCTTCGAAGCTAAAAATGATACAGGAACGACTCTGGCGAAAATCGATTCTGCCGGAAGATATTTCGGTGATGCGTCAACCCTTTCCAACCTTCCCTCTTCTCCCATCGATAGCGTATATGGAAGAACGGGTGTCGTCGTGGCCGTCGCCAATGATTACACTTGGGCTCAGGTTGACAAAACTGTTTCTTCTTTACTGGATTTAACAACTCGATCTGCTTCAGATCTGTCGTCTGGAACGTTAGCCGACGCCCGACTGACGGCAAACGTAGTCCGTAAAAACGCCTCTAATGCCTTTAGTGTTGGCGACCAAAGTATCGCCAACGGTGCGGCTTCTGAAGTGCCTTTGACGTTGCAAGGTTTCTCCGGTCAATCGGCTAACTTATTCGCCGTGAAGAATGACACAGGTACGGTCATTGCCCGCATCGATTCCACGGGTAAATACTTTGGCGATGGTTCGCAACTGACAGGTATTGCCTCCGGTGTGACATCATATAATAGCCGCACGGGTGCCGTCGTTGCCGTAGCCAACGATTACACCTGGGCACAAGTCGACAAAACTGTTTCAAGTTTACTGGATCTCACCACTCGCTCGGCTTCAGATCTGTCATCGGGCACTTTGGCTGATGCCCGCTTAACGGCAAACGTTCCTTTGAAAAATGCCGCTAATACTTTCTCTGTGGGCGGTCAGGCCATCAATATCGCCACAAGCACTGACGCCGGTTTGACCGTTTCGGGAGCTTCGGGACAATCGGGAAATCTCTTCGAAGCTAAAAATGATACAGGAACGACTCTGGCGAAAATCGATTCTGCCGGAAGATATTTCGGTGATGCGTCAACCCTTTCTAACCTTCCCTCTTCTCCCATTGATAGCGTATATGGCCGCACGGGCACCGTCGTCGCGGTTGCGAATGATTATACCTGGGCGCAGGTTGATAAAACTGTTTCTAGTTTATTAGATCTCACCACGCGCAGTGCCAGTGATCTGTCTAGCGGAACTTTAGCTGATGCCCGCTTAACCGCAAACGTTCCTTTGAAAAATGCCGCCAATACCTTTAGCGTCGGAAATCAGACGGTCAATATTGCAACCGCGACCGACGCCGGCCTCATCTTAAAAGGTGCTTCGGGACAATCCGGTAACCTCACAGAATGGAAGAACTCATCGGGCACGGTTCTCTCCAGTGTTGATTCTGTGGGTAAATTTGTTGGCGACGGATCACTCTTAACGAACCTCCCTGCGGGCGCCATGCTCAGCGTCTTCGGTCGCACGGGTGCCGTCGTTGCCGTAGCCAATGATTACACCTGGGCCCAGGTTGATAAAACTGTTTCAAGTTTACTGGATTTAACAACTCGTTCTGCCAGTGATTTATCCAGTGGAACACTGGCCGATGCACGATTGACGGCTAACGTTCCCCTGAAAAATGCCGCCAATACGTTTAGTGTTGGGGGTCAAGTCATCAACATTGCTACGAGTACCGATGCTGGCTTAACGGTTAAAGGTGCCTCAGGGCAATCCGGCAATTTCTTCGAAGCTAAAAATGATACGGGAACGACTCTGGCGAAAATCGATTCTGCCGGAAGATATTTCGGTGATGCGTCAACCCTTTCCAACCTTCCCTCTTCTCCCATCGATAGCGTATATGGCCGCACGGGCGCCGTCGTTGCCGTTGCTAATGACTACACTTGGGCCCAAGTCGATAAGACGGTTTCAAGTTTACTGGATCTCACAACTCGAAGCGCCAGCGATTTAAGCTCTGGGACTTTGGCTGATGCACGGTTGACCTCAAACGTTGTACGAAAAAACGCCTCTAACGCTTTCAGCATCGGTGATCAGAGTATAGCTAACGGTGCGGCTTCCGAAGTACCGTTAACGTTACAAGGATTCTCGGGCCAGTCCGCTAACTTATTCGCCGTTAAAAATGATACCGGTACCGTGATTGCCCGCATCGATTCCACGGGTAAATACTTTGGCGATGGTTCACAACTCTCTAACCTCCCTGCCGCTCCCGTATCGACGGTCTTTGGTAGAACGGGTGTCGTAACGGCAGTAGCGAATGATTATACCTGGGCCCAAGTTGATAAAACGGTTTCGAGTTTACTGGATCTCACGACTCGCTCGGCTTCAGATCTTTCTTCAGGAACCTTAGCTGACGCCCGCTTAACGGCGAACGTGCCTCTGAAAAATGCCGCCAATACTTTCTCTGTTGGTAACCAAGCCATTAATACTTCTGTGGCCACCGATAATGGCCTAGTGATCACGGGTTTTGCCGGTCAGTCTGCAGATCTCTTGCAATTGAGAGCCGCTGGCGGAACTGTTCTCTCTTCTGTAGACTCTGCCGGTAAAATAGGTCTGGTAAACTTGAGTGCAGACCCTGCTGGATTGGGTGCAGGTGACGTTGGTAAAATCTGGTACAATACATCCACCGACGAAATTAAATATTATGATGGGTCAGGCGTAGTCGCTCTCGGAACTTCCGGTGCTGGTGTTAGCTTATTTAATTCTCGAGCCGGATCCGTAATACCCGTAGCTAATGATTATACCTGGGCCCAAGTTGATAAGACGGTTTCTTCATTATTGGATCTCACCACTCGTTCGGCTTCGGATCTGTCGTCGGGCACTTTAGCTGATGCCCGACTGACGGCAAACGTCGTTCGCAAAAATGCCTCCAATGCCTTTAGCATTGGTGATCAAAGTATCGCTAACGGCGCCGCCTCTGAAGTACCTTTGACCTTACAAGGTGCCGCAAGTCAGTCTGCCAACTTATTCGCGGTAAAAAATGATACGGGTACAGTTATCGCCCGTATTGATTCTACCGGTAAATACGTTGGAGACGGTTCACTCTTAACGAACTTGCCGGCAGCTCCCGTTTCAAGCGTTTATGGTCGCACGGGAGTTGTTGTTGCGGTCGCTAACGATTATACCTGGGCCCAGGTTGATAAAACTGTTTCTTCACTCTTGGATCTTACAACTCGTAGCGCTTCAGATCTGAGTTCCGGTACGCTGGCTGATGCCCGCCTGACAGCCAACGTCACGCTGAAAAACGCTTCAAATACATTCACCATCGGTGATCAAGTTGTTGCCAACTCTGCGGCCACCCAAGTGCCCATGACCTTGCAGGGTGCGGCTTCTCAATCGGCTAACTTATTCGCCGTGAAAAATGATACGGGTACCGTCATCACCCGCATCGATTCATTAGGCAGATATTTTGGCGATGGTTCACAACTTTCCAATCTACCTTCAGATGTTGTTTCAAGCGTCTTCGGTAGAACGGGTGTTGTAACTGCAGCTAGCAATGACTATACCTGGGCTCAAGTTGATAAAACTGTATCAAGCTTGCTTGACCTGACGACTCGCAGCGCTTCAGATCTGAGTTCCGGAACTCTGGCCGATGCTCGTTTGACCTCAAACATAGTTCGCAAAAACGCTTCTAATGCTTTCACCATCGGCGATCAAAGTATCGCCAACGGCGCGGCTTCTGAGGTGCCCTTAACTCTACAAGGGTTTGCAAGTCAGTCTGCTGATTTATTTGCCGTAAAAAACGATACGGGTACGGTAATCACTCGTATCGACTCAACGGGTAAAATTATTGGTGATGGTTCACTTCTGACAAATCTTCCCTCGGCCCCCGTGACTAGTGTTCATGGTCGCACAGGTGCCGTGGTTGCGGTCGCCAACGATTACACCTGGGCCCAGGTTGATAAAACAGTTTCAAGTTTACTTGACCTCACAACTCGCTCTGCTTCGGATTTGAGCTCTGGGACTTTGGCTGATGCCCGCTTAACCGCAAACGTAGTACTGAAAAATGCCGCCAATACCTTTAGCGTCGGAAATCAAACGGTCAATATCGCGACCGCGACCGACGCCGGTATTATCGTAAGAGGTGTGGCTTCTCAATCCGGTAACTTGACGGAATGGAAAAATTCCACCGGAACAGTGCTCTCCCGCGTAGATTCAGTGGGTAAATTCGCCGGTGATGGATCTCTCTTAACCAACCTCCCGGCTGGAGCCATGTTAAGTGTATTTGGAAGAACTGGTGCTGTGGTCGCGGTTGATAATGATTACACCTGGGCGCAAGTTGACAAGACGGTTTCTAGCTTACTCGACCTCACAACTCGCTCGGCTTCAGATCTTTCTTCAGGAACCTTAGCTGACGCCCGCTTAACCGCAAACGTTACGCTGAAAAACGCTTCAAATACATTCACTATAGGTGATCAAGTTGTAAGCAACTCTGCCGCAACCCAAGTTCCCATGACCTTGCAGGGTGCCGCAAGCCAGTCTGCTAACTTGTTCGCGGTTAAAAATGATACGGGCACAGTTATCGCTCGTATCGATTCTACCGGTAAATACGTTGGAGACGGTTCACTCTTAACGAACTTGCCCGCTGGTGCCATGACCAGTGTTTTCGGTCGCACAGGTGCCGTCGTTGCCGTAGCTAACGATTACACTTGGGCTCAAGTTGATAAAACTGTATCTAGCTTACTTGACTTAACTACTCGAAGCGCCAGCGACTTAAGTTCTGGGACTTTGGCTGATGCTCGTCTCACTTCCAATGTGACCTTAAGAAACGCTGCCAATACTTTCAGTGTCGGTGGTCAAGCCATCAATATCGCTACCACCACCGATGCCGGCTTAACGGTTAAAGGTGCTTCGGGACAATCTGGTAACCTCATCGAAGTTAAAAACAGCACGGGTACGGTCCTAGCCCACATTGATTCTTCCGGTAAATATTTTGGAGACGGCTCGCAACTAACGGGTATCGCCTCCGGCGTGACATCATATAATGGCCGCACGGGTGCCGTCGTCTCCGTCGCCAACGACTATACCTGGGCCCAAGTTGATAAGACGGTTTCTAGCTTGCTCGATTTGACAACTCGCTCGGCTTCAGATTTGTCATCTGGAACCTTGGCCGACGTTCGTTTAACGGCAAACGTTCCTTTGAAAAATGCCGCCAATACTTTCAGCGTCGGTAATCAAGCTATCAATACTTCTGT
>JADMIO011426253.1_pt1 | contig 17286 bp, 17 predicted proteins | sample 8958161 | NCBI WGS metagenome assembly JADMIO01 (sample SAMN16585339, study PRJNA669376) | soil metagenome | isolation source: Crop rotation soil | place: USA: Cullars Rotation, Alabama | collected 2011
TTCCGATCTAGTTTTTGTTGCTGTCTTTATCTTTCATAAGTCGCTCAGCTGCTTCTTTAGCTTCTTTTGCCTTAGCGACTTCAATATCTGCTGCTCTTACTGCGTAGTCAGAAAGAATTGTTACTTTGTTCTCGGCAACTTCCAAAAACCCGCCCATTACTGCAAAAGGGCTAGTTTTTCCGCCATTTCTAACAATCATTTCTCCAGGCATAAGTTTAGTTAAAAGTGCAACGTGGTTGGGGAGTATACTAATTTCTCCATTTGCGGTATTTACAGTTATTTCGTCTACTTCTTCAGATAAAACAACTTTTGTGGGAGTGATTACTTCTAATTTAAGCTTGGCCATTATTTAACCTCCGAGATATCACCCTTCATGTAGAATGCTTGCTCTGGGAGCTTATCGTGTTTTCCTTCCAATATCTCTTTAAATCCTTTAACTGTATCCGCAATCTTTACATATTTACCAGGTTGGCCTGTAAATACTTCTGCCACAAACATAGGTTGAGATAAGAATCTCTGGATTTTTCTAGCCCTTGTTACGGTTTGCTTATCCTCTTCAGACAATTCGTCCATTCCTAGGATAGCAATAATGTCCTGAAGGTCTTTATATCGCTGTAAAACCTTCTGAACGCCTCTGGCAACTTCATAATGTTCTTTGCCAACAATATTTGGATCAAGTATTCTAGAAGTTGATGCTAACGGATCAACTGCAGGGTAAATTCCTTGTTCTGCAATAGATCTCTCTAAAGTAATAGTTGCGTCTAAGTGCGAGAATACTGTTACAGGAGCAGGGTCTGTATAGTCATCTGCAGGAACGTATACAGCCTGTACAGAGGTGATAGAGCCTTTTTTAGTAGAGGTAATTCTTTCTTGTAGTCCTCCCATTTCGGATGCAAGAGTAGGCTGGTATCCTACGGCTGATGGCATTCTTCCTAAAAGTGCGCTAACTTCGGATCCAGCTTGGGCAAATCTAAAAATATTATCAATAAACAAAAGTACGTCTTCGTTTTTTGTGTCTCTAAAATATTCAGCCATGGTTAGCGCAGTTAATGCAACTCTTGCTCTGTTTGCAGGTGGCTCGTTCATTTGTCCAAATACCATTACAGTTTTATCCAAAACGTTTGCTTCCTTCATTTCTGCCCATAAATCGTTTCCTTCTCTGGTACGTTCTCCAACTCCGGCAAAAACGCTATGTCCTTTGTGTTCCATAGCAATGTTTCTAATAAGTTCTTTTACAACTACTGTTTTTCCTACTCCTGCGCCTCCAAAAACTGCAATTTTTCCTCCCTTTGTAAATGGAGCAATTAAATCAATAACTTTAATACCAGTTTCTAATATTTGAGGTTTAGTTTCCTGGTCAACCAAAGCTGGAGCACTTTTGTGAATTACATCGTATAAAACGTCTTTTGCCGTTCTGTCAAATTTTTCTCCATCAATTGCTTCTCCTAAAACATTAAAAATTCTTCCTAAGGTTTTTGTTCCAACCGGTACTTTAATTGGAGCAAATGTTCTTTTAACTTCTGTGCCTCTAACGAGCCCATCTGTTGATCCCATTGCAAGGGTTTTAACCTCGTTATCTCCAATAATTAAAGCTGTTTCAAGTACTAGCTTTTGGCCTTTTCCTAAATCAACTTCCAAAGCTTCATAAACTTGAGGAGTAGATTCCTCAAATCTTACGTCAACTACTGGTCCGGCGATTCTAATTATTTGTCCTTTACTAGCTTGCGGCATAACTTGCTCCTCCTATATCTAAAAGTTCGTTTGTAATTTTTTCCTGCCGATTTTTGTTGTACAAAAGATTTAAGTCCGAAATCATTTCATTTGCATTGTCAGTAGCATTTTTCATAGCAATCATTCTGGCAGCTTGCTCTGAGGCATAACTTTCCAAGAAGCTTTGATATATTATCATTTGTAAATAGTGTTGTAAAAGATCAGGAAGTAATTCATTTACGCTTGGTTCAAACATTGCTTCTGCTGTTTTTTCTGCTGCCTCAAGTGCTATGGGCAAAAGAGTTGTAGAAGTTGCAGTTTGGGTGAATACACTGGTAAATTTAGTTGTAATAATTACGACCTCGTTTACTTTTTTTGTTAAAAAGTATTCATCTGCTAAATTCATAATTGTATAAACTACCTCAAAAGAGGGAAGAGAATTACCAAATGGAAAAGCAGCTACAATCTCTTTTCCTAAAGCGGAAACATAAACTCCTGCTTTTTTTCCAACAACAACGTAATAATTTTTGCCCTTATCATCTCTTGTTACAACTTCTCTAATTAAATTAGTTACAAGTCCTCCAGAAAGTCCTTTGTCAGGTGAAATTACAATAAATAGCTTGGAATTTGTATTTTGCGGTTTTTTCATATATTCAATCATGTTTTCTTTTTCTACTCTTTGGGAAATTTCTTTTGCAAGTTCGTCCAGCTTTCCAACGTAAGGTTTTGCATTAACTGCAGCATCCTGAGCTCTTTTAAGCTTGGAAGCCGAAATTAGCTGCATTGCCTTAGTTGTTTTAGAAACATTTTTTGCTGTTTTTATTCTTCTTTTTATAGTTAGTAAAGTAGCCATTTTATTTAAATAATTTTTTAAACTCAGACGCTGTTTTTTCTATTTTTTTAAGTAAGTCTTCACTTGGTTTTGCACCTGTTGATAATTCATCTAAAATCTTTTGATTTTTTCTTTTCATAAAATCGTGATAATCGGTTTCAAATCTAGAAACATCCTCAATTGCAACATCGTCTAATTGGCCAGATCCAGCAAGCCAAATGCTCAAAAATTCTAAAGCTTCAGTTAGTGGCTGATATTGAGGTTGTTTTAGAATTTCAATTGTTTTTTTACCTCTATCTAACTGTTTTGCTGTTGCTTCGTCTAAATCTGATCCAAATTGAGCAAAAGCTGCCAAGTTGTTGTACTGAGCAAGTTCAAGTCTCATTTTTCCAGCAACAGATTTAATTGTGGAAGTCTGAGCAGCTCCTCCAACTCTAGAAACTGAATTTCCTGCATCAATTGCTGGTCTAATACCGCTATTAAATAAATCCGTTAAAAAGAATATCTGACCGTCTGTAATAGAAATAACATTTGTTGGAATGTAAGCAGACAAATCGTTTGCTTGAGTTTCAATTACAGGTAGCGCAGTAATCGATCCACCGCCGTTTTCTTTATTTAATTTAACGGCTCTTTCAAGTAATCTTGAGTGAAGGTAGAAGATATCTCCGGGATAAGCCTCACGTCCAGCAGGGCGTCTTAAAACTAGTGAAATTTGCCTATATGCCCATGCATGCTTTGTTAAATCGTCATAAATTATTAATACATCTTGGCCTTTTTCCAAAAAGTATTCAGCAATCGCAACTCCAGCATAAGGAGCAAGATAGAGAAGTGCTGCAGGATCAGAGGCGGAAGCTGCGACAACTATTGTGTACTCAAGTGCGCCAGATTCCTTTAACTTTTCTATAACCTGGGCAACTGTACTTTGTTTTTGTCCAATAGCAACATAAATTGCAAAAACAGGCTTACCGTTTTTAGATTTATGAGTATCTTTTTGGTTAATAATTGTGTCAATTGCAACAGCAGTTTTTCCTGTACCTCTATCTCCAATAATTAGCTCTCTTTGGCCTCTTCCTATTGGAATCATGGCATCAATTGCTTTAATTCCTGTTTTTAATGGAGTGTCAACGGATTGTCTTTCAACAACTCCAGGAGCGATTCTTTCAAGAGGCATTAATTTCCCTTTTCTAATCTTAGCTTTTCCGTCAATTGGATCTCCAAGTGGGTTAATGACTCTTCCTAAAAGTTCTTCGGAGGCTTCAACGCTTAAAAGTTGACCAGTTGTTTTAACTTTATCTCCTTCTTTTATGTCATCGTAGCGTCCTAATGCGATTATGGAAACAGTATCTTCGTCCAAATTAAGTACAACACCGCGGGCTTTGTTTTCAAACTCAACGATTTCCCCCATTTGAGCTTTAGTTAACCCGTTTGCAACAATAACTCCGTCTGTATTTCGCTCAACCGCACCCACATTTCTAATGTTTGCGTTAGATTCAAAATTATTTAACTTTTTTTCTAGCTGTTCTAATATTTGATCAGATGTTTTCATATTTAATTTTCCTTTACGTAATCTACCATAGAATTTAATGAATCTTTTAAGTTTAGTTCATAAATATTGTCATAATCCTCAATTCTTACTCCTGCAATAAGTTCCTTATCTTCCAATAATTGTATTTTTTTGCCTTTAAACATTTTCTTTATCGATTCCTGCGCATTTCTGTCTAGTTTAGTAGAAGACCAAACTTTAACAGTGTTTTTGTCATTTATAAGTTTTAAAGCTTTTATATACTCCCGCAAGTCCGATTTAGAAAGTTTTTTAGCAATCTTTTCGACTTTTGACTCATCTAGCTCTCCTTTTGTAAAGCTAAAACTAGCTAATTTTTTAATATCTCGTGTACTCATTAATTACTTTTTATATTTTTTAAAGCTTTATTTGCAATTGCTTTTTGATCTTTTTCAGAAATTACTCCCTTTAAGGACTTTGCAAGCATATCCATTGCGATAATGCTAGTTTTCTCTGAAATTCTTCTCTCAATTTCTAAGCTTTCCTGATTCATTTGTGCTTTTGCTTCAACTAACATTCGCTCAGCACTTACTCTTGCGTTTTCCTCAATTTCCAAAGCACCAGCCTTGGCAGCTGCATTTGCTTCTTCAATTAACTCTTTAGCTTGGGATTGAGCCCTAGCTAGAATTCTTTTTTCTTCTTCTAAGGTTTGCTCAAGTTTAATTCTAGCTTCCTCAGCTTGTTTAAGTCCTAGTGCAATTTTATCTTCTCGGCTTTTTATCATGCCCAAAACAGGCTTATATAAAAAGCGTTTTAAAAGATAAAATATTATTAAAAAGTTTAGGATCTGAGCCCCCAGCAAGATAGGATCAAACCCAAGATTTTTTAGAAAATCCATTATTTAATAAAGGCTAAAATCAAAGAGTAAATAGCGATAGCCTCGGCAAAAGCCATTCCCAAAAGCATTGCTGGTAAAATCTTTCCTGAAGCTTCAGGATTTCTTCCAATTGCTTCCATAGCTTTAGCTCCGATTAAACCGATTGCTAAAGCGGCCATTTGTCCTCCGATTGCGATAATTAAACCGCCTGAAATACTAAAATTCACTGAGTTGTCACCTCCTTTGCGTGCTCTTCTGCGTGATGTGGCGTCATAAGTACTGCCATAAAGGCCATTGTTAACATAGAAAATACTAAAGCCTGAACGAGTCCAACTACAACTTCTAGCATTAAAAATGGAAGAGGGAATAGGAATGCAAAAATGGTTGAAACTGTTCCTAAAACTACTTCTCCTGCAAAAACGTTTCCAAAAAGCCTAAAAGAAAGAGAAATAACTTTTGTAATTTCACCAATTAATTCTAGGATTCCAATATATAAATTTAATGGATTTAACGAAAAATATCTTGAAATATATTCTTTAAAACCTAAAGTTGTAACGGATAATATGTGGGTTGCAAATACACTAATAATTGCTAAAGCTAAAGTTACATTAAAGTCAGATGTTGCAGCTCTTAAAAATGGAACCAATTTTCCATCTTCTCTAATTCCCACTGCAGAAATTCCAGGAATAAGTCCAGTCCAGTTTGCAATTAAAATAAAAAGGAAAAATGTCATAAAGAAAGGAAATATTTTTTTTGTATTTTCTCCTGCTACAGATTCTGTAATATCATAAAAGCTTGTCATAGCCATTTCTATTAAATTTTGTAATTTACCAGGAATTAGGGAAATCTTTCTATTAATTGCGACAATTAACGCTATTAAAATTCCGTCAACTAGAAGAGTATCTAGGAAAGAATTTGTAATGGCGAATTTGCCCAAAGAAAAAATAGGTTCTGCTGCAAATGAAACCATGGCTTATATTTTACGGTTAATTTAGCCTCGAGTCAACACCCAAACCGCCAAAAGCGGCAATTTTGTCGACAATTATTACTGGTTTATCGTTTTTTGAGTCAATTTTTCCCGTTACTAATATAACGTTTTCTTTTGTAAGAAGTGATTTGTAATTATCAAATATTTTTGGAAAAATTACACACTCTACCAAAACACCTTTTTCGTTTCCAATTGTTATAAATGCCATTTCCTTATTACTCTTTTTTGTAAAAATCCTTCTAATCGTTTCAACTATTCCACCGATAACAACTTTTTCCGCCTGCTTTTCTTCTTCTAATGCTTCAATTTCGTGGGTAACTTGAGACTTAAGTTTTAAAAGATTTCCCATTTGAGGGTGAGCTGTTAAGTAAAAGCCTAAAAACTCTTTTTCAAAAGCCAGCTTTTCGTTTTCAGAAAAATCTTCAATTTCAGACATCGTCAAAGTTGGTTCTTCTTGAGCTCCTTCATCTCCAAAAAGAGAAGTCTGGCCTTCGCTTGAACTCTTTTTCTTTCTATTAGCGCTATCAACTATTTGAGGATAGTCAATTAAAAGTTTGGCACGCTTTCCAAATTTATCCATGGCGCCTGCTTTAATAAGACTCTCAACGGTTTTTTTATTAACAGTAGATAAATCAACTCTCTGGCAGAAGTCTTCAAAGCTTTTAAAATCTCCATTGGCTCTGCTTTCAAGAATTTCTCGTATAGCTGCGTCTCCAACATTCTTAACCGCAGAAAGTCCAAATCTTACTTTTTCACTCTCTTCAATGGAAAAATCAGAGAGAGATTTATTTATATCGGGAGGTAACACTTCTACGTTTAATCTTTTACACTCTGCAACTGCTTGAGCAATTTTCTCATTTTTTATTGGCCCAGTTGAGCCACGTGACTCAGCAGTAAGCAAAGCTGTCATAAATTCAACTGGGTAATGTGCTTTAAGGTAGGCAGTTCTAAATGCAATAGTTCCATAGCAAGCAGCGTGAGCTTTACCAAATCCATAGCCTGCAAAAGGCTCAAACAAAACCCAAAGCTCTTCTGCTTTATCTTTTTTCATTCCGTTTGTAACACATCCGTTTACAAAATTATCATGTTCTTTTTTCATTTCTGCAGGAATTTTTTTACCTACAGCTTTTCTTAATTTATCTGCTGTAAGCCAGCTGTATCCTGCGACCTCGATTGCAGTTAGGAGCATGTCGTCCTGGAAAGTTATAATTCCGTAAGACTCTTTAAGAACATTCTCAAGCCTAGGATCAGGGTATTTTATAAGTTTAGGATTGTGTTTACGTTTAATAAACTCAGGGATATTTGCCATTGGACCAGGACGATATAAAGCTACCATCGCTTGCAAGTCAAAAATTGTAGTAGGTTTTAGTTCTTTTATATATCTTCTCATTCCAGCAGACTCAAGTTGGAATATTCCTGTTGTTTCGCCACTTGCTAAAAGTTCATATGTCTTCTTATCGTCAAAAGGAACAGAAGAGAAGTCTACATTAACGTTTTTATTAATTTCTATAAATCGTAGCGCTTCTTGAATAATGGTCAAGTTTCGTAGTCCCAAGAAGTCAATTTTTAATAGACCAACCCCATCTTCCCCAATAGAGTACATGTCATACTGAGAAATAATCTTATCCCCGTTTGCTTCTCGCTGAAGGGGAGTATATTCAGTTATGTCCTTGTCTGCAATTACAACGCCAGCAGCATGAACGGATGCGTGTCTTGCCACTCCCTCCACTTTCCTTGCAAGGTCAAGCATTCTTTTTGTGTCGTCTTCCATTGCATATGCAATTTTAAGTTCGGCAGATTGATCTAAGGCTTTATCTATTGTCATTGCATGTCCTTGCCAACCCGGGGGAATCATTTTAGAAATTCTATCTGGAACTGCATAAGGATATCCCAAAACTCTACCTATATCTCTCACAGAACCTCTGGCCTCCATCGTTCCAAAAGTAATAATCTGGGCAACTTTATCGTGTCCATACTTTTCTCTAACGTATTCAATTACTTCGTCTCTTCTGTTGTCTGCAAAGTCTAAATCTATATCAGGAGGGGAAGGTCTCATTGGATTTAAAAAACGTTCAAATGGCAATTTAAAAAACAAAGGGTCAATGTCGGAGATTGATAATGCATAAGAACAAATTGATCCTGCATTAGATCCTCTTCCGGGGCCCACAGTAATTCCTTGGCTTTTTGCCCAGTTAACAAAGTCAGCTACAATTAAAATGTAAGTCTCGTACCCTTTGCCCAAAATAATAGACAATTCGTAATCTCGTCTATCCGCAATTTCTTTGGAAATTTGCCCATATCTATTAATTAGCCCTTCATCTACTTTTTGCTTCATATATTCGGCAGGAGAAATTCCGCCTGGTACCTCAAACTTAGGCATTATCCATTTTCCTAAAGGAATTTCTACGTTGCACATGTCAGCTATTTTTACGGTATTTTCAATAGCCTCAGGGTAATCTATAAAAAGTCCTTCCATTTCCTCTGGACTTTTAATGTAAAAGTCAGGAGAGTCTATCATCGATAGCTTTCTACCTGCTTGATCTAGTGTTGTTTGAGTCTGAATACAAAGCAGTGCTTCTTGTGCTTCCGCGTCGTCAGCTCTTGTGTAATGGTTATCGTTAGTTGCAACTAAAGGAATTCCCAGTTTTTTGGATAGGTCTACTAACATTTTATTTAATTTATCTTGATCCGGAATATTAGGGTGTTTTTGCAACTCTAAGTAAAAGTTTCCTTCTCCAAAAATTTCGTTTAGTGCTTTAGCTCGCTCAATTGCTACATTTTCCTGGTTTTTCATTAACGGTTCGGAAACAAATCCATTTAAACACGCAGATAGACAAATTAAATCCTTACCATATTGTCTAAGAAGTTCTAAATCTGTTCTAGGTTTGTAGTAGTATCCTTCAAGCCCAGCAATGGAAATTATTTTCATTAAATTCTTGTAGCCATTTAAATTCTTTGCTAACAGTATTAGGTGATTTGAATCTGCATCTATTCCTGCCTCTTTGTCGTTGCGTGATCTTTTAGCTATATAGATTTCAGCTCCAATTATTGGCTTAATACCTTCAGCAACGGCCATTTTATAAAAATTAATTACCCCATACATGTTTCCGTGGTCTGTTATGGCAATAGCTTTCATGCCAAGTTCTTTTACACGAGCAATCATAGACTTATTTTTCTGAAGTCCATCTAAGAGTGAAAATTCGCTGTGATTATGAAGATGTACAAAGTCTGTCATATTATGCTGCTAAAGCTTTTGCTTCCTTTCTTAATCTTTTTTCTTCATACATTGCCTGGTCGGCTTCTCTTAATGATTTTCTTGGGTCATCAAGATCTACCGGTCTTATTCCTGCGGACATTCCAATAGCTAATCCACTCTTTGATAATCTTTCGTTTACTGGAATACTTGCTGATTTTTCTCTAAGTCTTTCAATTACTCTTTTAGCTCCTTGTTCATCCGTATTTAAAAGCAATGCTGCGAACTCATCTCCACCGAGTCTTGCTGCTTCACCATTAACCTGTGGCTCATCTAAGTCTTGTTGCTCCTCAAGTCTTGCAGCTACATCCCCAGGTCTTATATTGTTATTGATAATGGCACCAATCTCTTTTAATACTTCATCTCCCACGTCATGCCCTAGCGTATCGTTAACTGCTTTAAATCCGTCAAGGTCTATGTAGAGCAACATGAGTGTACTCTTATCTACCTTTGCTTTTGCTGCAGCAACATCCAATATATCTTCAAATGTTTTCTTTGTATTTAATTCTGTTAGGGGATCTTTTTTGTTTGCTTGAATAATGGGGTCTAGTTCAGACATTAAGCTATCTGCTGCAACAAAAGCTGCATTTCTTTGCATTCTTCTCTCTTGTAAACTTTGCGCATTAAAAGTAGCTCTGTCTACGTGGCTTTTTACCCTCTCAAATCTTCGTCTTAGAGAAAGCTGATTAGCAGGTCTACCTTCAGTGGGAGTCTGAATATTTTTTTCGACGGCAGTGTCTGTTGTCATTTTAATTTCGCGAGTAAACTCGCCTTAACTATTTCGGTGTCGATTTTTGCTTTGTATTCTCGCATAACCGCACCTAATAAAAACATTATAGCGTTTTCTTTCCCGCTTTTGTAGTCTTCAATCGCTTTTGGATTTTGGTTCAGAACGGAATCAATTATTGAATTTAATCTATCCTCATCTACTTCGGCAGTTTTACTACCTTCCAAAACCGTTTCTATTAGTTTTGCAGGAAGAATGTCATTAATATTAGGTTTTTTATTAATAATGTAATTAGCTATTTGTTTAGGAGAAACTTTTCCTGCAGCAGCTTTTACTGCTTCTTCAAAATAATTCGCAAGCTCAACGTCTCTAGTTAAAATGTCTGCGTCATACTCGCTTAAAGCAAATTCCTCAACGAATCTATCAAGCTTCTCTTTTGGTAATTCCGGCATTTGAGATTTCAGATCGGCTATTTGAGACTCCTTCCATCGAATTGGGGGAATATCCGGTTCTGGAAAATATCTATAGTCAGAAGCTTCTTCTTTAACTCTTTGAGAAACAGTGGATGAATTTTTTTCTACAAATCCACGAGTTTCCTGAACAGGAGTCTCATTTTTTTCTAATATTTCTTGTTGCCTTTTTAATTCATATTCAATGGCTTTTCCAACAAAGCTAAATGAATTTATATTTTTTACTTCTACTTTATATTTTGGCAATCCTTTTTCTCCGTCTTTCCTTAGAGAAATATTCGGCTCGAGTCTCATATTTCCTTTGTCCATATCTGCATTGGAAACCTCTAAGTACCTAACAATTTGCTGAAGTTTAACAAGATATTCTTTTACTTCTTCTGCATTTTCAAAATCGGGCTCAGTAACTATTTCTACTAGTGGAACACCGCTTCGGTTAAAATCAATCAGACTTACTTTTTCGCCACTAACTTCTTCATGGACAAGTTTTCCCGTATCTTCTTCCATATGAACTCTGGTTATGCCAATCTTTTTACCATTTGAAAGTTCAATCCACCCATTTTGGCAAAATGGCTTGTCGTACTGGGAAATCTGGTAACCTTTTGCAAGGTCAGGGTAAAAATAGTTTTTTCTATCGAATTTACTAAAAAGAGGAATGTCACAATTTAGTGCCATGCCAATTAATACGCACCACTCAATTGCTCTTTTGTTAGGAACAGGTAGGGCTCCAGGTAGGCCTAAGCACACAGGGCATGTATGAGTGTTAGGTTTTTGTCCAAAATAATCAGCAGAGCAACTACAAAACATTTTGCTATTTGTTTTTAACTCTACATGCACTTCTAATCCTATAACTAGTGTATATCTCATGCGTCAAAACTCGACCTTGTGCCTTTGTCCTCAACTTTTTTCGGACTTTGGCTGTTCGGTCGGTTTCTCCTTTCAAAAATTTTCAATTTTTGGATTTTCATAGCGATGGAACTTTATTTCTCCAATCTGCACTTAATGTATCTTTTTCGTAAGCTAGAGCTGCTTGCAATACAAATTCTTCTGCAAATTGAGGTCCAATAATTTGCATTCCAACCGGTAATCCATTTTTAGCAAATCCAACAGGAATATTTATTCCAGAAAGTCCCGCAATAGAAGATGGCTCTACTAAAACGTCTGCAATTTCTCCAAACATAGCACTGTCTTTGCTTGCCCCTACTGGTAGTGCGAGAGTCGGCGATGTGGGCGCCAATATCACACTTACTTTTTCAAAAGCTTTCTTAAAATCATTAATTATTACGGATCTCACTTTAGATGCTTTATTGTAATACTGGTCATAGTAGCCACTAGAAAGAGCGTATGTCCCAAACATAACTCTTCTTTTTGCTTCGTCTCCAAAAGAGCTTCTATCGTTTCCATATCTTATGCCATCGTATCTTGCAAGATTAGAGCTAACTTCGGATCTTTGAATAATTGTGTAAACATCAATTGCATATTTTGGATCAAAAAGTTTTATGGTTTCAACTTTTGCACCAAGTGATTCTAAAACTTTAATAGCCTCTTTTACTTTTGCCACTATTTCAGGCTCAACTCCCTTAAAATATTCATCTGAAATTCCAATTACCAAACCTTTAACACCTTCTTTAATATCTGAGTACTTAGAAACAGGAAGTGGAGAAGTGGTTGCATCCATGTCGTCTCTTCCAGCTAAAATGTCTAAGATTAAAGCAGAGTCCTCAACTGTTTTTGTTATTGGCCCTGGAGAGTCAAGGCTTGAACCCATTGCGACAACTCCATATCTACTTACTCTTCCATATGTAGGTTTAAGTCCTGTAACACCACACCAAGACGCTGGTTGTCTTATAGATCCAGCTGTTTCAGATCCTATTGCCGCAATGCACTGGTTTGCTGCTACAGCTGCTGCTGAACCTCCTGAAGACCCCCCTGGTAAGTGATTTGTGTTCCATGGATTCTTACTGGCTCCAAAATCCGAGGTCTCTGTAGAAGATCCATGTGCCCAAGCGTCCATATTTGTTTTACCTAAAAGAACCATTCCTGCGTCTTTTAATTTTGATACAACTGTGGAGTCAAATGGGGGATAATATTCTTCTAAAACTTTAGCAGATGCAGTGGTTCTTATTCCTAAAATAGAGAAGTTGTCTTTTATAGCAATTGGAATTCCTAAAAGAGGTAAATCCTGGCCGGTTGATAGTAAATCATCTGCTCTTTTTGCGTTTTTTAACGCTTCTTCTTCGGTTACAGTAACAAACGCATTTAATTTAGGTTCCGTTTTTTTAATTTGTTCAAGACAAGCTTTAGTTAGTTCTACAGAGCTAAAATCTTTAGCTTTTAAACCTTCTTTTGCTTGTTTTATATTTAATGTATTAAGACTCATTGTTCTAAGATTCCTTTCACCTTAAAAAAACCATTGTGGGTGGTTTTTGCGTTTTTTAACGCTTCTTCCTGTGTTAGCGAAGGCTTAACAATGTCTTCTCTAGTTACATTTTCGAGTCCGGTTACCTGGCTTGTTGGTTCAACTCCTTCTGTATCTACTTCATCAAGTTCTTCCACATAAGTTGCGGTTTCTTCTAATTGAGTCTCAAACTTTTTCTTTTCTTCATCGGATAGGGGCAAATTAGCTAGTTTTGCAATGTGGGAAACATTAATTTTCATCCCAGATATTATATTTCAATAGAAAGCATTTTGGCAATTGCTATTCTTGCGTTTTGCTCAAGGCTATCATCAAGCTCTTTTAACTCAATCTTTTCATTATATTTTTTCTCTATTGCTTTAGCTATTAAATAATCAGCAAATAAGGGATTTTTAGGCAGAATAGGACCATGAGAATATGTTCCAAAACTTTCTTTAAATCTTGCGCCTTCAGTCCCATCCTTGCCATTATTTCCATAACCTTTTAAAACTTTTCCAAAAGGTAGTACATCTTTGCCTAAATAAGTTCTGCCACCGTGATTTTCAAAACCAACGAGTGTATAGTCGAGCTCCTCAAATTTAAAAGCCATGTTGCCAATTAATCTTTCAACATTCTCGCCAGGATTTTCCGTGTATAAATCAAAAATCCCCAGACCATCGACTTTATCTCCGTTGGCTTCTTTGTAGTATTTGCCTAAAAACTGAAATCCTCCGCACACGTAAAGGCCAGGTGTACCGTCTTCAATTTTTTTCGATAGATACTTTTTAATTCTTTTTAAATCACTATTAACTATTGATTGTTGGGTATCTTGTGCTCCTCCCATCATTAAAATATCGCAGGAGTTTAGTTCTTTTTCGCTAAACCCAGGGTCTAGATTTAAAACTTCTACTTCTATATCTCTCCACTTACATCTTTGGACAAGCGTTAAGATATTTCCTCGATCTCCGTAAATGTTCATTAGGGTTGGGTACAACCATCCGATAATTAATTTTTGTTTCATAATATCTTTTTGCCTGTTAGAATTTTTCTTGCTTCAAGCATTGCGGAATAATTAGGTAATATATATAAAGTTTCATCGCTTTCAAGATTTTCTATCATGGAATCTATAGCTTTTTTTAAATCTGTTTCAACATGTGTAAATATTTTTGCATATTTTAGTCTTATTGCCATGTCATAAGCGCGTAGTCCAGATACTGCAACATTAAACTCTTTATTAATTATGTCTTCAAAATTAATATCCCAAATCCAGGAAACATCTAATCCATCTGGAATTAAGTCGTTTAATATAACCAAAATATTTTTTCCATTTAAGTTTTTAATTGTCTCTAAAGACTCGTTAAAGCTTGTCGGATTTTTAGACAAAAATATTTGCACATTTTTGCCTTTGTAACTAACGGCTTCAGCTCTTCCAAAGGCTGGCTTAAACTGCTTTAAAGACGCGGTTATTTGTTGGTCCGTAAATCCTTCTGCCTTTCCCAAAAGAACTGCAGCCAGTACGTTGTATTTATTGTATGTCCCGGGAAGGGGATAATATTCAAAATCAGAAATGCTTAACTTCTCTCTTTTTAGTTTACATTTAGGACAACTCCAAACTCCTAAATGAGAAAAATAAACCTTTTCAAACATTAATTTATTGCCACAATTCGGACAATAAATTGTATCCGCTCCGTGTTTTAAATCAGAACCCCCTTTTTCATTAAGACCAAAATATAAAGAGGTAACTTCTAATTTATTTCCAACGTAAGAAATTAAAGGATCGTCAGCGTTTAAGATCAGCTTTGTCTCTTTTGGCAGTTTTTTAATTGCTTCTCGCCATTTTTTTGCAATTGAGTCTAGCTCTCCGTACCTATCTAACTGGTCTCTAAACAAGTCCAAGCATATTAAATAATCTGGAATAACTTGTTCTAAAATTTTGGGCAGAGAATTTTCATCTATTTCAAAAATTGCATATTCCTGCTTTATTTTTCCTAAAGTGTTAGAGCTAAAAATAATGGAGGAGGCAAGTCCATTTAATAAATTTGCGCCAGACTTATTATGTAAAAAACTTTTTCCATTTTCTTTAAGAATTGTTCTAATAAGTTTGGAAGTTGTTGTTTTCCCATTTGTTCCGGCTATTAGAATTACTTTAGTGTCTGAGTTTTTTAATGTGTCTTTTAGAAAGTTCTTGTTTAAATTAAGTGCGATATGTCCTGGCCATGTGGAACCGTTGCCTAAATTTAGTGCTTGAGAAAGAAAAGCAAAAAGTTTGCCAAAGTAAATTATAAATAAATTCATTACATTGATCGAAGGATTTTTATTCGCTCTTCGATGGGCGGATGAGTGTCAAAAAGGGAAGAAAACCATTGTTTGGCAGCTTTTCCTTTAAATGGATTAACAATAAATAAATGAGCAGTTGCATTGCTTGCCGAGCGCATTGATTTTGGGTATGCCTCAAGCTTTTCTAAAGCGCTTGCAAGTCCTTCTGGGTATCTTGTAAGTAAAACACCAGAAGCATCTGCCAGAAACTCTCTTTTTCTGGATATTGCTAACTGAATTAAGGTAGCTGCAATTGGAGAAACAATTGCTAAAACTAGACCAATAACTAAAAATATTGCTCCCGAATTTCTGTTATCGTCGTCTCTTCCTCCACCAAACCAAAGCTGGTTTGTAAATAAATTAGAAGCTATTGCTACAAATCCAACTAAAACCGCAACAATACCCATAAGTCTTATGTCAAAGTTTTTTACATGGGAAAGTTCGTGTGCAATTACTCCTTCAAGTTCTGCTTTATCCATCATTTCAAGAAGTCCTCTTGTCGCAACAACCACAGAATGTTTAGGATCTCTTCCCGTTGCAAAAGCATTGGGGGACGGATCATCTATAACATAAAGTTTTGGCACTGGGAGACCATCTCCAATGCTTAAATTTTCAACAACTCTATAAAAATCGGGAGCTTGTTCTTTAGTAACGGCTCTTGCACCACTAGTTGCCAGGACTACTTTATCGGAATAGTAATAACTTCCAATACTTGTGATTCCTGCAAAAACTAGCGCTATTCCAACAAAACCTATACCAAAACCTAAGGCCTTGCTAAATACATAAACTATGGTAGTAACGATTAAAACAAACAAAATCATTATTAACCACGTCTTATTCTTGTTTGAAGAAATAGCCGAGTAAATATTCATCTTAGAAACTAATCTTTACGTTTTTCTTTTCCTCTTCTGTTGCGGCAAAAAACTCTGCCGGTTTAAAGTTAAGAAGTTTTGCTATAAAAACGTTAGGGAACAAATTTAGTTTTGTATTGTAATCCAATACAGATGAGTTATAAAACTGTCTTGCATATGCAATTTTGTTTTCTGTATCTGAAACTTCTTCCTGAAGTTGCTTAAAGTTTTCGCTTGCTTTTAAATCTGGATAACTCTCTGCAACAGCGAAAATGGATTTAAGCGTATCAGAAAGTTGATTATTTACTTTAGCTTTATCTTCAGTTCCTTTTGCGGAAACAAGCTCGGATCTAAGCTCTGTAACTTTTGTTAACAATTCTTTCTCGTGTTTTGAATATCCCTTAACGGTTTCAACCAAATTTGGAATTAAATCTGTTCTTCTCTTTAGCTGAACGTCAATTTGCGAAAGTGCTTCGCTAACTCTAAGCTTTGAAGTTATTAATCCGTTGTAAAGAAGCCAAACAAATCCTAAAACGAGCAAAACTACTACTACTGCTATTATCATATTCTGTGGTCACCTCCTTTATTTTCTAAACCAATTAGCTACATCATTATAGCTCATTGAATTAAGAATGTCATTTTTAGTAGCCCATCCGCGTCTTGCCACAAATACTCCATATTTTTCATTATCCATTTGGTATGTTGCGTGACTATCGCTATCTATTACAAGCTTAACTCCTAATCCTACTGCTTGTTTTACTAAAGTATCTGGTAAATCTAGTCTTTGTGGCCAGCTATTTATTTCCAGAGCCTTATTGTTTTCTTTTGCAAATTTAAAAACTTCCTCAAAATCTAAATCATACCCATACCTTTCGTTTATTAACCTTCCAGTGGGGTGAGCGAGTATTTTAGCTTTTGGATGTGAGAGTCCTTTTAATACTCTAGAAGTCATTTCTTGTTTGCCCATTTTAAAAACGCTATGGATTGATACTATTGCTCCATCTAAAAGATCTAAGCTTTTATCATCGATCGCAAGATTACCATTTGGCAAAATATCTACTTCGAGCATTTTAAATATTCGAATACCTTTTATGCTCTTTTGTAATCTATCTATCTCTATATTTCTTTTTAAAATCAAACTATAAATTTGTTCATTTGTGTGTTTAGAAGTGCTCGGATTATGTTCCGAAAACGCAAGATATTCGTATCCTAATTCCTTAGCTTTTTTTAGCATATCTTCCATACTGTTTTGGCCAAGATCATGACTTGGTTCAATCGGGAAAGCCGAGTGAATGTGGAAGTCTCCTTTAATATCTTTCCAGCACATTGGGATCCTAAGCTTAGAATTCCACGTGGACAAGTTGTCGCG
>JADMIO011525485.1_pt1 | contig 17286 bp, 13 predicted proteins | sample 8958161 | NCBI WGS metagenome assembly JADMIO01 (sample SAMN16585339, study PRJNA669376) | soil metagenome | isolation source: Crop rotation soil | place: USA: Cullars Rotation, Alabama | collected 2011
GAGAAGCTCCGCTGGAAAAAAAACGAATGCTTTCCAAGATTGGCGGGGGGTGACCCCCCCCCCTCACCCCCCGGCGCTCACGACGGTCATGTCCTCATTCGTAGCACTCGTTTAATAACAAAATGTCAAAACATCACCTATCTATAGCAGATCGCAGAACCAGAAGTGTTGCGAGTGGCATTCGACTGACTCTGCTGCTTTTGAAAGCATTGATTTTTTCTTAGCGAAAATTTGTTTGCCTTCTTTTATTCCACACGAAACAAAAAAAGTCCGTGTAATAATATACTCTCCTGCTTTTTCGATAGGCGGACGACTCTTAGCAGAGATAATTATTTCGCTCAACACGTTGGTTTTTGCATTCATACTCGATTCTAGAGTGAATTACCAACAGTAATATTTGTCTGACAAGAAATATTCGCACATATCTGAACGCAATAATTAGGAATTCACGCGAATTTGTAGCTCTGCAGCAACTGCGTCTGTTAATAAGGCGGAACCAGGACACTCTATACGGCAAACATCTTTGAGTCGGTACATGTAATTGAGTGGACAGATCTGTCAGTAATGACTGTTACTGATATAGACAATGCACACGAATGATTACTCTTTATCAAAATGTGTAAGGCATACACTATAAGAAAAGCAAAGTTGGTTCATAACCGAGGATTCGTTTTATTGAAAATGCGAAGTTTTTCCGCAAAAAGCGGAAGAAATGGCAACCCTGCTCAGGAGGTGTATTAGTGATGAAAAAACCAAAATAAAAAAAATTGAGTTTTCGGGTCTCGGAAAGGGGGAGGGTGACCTTTGCGAGAGAACTATTGTCTATCATGAGACGAAGAGAGAGAATATACAACAGAAAATATTTTATTAGAAAAGAGAACCGAACTTTGATCACTTGGCCTGTGTAACTCGTTTGTTCGATCGGAAGAAAGAGTCTGTTCCTGTTCGCTAAGAAACCAACATGCTGTTTGCTTGTGCAAATATTTGCGTACGCCATGGATTCGAACTTTGAAGTACGAATCGACCAGATGAGGACGAATTTTCTCACGTACACGCATTCCTTTGAACGTAGGCTGAAGGCTAGTGCCATCATTTGCGTCCAAATTTTCAAACTCCTCTTCCTCATTATCGCCGCCTTTACCATCATCATCTTCTTCTTGCTCTTCTATGTCGCCATTGCTTTCGTCGGTGGCATTTCCAATTACTTGTTGAGAGGTATTGAACTAAAAAGCGACTTTTTTTCGACGAAAAACGACCGCGAAATAGCCAATCTGCGCTGAATTTTTGCTTGTGTAATCTAAATTCAATTGCTTGACTCTAATACGACATTTCTGCTTTTCGCCTCTGTCATATCAAGAAGAAGAAAAGGAGATGCATGACGACATCAATAATAGCGGTTCGAGGGTTGGTCTCACATGGTGCAATAGAGAAAATAAAGTTGCTTTTCACAAATTTTTTAAATCAACTTTGCTGAGTGGAGATTGCTCTTGTCTACTGAATCAACAAACCTCAACAGTCATAATCCAAGGCGTGCTTGGCAAATGGCATTGACACACATGCGACAATTTTGAAATGCGATTGCTTTCGACTCAAATTTCACTGAAAGATGGATAAAAAGTGCTCTGCTTCAAAATTTACTCGATCTTATTCAAATTAATGAAAAATGACAGATACCTCAGAATTTCTTCAATTCGAACAAGAGTTCGCACTTAGAATGCTTTGTTTATTTTAAAATAAAAACATCTACAAGTGTAGATTTTGAACTTTGCCGTGTAATGTATCTGTTGCGGTTTGAGTCATTTGCTTCCATTCCGCTTTCGTGATGTGTCCTGCTGCTAATTCTGTTGCCAAGTATAACATTTGTTGCACATGTTCAGTCATGATTTGCATCAAAGAGACGGTTTGCAATTCGTCGGCTCAATCTGCAAAACCATCGTTTTTCTGATCAGCACTCTTCCAATCAGGAAGAATGTGCTGCATTCATTCGATCACCACTGGCTATGCGATGTGTGTCTTCAAATCATTGTAGAATATCGAACAAATGTTCTTGATCTTGTCAATACATTGACCAATTTACGACCGCTGTATGTACAGAACCAAGATAACAAATGGATCAATGATCGAACATTACCACTGATCGATGACGAACTGGCCGAATGGTTGCGATCTCATCTGCCATGCACCATCGTCAGAGACACATATTTCGTCAAATATATTCGATTATGGATTCGTTGATAAAGTGCTGAGATCGTTTGTCACTGAGAGAAAAAAACTCAGACATTTTTTCTGTCATTTTTTCTCTTCATTTGATTAAAATTGAAGAAAAATCAGCGCTCATGAAAATTTGAAATCTTGAAAGTGCAACTGAAATTGTGAGTGCACGCAATGACTTTGATTGTAGTCGTATGTTTCCAGCTAATGCACACTCAAGGGAACTCTAGTTGTGAAATATGAATTGACGAATAACGAACCTATTTCGGTGAATCTTGTTTAATTATTCCATTTTGAACACTTGATCAGTTAAAATAGGAATTCGTATGAAATGACGAAAGCAGATTATGTATGCGCCAGTCCCAGGTAACTGGGACTGGCGCATACCTAAAGCAGATAGAATTATCAATGATTTTGGTACTATTGTTTCCAATTACAAAATCCGATATTTTCTTCTCGCGATGTTCATAATGAAATGAGACATTGACTTTCGCAATGATTAGGAACTGCGACAAGCGAACGGTTGTTTGATAGACTGTCGATTTCAGTCACTTGTGATAGTGATAGAAGCACAGGGGCACCCCGAGAGTCAAAAGGCAGGGGGGTCGCGCAATTAATTGGGTCTTCATCGTCCTGTACAGGACGTAAGAACATGTTCATGTTCCGCTGGGGGAAATCAAACTTTTCCAAAAGCAGGAGGTGTGCGACCCCCCTTTCGGGGCGGCCCTGCAGAAGAAGAGGAGACTCAGCCCTCCTGAAAAGGTTTGAATCCTCTCAAGAAAGATTACTGTCTTCTGTGAGTGAAACAGAGTTCTCGATGAATTAGGTATCCAAAACAGATTCGCAAGTCGTCTGATAACAAGCGCAAAAGAAAATCTCGCTTCACAACAATGAATATAAATGATGCAAAGTCGGCATGTGTCACAGAACGACGGATGCATGCAGTTCGATAAACAATAACTAGACATCTAACGCAGAAAAACAAAACTGACCACGTGTGAATTCCTCCATCCGTCACCGCATGAGAGTATATAATACAAACACACTTGCATTTGTTCTACATGCTATATCATCTGTACGAACACAATTGCTAGTATCGTCACTACATCTTCCTCTGCAATGGAATTACACGAAGTAATTATTTGACACTTTAATCCTCTCCATGTTTTCTTACTGGATCAACACTAAGGATGAATGTTTGTATTGATATTTGCTTATTTCATCTTACATCATAGTATGTAGTCAAAAAAAATAAAACGAAATGGATAGAACAGAGCTAGACGGGATCAGAATTAGAGGATGAAAATTTCCGTACTCGATATAGTGTATGTTTTTCCCAGCTCGAAAACCGCGCAAAAAATTATTGATTTCTTACATCCAATTTTTAGCCCTTCTGACTCTCAATAGCTGTTAAGAATAACAAACCGCAATTTGACTTTTTTCTGAAAACGTCAACGACTATCTTTAAAATAACATTTGATAGTTGAGAGATGTTGAGAGACAGATCTATATGAAACCCGATTGATCAACAAGTGGTTAAGTTGATCATTTGCTTTCGGACATTTTGAACACGGTATCGTGACAAGATTTCTTATTCAGTTCCGGGCTTACAGTTAATCATCCTATAGCGTATATCAAGTGCATTCGATCTAGCTATGGTCGGCATCTACAGCTTGTTCCTTTCAATAGTTATAGGGATTTTTCCTGGATTTATGAAGTCGGTAATGTGATGTTGAGCTACACTAAAGTAGATCCGAAGAGAAATTTTCGATCATGTTAAATCGATCAGCGATGTTTATTTCCATGTTCAAAGCATCTGAAATCACCAGATCAAAGTTTCTAAAATATGGATTCTTCTGTCTCATCACCACTGAGGATGTGATAATAAAATAATAACTCATAAGTTCACAAAGTGACAGTAGTAAAACATGGATTGTCTTTAGTTTCAGCCGCCTTCAGCAGCTGTACTCTCGTTGTACATCTCGGAGAATCCTTTTTTTAAAATATTGTTAGGCTCTGTTTGGAAAAAATGAGCATTATTTCTCGACTTGAGCGGACCCAAGCTAAACCCAGGCCAGCTTTATGTGTTAAGGTCATTTTCTCAGAATAAAAAACGGCACTTCTACCGAACATTTTGTCTCAATTTTTCGAAATAAGCTCCGATGGTGATTTTTTTGAAAAACAACGGTATTCATAAATGGTTTGTCAAGACAAGTGACACTTCTGAGGAAACCATAAATCCGTTGTACAACTAGTCAATATGTAGACGATTTTCTCATGAACTTTCGATATACTTGACTATTTGCTTAGGGCGACTTTTACATGACTATTCCATCGGATGTGAGTGAATACATAGCTAAGCATGAATACGTACGCTTTCATTCGATTCACACTGACGTCCTGGAACCAGCGGCGGCTGAGAAAACGATTGAGCTATTTAAGGCGGCGGTCAAGTTCGTGAACAAAATCGCATGGCGAAATCCGGCGGTTGTAGTTTACCTGGCGAACTGTTACAATCGTGAGTGCGATCGTTTACCGATACGATGACCAGAGAAGAAATGTACAGAAAAATGCTCTCCAACATCGAGCTGAAGACAAGCAATAGCTATTTGAATTGCATGACATTGATGCAAGAAACTCGAATCATTCTTCTCGACGATCGTTTGATCACCACTGTACCAGGCCTTATGTCTCTTATGCCGTCTCACTTCTTTGGCTGGACAGTGAAAGTGAACGGCATTTACTATATCGCGATGGCGCCACAATACATGCATATGAGAGACAAAACAGAATCGATAATTTTATGTGGTATCACTCTTCTTCACGAGCTCATCCATGTGATGACCCAACGAGAGACGCCAGATCATCCGAACTATCATTTTCAATATCGAACTGGTGAAATCCTTATCGAAGAGGGAGAAATTTTTGAATATCTTTTTCTCGGTGGTAAGCTCATTGTTGATAAAACTGCTGCCGAATGGACGCTCGATATTCGAAAGGAACCATTGGATTATCCTGTCGGCGCTCGATTGAAGAGCAAACAATTATTTGAAACGGGAGACTTGGGTGCTGTTCGATCAATGATGCGACGAAATTAATGAAACGAGCTATGGATATTGTTACTGTTGATGTTGCACTTATGTAATAAAAATATGAAGTTCATCTGACGAGGAAATCTCTCCAAGTGTCAAATGGCTTTTTTTACCGAGATAATGTTCATTCGATCCGTTGTAGTGAGCAATTAAAAATCCTCAAGATGGTTTTATTGTCAACATTGTCTCGATAAAAAAAGCCATTTGACACTTGGAGAGGTTCCCTCGTCAGTTAAAAGCAGCTGATTCACGCTCCCACGATCATCATCGCAAGAGATATTGAGGATATCAAATTGGATATTTGTCGAGTAAAAGTAAAATATGATCATTCAGTACTCAGAAAAACACATGTGACAGCTCTAAAAATTGATTATTTATCCAGAGAGACAATTTCTCTGTACTGATACACATAATGCACTATAAAACTGCCCATGTCATCAATGATTTATCACCGTTTTTAATTTTCTCGATACAAAGCTCATCACATACTCGTGCTTTGAAGTTAGAAAGAAGGATTGATGAGAATCAAACATTGCTTTACTAATAATCCTTAAAAAGTTGGAAATGATGGCTGTTGAGCCTCAAATTTTCATGAAGTTGACTGGAAAGTTGAAACAATCGCTTGACAGAACTATTGACAGTGTGAGTATTACATAGGGGTGATCAAAATTCGAATACCTCTAGAATGAAAGCAGTTACATACTTGCAATTTTCACTGTTGGAAAGAGAGCATTGGATAAATCGATATGTGCAAGAATCGGCGTCCCCATCAGTGGTCATAGTGTTAGCCAAATTTCTACATAATTACATTTTGAAAATTATGTATTTATATTTGTTCTTAATCGATTTTGTAGCGAACAATGATCATTCCATAGACAAAAGAAATTTTTCATAAATCTAAGCAATGCCTGAATTCATAGCTTGTTCGAGTCAAGGGTCATGGGAATTTTTTATTGGATTGTGTTGGACATGATTGACCAAAGAAAGATAACGAATACATGACATAGGCTTTTGATACATAAATGAACTAAGCTTCCTCAAAGGAGAAGAATCGTGAGCTAACAACCGACAGCATCTACAGTTTAACGCAGTAAATCAGGTTCGAAACAGTGTTTTCTACTTCTTTTTTCAAAATAAATATTCGAAGACTACTAAGAAATGCAAATGTTCAAAGAGAACAGCCCGAAGTATCTTTGCAAATAGAAAGCGTCTTTTGCACAAATACCATATCAAGATGGTATTAGGTTAAAACAAGTTTATTGAGATATCTCTTATTGTGCCATGTGATTGATGATGAAGCTACACATTCACCAGATATAAGATACGGCGCAGCAGTCTGTTCACAAGCAGCTGTTCTGATAGTGAAAGGTGCAAAAACATTGTGAATGTCAATAGCATAGTCACATGAATAAGATCAACTGTGTCTATGTTTACTACTGACCGCAGAGGTGGGCAAGTCCTAGTCCGGACTTATGAAAAAATTTACCGAACTTGGACTTGACTTGGACTTAGACGCTGTTGGACTTGGACTTACTAGGACTTAGGCTTATTTTCCCTAGTCCGGTTTGATGCTGCTTTCTGTCGATTCTAGCTTGTTTCTTTTATTAACTGTTCTCGTCGTCTTCTCTCCGATCTTTTCATCCCCCGTGTCTGTCTTTCTCGATTGACATTACCAAATGCAATGCTTTGTTGTTTAAATGAAGCAGTTTGGAAGGAAAGAAACATTAATAGAGAACAATAAAAATGAATAATAAAGATGAAAATGAGAAAGACAAGAACAAAGAATTTGAACAAAGGGAAACCACTAGTACAGGAACTGAGAACATCATAAACATTTTTTTGAGCATAGAATCTTGTATTTGACTGTAACTCAAACTCGGCGGCATAGGACTTACACAGGATGTGCCCACATGTGACGAAGAGGGAAAAAGAGACAAGCTGACTACTATCAGAGTATCTTCTCTATAGGCTGTTGTACTGAATTATTGACACCTATTCAAATTATGCATCTACAGAACATCACAGTGCATTTGCAGTCTGCTTCTACAATTCGTATGAAAACAAAAGCTGGCACATTAATTTTTTTTCAGATGATGACAATCACAGCAGAAAAAAATTTTGAATTCAAGTTCGCTCGAGAATGATTCCGACTTCGGACTTGGACTTAAGTCGGACTTATGAAAAAATTTATCGGACTTGGACTTGACTTGGACTTAGGCCGCACAGGACTTGGTTTCAGCCGGACTTGCCCACCTCTGACTGACCGATGTCAGCATTCAACGGCCTGACAAAAAGTGACGCATGGACATTAATAATAAATCATGTCAATTATTTCACGGTTACGAAACTGAAGAACTGAAAATGTTCACAGGTGACATTCAGTTAGTCTTCTATCTTACGAAAGTTGCAGCTCATATAGTTGAAGTATCAAATTTTGTCATATTAAATAGGGGCGTTTTACGCGTGGTGAGGGTGAGGGTGTGATAGGGAGAGTGAGACATAACTGGTATCGTATGGACAGTGCACGAGACGTGAGAACATAGAAACGCTGTCACTGATGAACACACAATGCGAGAACGAGACTAAAAATCGACGAGAGAACGAAGGCGCGCAGTAAGAGTGTATTCGTGAAAAAAGGAAATTATCAGGGACTAAGAGTATATGTTTCGAGAGTTGTTTTTGAAATTTAGATTGCTCGAGATTTTTCTCTTCGAGATTTGACTTTTTCGGGATTTTAGATTTCGAGATTTTCATTTTTCGAGATTTTGTTTTTCGAAATTTTGTTCTTTCGACCATTCACCTTTCGAGATTTGGACAGTAATTCTCTTTTTTGACTGAAAAAGAGAAGTTTTCTCTTTAGTTCTTGTGCAAGCGATGATTTTGATCATGTTCCCTGTATCAGCGTGTGTGTTGGACGACACACACATGCTGCTGTTTTCCTGATCGATTTCTGTCAAACAGTGACGGTAACAATTGACAGAAAGAAAAGAATAAAATGAATTATGATTATCTCGAAACGATTTCTTTATTCTGTTTTCTAATAACAGTAAACAAAAGACATGGATTTTTCATATCACCATGAAACTGAGTTGACAAGGGATTCAAAATAGGTTTTTCGACAGTAAATGAGGCTTCAAATATTCGGTTTAAAATAAATACTCTTCTTATACAAGTACTTCAATGTGATCGCTTATCAATTCCATTTTCTCATTCAGAAGAATTTTTTGTATTAATATTTTTTAAATAATATAAATTTGCGATATTATCATCATTACCAACAACAATATGAGATGTTACTTGTTCTGTCTTTCTATCAGCTGTACACATAATACATGGACAAGCCGATCTCATCGGAACGTACATACACGAATCAGGATGACGAAGACGAAAGAGCGAGAATGAAAAAGATAGGAAAAAATAGATTGTTCAGAGAGAGAGATAGAGATAGAGAAAACGAGCGATCCTTGCTGTTGCTGGGAAATCTTCTTTTTTAATTTTTGCTAGGGACTTGGGCATACCCCTCCGAGATGATTTATACTTGATCACTTTTTTACGCTGTTTCCAGCAATGTAATTTTTATTGTGTGTGCACGAGATTGAAAATTTTGAACGGGCTGATATGAACAATATTTGATAACATAGAGCGTAGATAGAAATTGCTTCGCTTGAATATGAAACCACGCTCACACTAGGTTAATAATTACGTGACCAAGCTGATAAGGAATTGAACATATTGTCGAAAGTAATGACATCTGGAGTACGGCAGCCGCCATTACGACAACCCGAACAACTTCCTCCTTGTACCAATGAATGGCACAGTAGAAGAAAGGAAAAAGACGATAGAGAGAGAGAACGAACACAGCAACATAACAGTCGTTCCCGTCGCCGATGCCTTTTTCTTCTATTCTGCTTGCAAGAACAGCGAATCACATCAACAAACGGACTGGAGGACAACGATGAACTCTATCGCAAGCCACTAATAGTGACGGTCAAAAGTGAATAAAAGGAGAAGCAATGCGTTCGGCAAGACGGAAAGGAGACAGTGCAACACCAAATGAGACTCAACCATCCAAGGTAGAGACACTGATGTACCTATCTGAAGTCGGGCACGAACTTTGTTCATACATAGTTTATTGAATTCGCCAGCGTCGAGGCTACCAATAATATGAATGATCTACTCCTCGCATTTGAACATGTTCGGATGACAACCGATCTCATACTCACACACAATCGAGCTATACTTAAGTATTGGTACTCAGTATCATGTGGCCTCTACGAGACAACCATCAATGAAAAAACTACAATCAATCAACTGCGTGACATATTCTTGTCCCCGGTAGTCATCGATGACGACAACAGTCAAATAGCGGTCAATTTTGTTCGCCAGCATATTCGACAGCATGTGAGTGTTGCAATAGTTGATAATGACTCTTCACTCGACGCTTTCTACGCCCGATTGATGTGCATCGACGACACGAATTATACAATTCGATTCAATGCTCGGGTCTTTCGACTCAAAGAAATGGCAGTGACCGATGAAAGTAACTGTATTCCAAGAATACAAATTGTTTCTTATCGTATTTATGTAGAATATCAGCAACATCATCGACGAGTGTCATTCGTGACAAGCGCTGTTTTGCTTCATCTTCTCACACGAACAATGTGGTCAAAACAATATCCAGTTCCACAGCCTCCTCCAGACACACGCTACTGCAGAGCATTCCGCCCAGAGCAACAGCATGCAACGATTTCCATGAACAATGTTTTCAGATATCACACACCAATCGATTCTAGTCCTTTTTATATTGGCTCAAAATATCGTGCAGACTGGACATTCAGCGGCGGAAAAGCGTGGGATTCAGGAAATTGCTTGCAAAATTTGTTCTTTGGCGGTGAAGTGCATTTGGAAGAGAACGAAGACGACTATGTTGTGCTCATTGGTGTCACACGACTGTCCGATAAGGTGTTGATCCATTTCGCTAACAATCATCGACTTGGACTTCTTCGACAGTTAACACAGATTCGGACCTTTCCATTTGCTCATACTCGTGTTCTGATTTATGTCCTTGACGAACAAGTTGCCTATGAGTACAAACCATCTGTGCCTATTCGTCCTTTGCTTCACTATGACAACGAGATCTTTATGCGTCCTTCGTCTGCTACTGGCGTATGCGCAGGGAGCACCAGTGCGTACACTTTTCAGACCGCTAGTCAGTCTCATATCTTTACTGAACGATCGATGTTGTTTCGACGACTGACACCACGAAATGTGCTCTTGTTACAGCCACCAGTGGTAGCCACTTTGTTCCAAATGAGATCAGGTGAGGAATTTGATCGAATATTCGATTTCTGTATGTAATTATTACGAGTTTTATCCATATGTGAATACTGTTATTGAACATTTTGTATAATCCGATGAGGTTTCACTCGAATAGTTTTTGAATTTATCATGCAGTCATTATTAGTTGAATGGTACAATAAAAATGACGACAATCATGTCCAAGTTAGTTGCTATTCATTCATATTTCTCGATCCCTTTTCTGTGCACGTTAGAGATAAGACACGTTCTTCTCTCATTCATCAGCCAATTGAACCAATCAGATTCGAAGTAAACAAATAGCGGTGTCAAGCGAGACTCGGGATCCAAAAACCCAAATTCTCTTTCCCCACATAACAACAGCGACTGCTGACGGGAGGAAGGACTTGGTCATTAAAAAGGCTCATAAGAAGATCGATGGGCAAAGCGGGGAAGACCCCATCCCGCCCCTCATCGTCCAGTGGTCTCTTCAAGAGATCCAAAAATTCCATTTCCGACGAAAATCGAGCTAATGAAAATGAAAATACTAATGATGATGAGATCATGACGGCGGAAACAACAACAAATCAAACTATGGAAGTAGAGACAACGGCGAATGGACAAGACGATGACTGGCGAACGGCGAACGGTCAACGATTGAACAAAACCCGCAAAATGAATACAAGTGCAGCAACAATAAACAACACAATGTCGGCAAATACAACTCAACAAGGGAAAAGTGTAGGTGCGGTTCACTCCTACTTCTCATTCGGAGAAAATAAAACCAAACCGAAACCAAAACCCAATTGTAATCCACCTATGGAAGCTCGGAGGGAACAACAACAACCGGAAATCAGCTCATGGGGCGGTAATGGAAGTGAAAGGCGAACAAATGCAAAATTACCACCATTCAAACTGGAATTCGAAGACCAACAAAAACCGTTGGAAATTCAAGTACTTAACGACATGGTCAAGAAAAATTATCGATTGAACGTGAGTTCAGCCTCATATTCCACTCACCCTCACTCTCGACATGTTCTGCTGCTCTTTGCCAACGACACCTCGACTTATGAAATGCTATTCGAAAAAAGTTCGTGGCCTGACACATTATGCGGACTAAAATTTCATGTTAGTGTACCAAACCGAATTCCTACTTCATATTCTATTCTGATCAATCGTATTCCTCGCGAATGGGACGTCGACTCAATTCGACCCTTACTAATCGAAAGATACTCATCCACCGCGCAAGTTGTAAGAATATTTCGGCAAGACGGTCAGCCGACCACCCGGATTCGAGTTGACTTAAGATCGAACGAAGAAGTACAAAAGATCATTCGAGATTCACACATCTATATAGACAGTATACGGTATCCGGCAACGCCCTACAAGCCACTTGCGCGAATTGATCGGTGTTACCGATGCCAACAATATGGTCACAAATCGGGCAACTGTGAAAACAAACCAAAATGTTACAAGTGCGGAGAAGAACACCAATACAACCGAGATTGTACAAATACAATCAAATGTGCAAATTGTTCCGGTCAACACATGGCAGGCGCACCAGAATGTCCAGTGAAAATATCCTATCGTAAGGAACAACGGAATCAACAACAAGCAACGAAGGCGATGAAACAACCAACAGTCAGTCATTACCTTCCTTCTCCAGCCAGACTCTATTCGACAGTCCTGCAGACGATTGCACCTCTAGATCACACGGAGGTCGAAAAACGACATCCGCAAAAACAACAACAACAAAAATCAACGACAAGGGAAACACAACAATCATTCGTCATTATCGAAACACTCAAGCAAGAAATCGGTCGATCACAAGACATTCTACTTGAAAAAATCATGCAACTCGAGCAAAAATGCGAAGCTGTCCACCAACTGCAAGCCGCACTAAGATGGACCATCGAAACTCAAATTGTACCATATACAGCAATCATGTCGGAGCTTCTCGTCGATATCGGTGAAAAATTGATTGAGACTCAAATTATCAAACTATCAGAGCAACAAAAAGCAAAACTCTGCCAACTACGACTAACACCAATAGCTCAAATGATGTCTACTCTTCACTCTCTAGCCGCACATATACATCCTTCACCTCCCGTCGTGAATCAGGACGGAACTTCGCAAACAATGGGTCGGTCACCCACACTCATGAACCCTTCGAATCCGCAACAATCGAACCAACATTTTCAGCAGCCAACCCACGCGAATGAAAACTCTACCCTCTTCTCCTCTCAAACTCGAATTTTTCAATGAATCCAGAAATAAAAGAATTTTACCCATCAAATGACAATCGAACAAGATCAATAACATTCGAATATGAAGAACTATTACAATCCTACCTACAAACGGATTATCAAATAGCAAACGGGCGATCAATACTCGAAGAATGGCACACAGCAACCACACTATCAACACTCATTGAAGATTGGTCAAATCGACACAGAAAACGTACAAACCATCGTAGTGGCTTCTCGCTCTTGCTATATAACATCAGTAGCCTACAAACTCATATCGAAGATCTTATTCAATACATCTGCTCGTCAAATCCGCATATCTGGGCACTCACTGGTTTACACTACAATGAAAGTGCTAACTATCAACTAGCCTCTTTCTTCAAGTCTCGCTATACTATTTATTTTCAACGTGGTTCCAATAGATTCGGTGGTGTTTGTCTAGCCATAGCTCATGAAGTGCCACATCGAATTGTATCAGAATGCGCAGAAATAGAAAATTTGATTGCTGTCGATATCTTCAACAAGAACAAACGGTACACAATGGCTGTTCTCTACTCACCACCATCAGAAAATCTGCCCATCAATATTCTAAATCGATTACATCGATACAATCGAAAGCTAATACTCGCCGGCGATTTGAATGCTCGACACACACACTGGCACGATGTGAGCAAAAATCAAAAAGGCTGTAGACTTCACGAATGGATGGAAGAGAAAGACAATTTAAAAATTTACAATGCCCCAAGGCAAACATCGACACGATCTCAAGCTGTTATCGATCTTATCATTGCTCCACATCATATGTCAACTGAACTGACTGAAATCGATCAGTTAATGCGAGTGACTGATCACTATCCTGTTCATTGGCAAATTTCGTCACTCACTTTGGAAGAAGCCAATCAGAATGAGGTCAAACGAATCGATTGGACTTTGATCAAGTTCATTCTCGATCTCAAACAGAATTTCTTTTTCGATACGGCTGAAAAAATGAAAAATGAACCGACTGAATTTGTTCTACTCTATGAACGATGTCTGGTGGCATTGCAAGAAAGATGTACTACCTATCACATGATCAACCGGTATAGGCCAAGTATCCCTCCCTATCTGGTCTCTGTCATTAAACAACGTCGTCAAATACTCGATCTCTATCGGTCCACTCGGTCGGAAGAGCATCGAGATTCCATCAGATCTATGAATCGATACATTCAATACGAACTGAGAGCAATTAAGAAAACCCAGTGGCAAGAATTCTGTCTTGGACTCGAGCCGAAAAATACAAAGCAGTTCTGGAATCACACAAAAACATTACTCAAAAAGCGAACGCCTAGAATTCAAGGATTTATAGACGAAAGTGAAAATCGTGTCATAACCGAAAACGATGCCATGATCAAACATGCACACAGATATTACTCAATGGCCTTTAAAGAAATGGAGACACCACTCCAGAATCCAGAAGTGGCTGAATTCAAAAAGCATATGCCCGAAAGATTACATGAACTCCCATCGAAACCGTTCCTATTCAAAATAAATGATCTCGCTCGTTCTATTCGTGGTCTAAAAGCAAAAACATCCAGTGGACACGAAAAAGTGTCAAATAAGTTACTCAAGTCGATTCCAACTTCCCATTATGGCTTCATACTTCAAACATTTAATAAACTATTAGTTGAGAATGAATACCCGCAACATTGGAAACTGTCCAAGATGGTACTGTTGCCAAAAGAAAAGTCAACAATACTCTCAGTGGAAAAAACTCGACCGATCTCACCATAGTTGTAACCGGTACCGGTAACCGGCCGGTCCGTTCCGTTCCGGTCCGGTAGGCGAGTCACTACCGGCCGGTATACCGGCCGGTAAAGAGAGATTGGTCAGAACGGCACCGGTAGCCATTTTTGGCTAGTCTTTTTGGCTTTTTTCTTATTTTTTTAGAGTAAATCAACAATTTTTTCAACGTCAGAGGACGAAATTAGTGTTCTAACAGTATGAAATCCATTTCGAGGTGGTTCTGAAATCGTTTCCTACCGTTATCGATAAGTATGTTCTGTGTCACCATGGTCCCGTGTTACAGTAGTAGAATGACCGCCCTTTACTCTGTTTCTAAAATTGATGCAGCTTTCAATTAATCTGAGAATAGCGGAAAACAATGGCTAATATTGCGAAATCATTAACAAAATTCGATAGTAGCTGCGTTGGAGTCGAGCATCATTACCTCGCACACAGATTACATAAGACGGCTACAGTCCATCTTCGCTGATAAAGTATTGCTGGAGTAGGATAAAAAAACATTGGAGGATTGTCGAATGATAAACAGAGTAGTTGATGATATTACATAGAAATTTCCCAGTATTTTTCAGGCTAAAACACCATGTGATCTTCTCGTCACATGATAGTGTACGATATCGGTCTGTCAGAACTCGTAGTTAGACCGCTGAACACTGGAAAAGTCCTTGACGAATTGTCGCCGGTAGACCGGCCGGTCCGGTCCGGTAGAGGGGTCGACGACCGGCACCGGTACCGGTAATGAAAAAACCCTACCGGTTACAACTATGGATCTCACTACTACCCTGCCTTGGAAAAGTCTACGAAAGATGCTTTCTTGTCTACCTTCTTCAATGGATACGAAATAGTGGTGTTTTACCGCCAGAACAGTCGGGATTCCGAGAACGACACTCGACGACCACGAGATTTATTCAATTTCTACAAGACATCAGCACCGGTCTATGTCAACAAACAGCAGCACTCGTTATCTACGTCGACTTCACCAAAGCTTTCGATCAGCTATGGCATGATGGATTGATATTCAAATTGCACAAAATGAACTGTCCTCATGAACTAGTGACCTTTATTATCGAATATCTGAAGAACCGAAAATGCAACATCGAACTGAATCAACTCATTTCGGAAATCATTGACATCGAAAAAGGTGTTCCACAAGGATCTTGCCTAGGACCAATCCTATTTCTCCTCTTCCATTGTGAAATAGCTCAACAAATACCTTCTGCCTCTCACAAACACTTGTACGCAGACGATCTCGCCATGATTATCATTGGATCACCATGGTGGCGGCGTTCCGAATTTACCACAAAAATGCAGCAAATGAGTCAAAAAGCGTTGAATGAAATTCAAAAATATGCCAACCATTGGAAACAACCAATAAACGGTGCCAAAACGGAATGGCAATGGATCCACCGAAGGGTATGTGCTCCATCCCTTATCCTGTCATTGGACCAACACACACTCAAAAGAACATCTCTATTCAAATACCTTGGCAACTACATCGATCAAAGACTCTCATTCAACCAGCATTGCTCGAAGATGTTAGAAAAAATTCAAACAAACTCAACAATACTAAAATACGTTTGCCGATCAAAAACCTCGTCACTGCGAGCCCGGAGCCTCATCTTTAACGCCTTCATACTGCCCTATCTTCAAATGATCTACGTAGTGTGGCCACTATTGTCAACTAGCAACATCGCAAGAGTAGAAGCCAAGAACCGAGAACTATATCGTCGTGTTCACAACTGGTGGGATGCAAGAAATGACGAAGTGAGATGGCTGCCTGGCTTTCAAACAGCGGAAAACAGAGCTCAAATCTTCTTACGTCGAATTGTTGATAAAGCGGAATCAGTGATGCCTGATCTACTCGAAGATTACATTCTCAGCAAAGCCATGCCGATGTATATGCGAATGCACACCGAAGGGAAGCCGTTTATCAAAGCACTCCCCCGTGGTCAACTCAACAACTACGTCCGAAACTGGATGAATGACACACAATGCGAACGGCAGAAATGTTACATGGATCTTCTCTCGGAGCTGCTCAACAAAGAAAACTAATGAAATGTATTTAGCTAGAGAATAGAGGCCGAGACTTAGCGTCTAGTTTCTTATATTCATTCTATCAGTCATAAAATAAAGCAATATATCATCATCATCATCATCAGTTGCTATTCATTGACTATTGATACATCGAAACATCTGACTCATATCAATTTTATCTTCTACTTCCAAGCGCTATACACAACAACAAACTGATGCAAATGTCCACTAATATTGGTATTGATTAGTGTATACTTTACAATGTTGTGCAGAACTTGGGATATCAGACATCGAATTTGATCCAACTCTAATCATGCCACTCTGCAGAGTCTTTTCCCAGGGCTGCCCAAAGCGGAGTGTGTGTGTGGGGGGTGACATCCCCTCAATAATCGAAAATGTCGATTAGAACGTACTGCTATTTTGAAAGTTGGCCATGTTACATGTTTGCAGTATTACCACTATGGTATTCATTTGTATACGGTTGTATAGAGAATAAAATGCTGAATCTTTTGGTAAAAAAAAACTTAGTTCGAAACTATGAAAATCGAAAGAGATATTGAAAGACACCGCTATTCTTTCCAGCACATTGGGATCCTAAGCTTAGAATTCCACGTGGACAAGTTGTCGCG
>JADMIO011426254.1_pt1 | contig 17283 bp, 14 predicted proteins | sample 8958161 | NCBI WGS metagenome assembly JADMIO01 (sample SAMN16585339, study PRJNA669376) | soil metagenome | isolation source: Crop rotation soil | place: USA: Cullars Rotation, Alabama | collected 2011
GGGCGACCGCGTTGGCGATGGCCGGCGCGATCACCGGCACGCCGGCCTCGCCGATGCCGGTCGGCTCGCTGGCGTTGGAGATCACTTTCACATCCATCGGCGGGACGTCGGCCATCCGCATCACGTTGTAGGCGTCGAAGTTGCGCTCCTGGACGACGCCGTCCTTGATGTGGATCTGCTCCCTGAGCGCGGCGCCGAGGCCGAACGTCATAGCGCTCTTCATCTGCGCCACGATGTTGCGCGGTTGCACCGCGACGCCGGCATCGACCGCGGCCCAGACGTGATGGACCTTGATCGCGCCGGTCTTCTCGTCGAGCGAGACTTCGACCGCCGCCGCGGTATGGCTGTGCAGCGCGTCGGAATAGGCAAGCCCGACCGCCCGGCCCTGCCGCTTCTCGCCCCACTTCGCCATCTCGGCGACAGTCTTGACCACGGCCGCGGCGCGCGGATCGTCCTTGAGCATCGCCAGGCGATACGCCACCGGGTCCATGCCCTTGCCGGCCGCGAGCTCGTCGATCAGCGTCTCGATCGCGAACTTGGTGTAGCCGGCGGCGATGCCGCGCCAGGCGCCGACGTCGACGCCGCGGGCGGCCTGCACCCACTCGACGCGATGGTTGGCGACCGCGTAGCTCATCTCGCCGCCACCGCCCGAGACCACGTCGTGCATGCCGATCGCCTTGAACACCGGCGGCGGCAGCACGCGTCCGAGGTAGGTTTCGTTGACGATGCGGTGCCGCCAACCGACGATGTCGCCCTTGGCGTCGAGACCGATCTCGATGCGTTGCGCCGTCAGCGGACGGAACTTGTCGTTCTGCATGTCGTCGCTGCGGCTCCAGATCATCTTCACCGGACGACCGGGGACCGCCTTGGCCAGCATGGCGGTGTGCAGCACGTCATCACCGTCGGAGCGGCGTCCGAAGCCGCCGCCGAGCAGCATGGTGTTGACGCTGACCTTGTCCGGCGTGGTGCCGGCGCCGATCGAGGCGAGGATCTGCATGACGCCTGGCGCCTGGTTGCCGGACCAGACTTCGACCTTGTCGCCGTCGATCCGGACGGTGGCGTTGAGCGGCTCCATGCAGACGTGGGAGACGTGGTCAGAGAAATACTCCGCCGTCATCACCTTGGCAGCGCCCTTGAGCGCCGCATCGGCATCGCCCTTCTTCACCATCTCGATGCCGGGCTTGGCCCAGTCGGCCGCAATGGTGCGATAGTCGGCGAGGATGCCGTCATCGTTGTAGCTCTGTCCCGGCGCCGCCTTCGACCAGGTCACCTTGAGCGCGGCTTTGCCGCGCATCGCGCCTTCGACAGTGTCGGCGATCACGCCGACGCCGACCGGAAGCGAGACGACCTGCACGACGCCCTTCACGGCCTTGGCCGCCGCGTCATCGACCTGCACAGGCTTCTCATGCTGAACGTCGGGATAGAGCACCGCGGCGTAGAGCATGCCCGGCAGTTGCACGTCGATGCCGTATTGCGCCGTACCGTTGACCTTGGACGGCCCGTCGACGCGTTCGACGTCCTGGCCGATCAGCCGGAACTGCGAGTTCGGCTTGAGATCCGCCTTGGTCACGGCCGGCAGCGGATTCGGAACCGTCGCCGTCTTGGCGAGATCGCCGTAGCCGATCTTCCGCTTCGATTTGGCGTGCACCACCATGCCGGGCTCGGTGGTCAGTTCGCCGACCGGGACCTTCCAGGTGTCGGCGGCGTGGGCGAGCAGAACCTTGCGCGCCTGAGCGCCGGCCAGCCGCATCGGCTCGTAATAGCCGGTCACCGAGTAGCTGCCGACGGTCTGCTGCTGGTTGTTGAACTTCGGATTGCCGAACAGCTTGGCGTTGGCGGCGGCCTGGACCACGCGGACCTTGCTCCAGTCGGCGTCGAGATCCTCGGCGAGGACCAGCGGCAGCGCCGTCCTGGTGCCCTGTCCCATCTCGGAGGCCGGGCAGGTGACGGTGACGATGCCGTCCTCGCCGATCGTCACGAACGCGCCGACGTTGAGCGGGCCGGCGGCCAATGCCGACGATAGGCCGTTGGTGCCGAACGCGACGGCGATTGCGGTTGCTCCGGTGCCGACCAGGAAGCCGCGACGGGAGAACGCGAGCGTTTCAAAATGCTGTGTCATGGTCAGCCCCTCGCCGCGGTTTCAATGGCCGCAATGATCGCGCTGTAGGTGCCGCAGCGGCAGATGTTGCCGTTCATGTGGGTGACGATCTGCTCGCGCGTGGGTGTCTTGTTGTTGGCTAAGAGTTCGGCGGCCTGCATGATCTGGCCGGACTGGCAGTAGCCGCACTGCGGCACCTGCTCGGCGATCCAGGCCTTCTGCAACGGATGCGAGCTTGTCGGCGACAGGCCCTCGATGGTGGTGACCTTCTTGCCCGCGACCTCGGACATCGTGGTCTGGCAGGAGCGCACCGCCTTGCCGTCGACGTGAACGGTGCAGGCGCCGCACAGGCCCGCGCCGCAGCCGAATTTGGTGCCGGTAAGTTTAAGGTGCTCGCGCACCACCCAGAGCAATGGCGTATTGGCGTCGGTATCGACGCTCTGCGCCTTGCCATTGACCGTAAAAGCGAACGCCATCGCGAACTCCTCTTTTGGCCGTTGTGGACTGCGGGCCGTCCGCCATGTGTGGCACGGCACGCAGAGATGATGTGGATGATCTCGGCAGACGACCGGCTTTCGGCCGGTGGTATTCCTCCCAAATTATTTTTTGCTTTGCGGCATTATACCAGGATTTCCAGGAAAACCATCTGCGTCATTGATCAGCCAGCCTTCTGTCCGACGAAGTCGGCCAGTTCCTTGCGTGTCACATCCGGTGCGAACCAGAAGAACAGCGGTCCGAGCAGCAGGAATGACAACGCCAAGAGCGGCAGGCCTGCCGCAATCGAGTGGGCCGTCGCAATCCAACCCATGACCATCGGCGCGAGCGAGGCGAGCCCCAGGCCGATGGCGAAGGTCGCGCCCACGGCGGTGCCGCGGATCTGCGTCGGGAAGATCTCGGCGGTGTAGCCGAGACCGGTGCCGAAGCTGCCCGTGATCAGGAAATTGGTCGCGAGTCCGACCCAGAAAAGGCTTGTCGGAGTCTCGCAATAACCCATGGTCACCAGCAGGATAGCGGCTGGGATGGCGAACGCCGGGATCACCAGGCGCCGGCCAAAGATGTCGCAGAGCCAGCCGCAAATCCAATAGGCGAAGATGGCGAAGAACATCCACCATGACAGGTAGATCGCCATGGTCGGAAAGCCGAGGCTCCGTTCCTTGGCGAGGTAGAAGGGCATCCAGGCCGACCAGCCGACCCAGGTGAACAGGTAGAGGAAGTAGATCAGCGTCGCGATGAGGCTCTCGCGCCGGTAGGAGCGGAACGGCGAGAGGATGTCGAGCCGTTTCTTCAGCCCTTCCTTGAGCATCTGCGCGGTGACCCGCTCGTAGCGCGGGCTTTCGTCAATGCCGAGCCGTACCCAGAGCACCAGCAGCGCCGGCAGGATGCCGAGGTAGTAGAGCGCTCGCCAACCCAAGAGCGGCACCACGACGAGCGCCGCCAGCGTGCAAAGCAAATAGCCGAGAGGATAGCCGCCGACCAGGCCACCGAGCGCCGTGGCGCGCCATTTCTTCGGCGCGGTCTCGGTGACGAGCAGCATGCCGACCGGATTCTCGCCGGCGAGCGCGATGCGGGTGAGCGAGCTGAAAATGAGGAGCGTCACCCAGCCGGTGGAGAAGCCGGTGAGCCCCGTCAGCATCGAATAGCCGAGGATCGACCAGATCAGCACGGGCCTGCGGCCGTAGAGATCAGCCAGCACCGGGAAGACGAATGTGCCGATCAGTCCGACCCAGCGCGAGACCGTCGTCACGGTGCCCATGAGCGCGGGCGTGATGCCCCATTCCTTGATCAGGATCGGCGTGACGAGCTGCATGATGGTGGCTTCGTAGATGTCGAAGGCCCAGCCGAGCACGCAGATCGCAAGCACCGTTGCGCTGTAACTTGTCCAACGGTCGTCCGACGTCAAAGGCGCCGCCGCAATGGCGGACGCGGTGGTCGTAGTCGCCATAGTGCTTCCCTCCCGTTTGGACCGCTCTCCGGCGGTTTGCTTTTCATCGTCGCTTGCTCAGCGGCTGACAAACTCCTGCACGGCCTTGATCGTGGCCTCGGGCTGTTCAATGTGCGGCAGATGTCCGGCCTGTTCGATCATCACGACCTTTGCGCCGGCGATGCCATTGGCGAATTCCTGGGCATAAGCTTCGTCGCTGATGCGGTCGGCCTTGCCCCAGACGATCAGGGTCGACGCCTTGATGCGGTGAATGCGGTTCTTCAGGCCGCGATCGGGCACCGGCCAGACGAATTTTCCGGTGCAGGCCTGCGACCAGATGAATTGCGCGAGCGTATCGACCCGCGCTTCGTTGTCGCTCGGCACCGCGAAAAATCTCTTGGCGCCTTCGCCATCCGGATCCGCGAACAGTGAGAGCTTGCGTTCGCGATCGCTCAACACCATCCAGTTTTTCACGGGATGGTCGTCGCGCCACAGCCCAACCGGATTGATCAGGAGCAGCCGGCCGACCGATCGCGGCGCCGCGGCGGCGTACTCTGCGGCGACCAGCCCGCCGAACGAATGTCCAACGAAAATCGGCGCATCGAGCTTCAGAGCATCGAGCAACTCGCCGTGATAGACCATCAGGTCGAGCCAGGTGTCGAGCCGATGCACGGCGTCGGGATCGCCCGGCGTGGTGCCGGGAAACCGCGGCGCATAAACAGTGTGCGTTTTCGCGAGCTGCACGAGGAAGTCGCGATCGGGCTTAAGGCCCCAAGGCCCGTGCAGATAGACGAGTGGAGGCCCGCTGCCGGAGATCTCGACATCGGTGCTGATCCGGTCCTGCCACAACCGGAGCCGTCGTATGTCCGGAGACGCCATGACTCTGCTCCGGATTACTCGGCCGCAGCCATGGCGGGCGAGCGCTTTGTGGTCCTGAGCCGCTCGGGCCACCAGCGGTCCTCGTACTCGCTCCACAAGCCTTCGAGATGCGGCAGCACCTCGCGGCTGAACAAATCGATATTCCGCTTGCAAAGGTCGGTTCGCATCGAACCGAAATGCAACAGCGTCAGCAGGTGGCCGACGCGGAGCCGCTTCATGTGTTCCATCAATTGGTCACGCACGGTCTTCGGGCTGCCGACGATGACGAAGCCGTTATCGTAGAAATCGCGGGCCTTCATTTCGCGCAGATTGAAGCCACCGCGCGGATTGTTGGTCAGCGCCTGCACCAAGGCCGGATATTCCAGGCAGCCCGGAATCTGCTGATAATGCGAAGGCGTATGGAGCAGCTTGCGAAAGAAATATTCCGCGTGCGGGGCGTAAATCTCCTCGGCCTCGGCGTCGGTCTCGGCGACGCCAATCAGTTGAAGAAAGCTGTAGCGATGGGGATTGTCGTCGCGGCCCTTTTTCGCCGCCAGCTCCCAGTAGCGGTCGGCGGTGTAGGTGGCATTCTTGGCGCCGTGATAGCTCAGATGACAGAAGCAGTAGTCGTTGGTGACGACATAGTCGGCGGTGGATGAAATGCCGGAACCGGGTATCCAGATCGGTGGGTGCGGCTGCTGGATCGGCCGCGGCCAGAGATTGACCATGCCGAGCTGATAGTGCTTGCCGTTCCAGGCAAATATTTCCTTCGCCGACCATGCCTTCATGACCAGCGCCAGCGCCTCGCGGTAGCGCTCGCGCTGTTCTACCGGAACCACGCCATTTGAAATGGTGGCGTCGGTCGGCAGCCCGGTGGGGAAGCCGGCGACCAGCCGGCCGCCGCTGATGCAATCGAGTATCGCGTATTCCTCGGCGATGCGGGTCGGCGGCGTGGTCGACGGCAAGGTCGAACCGAGTTGGATGATGGCGGTGTTCTGGCCTTGAGTGCCGCGCGCCAGCACCGAGCCCATCAGGCTCGGGTTTGCCATGAACCCGTAGGCGTTCTGATGATGCTGGTTGGTGCAGACGCCGTGGAAACCGGCATGCGCGGCGTAGAGGAGCTCATCGAGCGTGGCGTTGTAATACTCGCCGACCTTTTCAGCGTCGGCGACATCGAACCACAACGGATCAACATAGGCGGTCTGGTAACGCTCCTCGAAGTTCGCCGGCAGATCCCGATACGGCATCAGGTGGAACATGCAGACTTTCATGCAGTCTCCTCCGATGTCGTTGTTTGGCCAAATGCTACGTCCGCGGCCAGGGCAACTCAATGCGGTTCAGGGCGCATCGAAGCTGAAACCAGCTTCGCCGCTCTATCCGCGCGCTACTTCGGCTGTTCGAGAATGACGTGCGTCGCGCCGGGGATCGGCAGCTTGATGCCTTCGCGCGCAAAGGTGTCCCACAGCGCGATCATCACCGCCGAGCGCGTGCCGGTCGGGCCGGTGGCGGCGTCCTTGATCCAGAACCACAGCACGTATTCGATCGCGTTCGCGCCGTATCCGGTCAGATGACAGACCGGCGGCGGCGCCTTCAGCACCTGATCGACGGTCTGCGCGGCCTCGATTGCGACGGCGCGCGTCTTGTGCAGGTCACTGTCGTAGGTGGTGCTGAATTTCACTTCGAGCCGCATCAGGTCGGACGAATAGGTCCAGTTGATGACGCGCTGGGTGACGAGGTCCTCGTTCGGCACCAGCAGCTCGCGGCCGTCCTTGAGATCGACCGAGGTGTAGCGCGCGCCCATGTGGGCAACCCAGCCGAAATGATCGCCGACCGTGATGACGTCGCCCGGCTTGATCGACTTGTCGGCCAACAGAATGATGCCGCTGACGAAGTTCGAGACGATCTTCTGCATGCCGAGGCCGACGCCGACGCCGATCGCGCCGGTGAACACCGCGAGCACCGAGAGGTCAATGCCGGCGGCGCTGAGCACGATGACAATCGCGACTGTCATCACACCGATGCGGATGAGCTTGCCGGCCAGGACCTGGATCGACGGGGTGAGCCCGCTGACATGCTGCACCCGGCGGTCGAGGAAGTTGCTGGTCGCGGTGGCGGCCCATAGCGCGACCGCCAGCAGCACCACGGTCTTCAGCACCAGCAGCGGCGTGACGCGGACGCCACCGAGCATGATCGCCCGGGCGTCGAGGGCTGCCACGGTGTCGTCGAGCAAGCCGAGGATGCTGAGCGCTGCAACGGTCCAGGCCGTCGCCTGTACCAGGCGATTGACGAACGGATTGCGAATGAGGCTCGCCACCATCGCAATCACCACCCAGGCGGTGGCGAGGTCGGCGGCGATGCCGAGCACGTAGGTGCGCGGATGCGCGACCCAGGTCCGGATCGCGGTGCGGGTGATCCCGATCAGCAGCATGAAAGCCAGCACGCCGAAATTTTCGACCAGCGCGCGAACGAAAACGCGCAGATACGATGGCCAGCCCATCGTCGCCGTCACCAGATCGAACCGCCTTCGGATCGCGGCGGCGCAAGCCCAGGCGGCGAGAGCGGCGAGCACGATGATGCCAAACTGGATCGGCAGCCAGATCGACGTCAGCTCGGTCCGCAGCGTCACCCGCAGCGTGGCGAGCAGCGTGTTGAGCGTATCTTGCAGGCCGTCTGCTGCTTCCATGCCTTTCCAGCCATCGAATGTTTAAGCGAATTGTGAGGGAAATACGCGATTCGCGCGGTAAGGCCCAATTGGCAAACGCGCAAGCCGGCGCCACCGTTCCGCATTTTAAGCGCGTTGGGTGAGCCGAAATCCGATCAGCACGATCGCAAGTCCGATCAATTGCAGGATGCTCGGCACCGTGCCGAGCACGATCCAGCCGATCAGCAGCACGCCGGGCGGCACCAAGGTCGGAAACACCGCGGCCCGTCCGGCGCCGAGCAGCACGACGGTGCGAGTGAACAGATAGATCGCGGCAGGCCCGGCCAGGAGCCCTTGCACGATGGCCTGCAACAGATTCTCCCAAAGGCCGAGCGCGGCCATGCGCGAGAACCCGACCAGCACGCCGTAGATCGGCAGGATGGCGAGCGAAACCACGCTGGTGACGATCATGGCGCGGGTCGGGGCGACGCGCCATTTCCGCAGCAGCATGCCGAAGGTGGCGAAGAATGTGCCGGCCAGAACGAACAGGAGGTCGCCGGCGACGCCATGCACGCCGATGGTGGTGATCGCCTCGCCGCCGATCACGATGAGGCCTAAGACGATGACCAGCGCGCCGGTGACTCGCTTGGCCGGCAGCCGTTCATGCAGAACGACGGCCGAGAGCACGAGGCCGAGCAGCGCCGCCGTCGACGGCTGGATGATGCCGCCGTGACCGAGCGGCACCAGCAGAAAGCCCGAGTAGCTGACGAACGCGATGCCCAGTCCGCCGAAGAACGTCAGCACGATGCCGCGGCCCCAGCCGATGCCGTTGAGATCGGCGATGCCCTCGCGCAACGCCAGCGGCAGCAGCACGAGGCCGGCCCAGAAGCAGCGGTGAAAGGTGACGTCGGCGGGCGTAAATCCAATGTCGATGCCGTGCCGTGCCGCGACGAATCCGGCGGCCCAGAACAGCGCCGTGCCGACGCCGCAGGCGATGCCGATGGCAATGGAGCGGGATGGGGTCGGGCCTGTTTGGCTTGGCGTCATGGTGCGCTGTCCCATACGCCCGCTGCGCCATTGGGGCCAGCGCGATGGTGCCGCTCCCTCATCGCGTGATGGGGCTTCCGGAAGTGGCTGCGGAATGCTTAGGATCGGATCAAACCCCAATAGAACTTAAGCAAGAGACCCCTAAGGGAGTGCACCGTGGCCAAGAACAAAGTCATCATCACCTGCGCCGTCACCGGCTCGATCCACACGCCGTCGATGTCGCCGCATCTGCCGGTGACCGCCCAGGAAATCGCCGATGCGGCGATCGGCGCGGCCGAGGCGGGCGCCGCCATCGTGCATCTGCACGCGCGCAATCCGCAGGACGGCCGGCCCGACCAGACGCCGGAGGCGTTCGCGCCCTTCCTCAAGGTGATCAAGCAGCGCTCGCCCGTGGTGGTGAACATCACCACCGGCGGGGCGCCAACCATGACCGCGGAGGAGCGCGTCCGCCCGGCGGCGCACTTCAAGCCCGAGGTCGCCTCGCTCAACATGGGCACGATGAACTTCGGGCTCTATCCGATGATCCCGCGCTACAAGGGCAAGTTCAAACACGACTGGGAGGAACCCTATCTCGAAGGTTCGCGGAAGGGGATGTTCAAGAACACCTTCGCGGATATCGAGTACATCCTGACCACCTGCGCCGGCAACAACACCCGCTTCGAGATCGAGTGCTACGACATCGGTCATCTCTACACGCTCAAGCATTTCCTCGACCGCGGCGTGGTCAAGCCGCCGCTGTTCGTGCAGTCGGTGTTCGGCATTCTCGGCGGCATCGGCGCCCACCCCGAAGACGTCATCATGATGAAGCGCACCGCCGATCGCCTGCTTGGCGACAACTATCACTGGTCGGTGCTCGGCGCCGGCGCCAATCAGATGCGGGTCGCGGCGCAGGCTGCGGCGATGGGCGGCAACGTCCGCGTCGGCATGGAAGATTCGCTGTGGATCGGGCCGGGCAAGCTCGCCCAGTCGAACGCGCAGCAGGTCACCAACGTGCGAAAAATCCTGGAAGGGCTGGGCCTGGAGATCGCCAGCCCCGAGGAGGCGCGCGAGATCCTGTCGCTCAAGGGCGGCGACAAGGTGAACTTCTAGCTTCGGGTTGCTGACGCATCAGCGTTCGGGGGAAGCGCAATGATGTTGCCGGGACTGCGGATTGCGGCATTCGCATCAGTTGTTGTCGGGCTGGCGGCAGTGAGCAATGCCGCGGCGCAGGATCAGGTCGCGCCCGGCCCGTCCGCCGACGCCGATCGCAATTCGCCGCCCTATCTGATGTCGGTCGAAGCGCGATCGAGGGTTCAGCCGGACCTGACGGCTGAGACCATCGGCACCGTCCGGCTCAAGGTTCTGCGTGACAGCGCCATCCGCTCGCTCGGTCAGCGCAGCGTGACATCGTTCGGAAGCACCTATCCGCTTGAGATCGTCGAGGCCTTCACCGAAAAATCGAATGGCACGAAGGTCGCCGTCGATGAAACCCAGATCATCACCCGCGATGCGGCGACCGGCCTCAATGCCGTCTATCAGCGGGATACCAAGACCAAGACGCTGATCTTTCCGGATATCGAAGTCGGCGACACGCTTGTCTACACCTACCGGGTCAACAGGATCGACAACAGGTATCCGGGGCATTTCTTCTACAGCGCGACGCTACCCCAATCGATTCCGTACGATAGCTTCCGTCTGACGATCGACGTGCCGAAATCCATTGCGCTCAGGACTCACATCAGAGGTGACGGCTTGAGCTACGAGACCGCCGAGGTCGGCGACGATCGGCGCCATGTCTTCACTTATCGCCCGAAAAGCTGGACGCCCGACGAGCCGGGAGCGGTGTCGTACATCGACCGCGATCCGCAGCTTCTCATCACCAGCTTCAAGGACGAGGCCGAGCTTGGCGCGAGCTATTGGTCGAGCATGAAGGACAAGGATGTCGTCACGCCGGAAATCCAGGCTCTGGCCGACGAGATCACCCAAGGCATCGGCGACCGACGCGCTCAGGCCGCGGCGATCGATCGTTGGGTCAAGAAAAACATTCGATACGTCATGGTGTTTCTGGGATCGAGCGGCGTCACGCCGAACCCGGCCCCGACCGTGCTCAAGAACAAATACGGCGACTGCAAGGATCACGTCGCATTGATGGGTGCGTTGCTCAAGGCCAAGGGAATCGCCAGCGAGCAGGCGCTCGTCAATCTCGGTAGCATTTATGGACTGCCGGACCTGCCGCTGCCGAGCTTCAACCACGTCATGCTGTATCTGCCCGAGTTCAGCCTGTATACCGATCCCACGTCATCCAACGCTTCGTTCGGCATCTTGCCGGACAGCTCGTACGACAAGCCGGTGCTGCATATCTCACCGGCCGGCGGCCGGCCGGCGCGCACCCCGCCGATGAAATCCGGCGATCACGTCGCGACCGTCAAGACCGTGGCGACGATCGGAACCGACGGCGTCGTCAAAGGCACCACGCGGGTGGCGGCGACCGGCTGGCTCGCCAGCCGTGCCCGAACCGCCGGAATCCAGATTGAGACGCAAGGTCGTGGGAAAGCCGCCGAGTCGTTGCTGCGCGCGCTGGGTCACCCCGGCACCGGCGCTTTCGAGCCGGTCACGCCGTTCGATTATTCCGAGCCCTTTGTCGTCCAAGGCTCTTTCAGCCTGAACGACAAGGTGAAGACCCCGCTCGAAGGGTGGCGCAATATTCCGTTCGGCATGGCGGTGCTGGGACGGCCGGGCGACAGGCTGCTGGGATCGCGGCTTGCCGGCCGCAAGATGGATTTTGCCTGTTATGCCGGCAAGCAGGTCGAGGAGATCGAATTGACGTTCGCGAAGGGCTTGCCGCTTCCCAAGCCCACCAAGAGCTTTTCGGTCGACAACAAATATGTCAGCTATCGGTCGAGCCATACGTTGGCGGGGCGGACGCTGACGGTGCGGCGCGAGTTCGAATCGAAGGTGCCCGGCCAGCGGTGCACCAAGGAGATCGAAGCCGAACTCTTCGAGCCGATGCAGCGTATCTGGCGCAGCGTGCGGGTGCAGATGTTGTTCGGGGGCACCGCTCCAAGCGTTCGTCAGGACTGAGGGCGGCGGCGCGCGACAGCGCGCCACATTGGCTGCTACGCGATTCATAGACCCGCCGCAGTTTTGTCGTTGCGTTCCGTGTCCCGTGCCTTCAAGAGGAGGGCCAGGGCGCGGCCATGGCATCGATCGACTCGGTCAGCATCACCATCCTGTTCGGCGCCATCCTGGTGCTGGCCGGCATCATGTCGAGCCTGGTGGCGCTCCGCTTTGGCGCCCCGCTGCTCCTGGTGTTCCTCCTGGTCGGCATGCTGGCCGGCGAATCCGGCGTCGGCGGCATCAAGTTCGATGACGTGCGGCTCGCCTACACCGTCGGTTCCGTGGCGCTCGGCCTGATCCTGTTCGACGGCGGCCTGCGCACGCGGATTTCGACCTTTCGGAACGTGCTGGCGCCGGCCGGGTTGCTCGCCACCGCCGGCGTCCTGATCACGGCGACGTTGACCGCGCCGGTGGCGGCCTGGATGCTGGGGCTGACCTGGTCCGAGGCGCTGCTGGTCGGCGCCGTGATGGCCTCGACCGATGCCGCCGCCGTGTTCTTCCTGCTTCATGCCAAGGGCTTGCGGCTCCGCCCTCGCGTCAGCGCGACGCTCGAGGTCGAATCCGGCATCAACGATCCGTTCGCGATCTTCCTGACCATCGTGCTCGTCGAAATCCTGTTTTCCGGCGGCAAGGCGTGGACTGAAATCGCGGCCCTGTTGCTGGAAAAGGCCATCATCGGCGGCTTCCTCGGCTGGGCCGGCGGCCGTGCCATCGTGCTGGTTCTGAACCGCATGGAATTGCCGCAAGGCATGCACGCGCCGTTTGTTGCCACCGGCGCGCTGGTGACGTTCGGCCTGGCGGAATGGTGGCACGGCTCGGGCTTCCTCGCGGTTTATGTCGCTGGCCTCATCGTCGGCAACCGCGAGACGCGCGCGCACAACATCATCGTGACGTTTCTCGATGCCGCCACCTGGCTTGCCCAGATCGCGATGTTCGTGCTGCTCGGCCTGCTCGCCTGGCCCGAGCGCCTGCCGCAGCGGCTGCTGCCGGCGCTTGCCGTTGCGCTGGCGCTGATGCTGATCGCGCGGCCCGCCGCCGTGTTGCTTTGCCTTGCGCCGTTCCCGTTCAGTCTCCGCGAAAAGCTGTTCATCTCCTGGGTCGGCCTGCGCGGCGCGGTCTCGGTGTTTCTCGCCTCGATCCCGATGCTGGTCGGACTGCCCGGCGCGCACTTCTATTTCGACGTCGCCTTCGTGGTGGTGATGCTGTCGCTCTTGATCCAGGGCTGGACCATCGGCGCCGCCGGCAAGCTGTTGCGGGTCGGCCTGCCGCGCGCCGATGTCAACGCGCGCCGCACCGAGCTCGACCTGCCCGGCACCCTGAAACAGGAGCTGGTCGGTTATCCTTTGGTGGCCAACAATCCTTATCTGCGCCGCGGCATCACGCCGCCGTGGGCCAAGCTCACTCTGGTGGTGCGCAACGACCAGGTGCTGACGCCGGAGGAAGCCGGCACAGTGCGCGAGGGTGACCACGTTTATTTCCTGGCGCCGCCGGACCGCGTCCAGGCGCTTGACCGCTTCTTCGCCGAGCGGTCGGCCCAGGCGTCGCCCGACGCCGCCCTGGTCGAGGACTTCTTCGTGCCGGGCGATGTGACGCTCGGCGCACTCGCGGAAATCTACGGCCTGACGATTCCGCCGGAGGACGCTGGCACGGTGCTGGCGGACTATTTCGCGGCGTATTTCATCAAGCATCCGCCGCGAGCCAACGACGCGATTCCGCTCGGCCCGGTCAAGCTCGTCGCCCACACCGTGACCGACGACCGGGTCGTCACCGTCGGCCTGCAGCTCGCCGAACCGGAGCCCGAGCCGCGCACGATGCTGGACAAGATCATGATCCGCGGCCGCCGCGTGGTACGACGGCTCTTGGCGCGATTGCGCCGCGCGCGGAGTTAAGAGGCGAGCGCGCTCTTCCGCATTGTCAGCCGCTGTACCAGCCAAGCGCCGCCGAACAGCACCGCGGCCCAGAACAGATCGCCGGCGACGGTGTATTTCAGGAACGGCAGGCCCATTGCGTAACACTGGATCAGCCCGGCCATATCGTCGCTGTAGATTCCGCTCCACATCCACACTGCGAAATTCGTGGTGAGGAAGAAAATCAGCGAGCAGGCGAGCACGGTCGGGACGACGACGCGTGCGACGCGGAGATGGCGCGCCAGGATTCCGGCCGCCGCCGGCAAGGTCAGCGCCGCATAAACCACAGCCATCACCTGCCAGTGATAGAACCCCGCGATGGCGTCGCCGATCAGGAGCGCACCGAGTGGCACCACGGGTGCGAGCGAGCGCCGGCGCAGCATCATGCCGGCGAACAGCGCCGAGGCCGCGACCGGCGAGACACCGGGCGTGTGCCACAACAGACGCGCGGCGACGTCGAGCCCAATCAGGAAGACGACGAGCGCCACATCCGACCAGCGCGCGGCTGAGTTCCGGTTTTCTTGCGAAGCCATCGGTGTCGAATCCATGCTGCTTGCGAAGCGCCAGTATATCACATGGAGCGGCGTAAATGTGTCACGCCACCCGCGCCGCCGGTCGGCTGGCCCATTCCGAGATGATGAGTTCCAGCGCGTCGAGGCCGTCGGTCAGCGCGGCGGGACCGGGCTGCAAGATGAGCGTCGACTTGATCTCGCGCAGGAACCCGTCGCGCACCGCCGGGATGGCGTCAAAGCCCGGGCGGCCGGCGAATTTCGCCGGCACGAATTTCTTGCCGCACCATGAGCCGATCACGATGTCGGGCCGCGCCGCGATCACCGCTTCGGCAGTGACGATGCGGTTCTTGGCGCTCTTCTGCGCGGCCAGATGCTTGAACACGTCGATGCCGCCTGCCGCTTCAATGAGTTCCGACACCCAGCCGATGCCGGAGATCATCGGCTCATCCCATTCCTCGAAGTAGACGCGCGGCTGGCGCGGCAGTCGCGCGGCGCGCTGCCGCGTCTCCGCGAGGCGCTGCTCCAGCGTCCGCGCCAAATCGTCCGCCTTTTCGCTCGCGCCAACCAAGGCCCCGAGCGTGCGGATCATGGCGAAGATGCCGGCTGTGTCGCGCTGGTTGAACGCATGCACGGCGACGCCGCGGCGAATGAGCTCTGCCACGATATCGGCCTGTAGGTCGGAAAACGTCAGCACCAGATCGGGATCGAGCGCCAGGATTTTCGGCACGTCGGCGCTGATGAACGCCGACACCCGCGGCTTCTCCCGCCGCACCCGCTTGGGCCGCACCGCATAGCCCGAGACGCCGACGATGCGGCGGTCCTCGCCGAGGAGATAGAGCGTCTCCACGGTCTCCTCGGTCAGGCAGACGATTCGCTCGGGCGGGAACATGGGTGCAGCATACACTCCACGTCATTGCGAGCGAAGCGAAGCAATCTCGCGTCAAATGCAGATGTTCGTTGTGGAGCAGAGATCGCTTCGTCGCGCTGCGCTCCTCGCAATGACAACCGCTAGCTCCGCACCTCATCCAGCATCTCCAATCCTCCCGCCGCCGCAACCTGGCCGTCCTCGATCCGCACCACCTGCGAGCACAAACGCTGGATTTCGCCGGCCTGGTGGCTGACGTAGATCATCGGCACCTTGGCGTCGTCGCGGAGCCTCGCGAGATACGGCAGGATCTCGAGCTTTCGCGCGCGGTCGAGCGAGGCGAGCGGCTCGTCGAGAAGGAGGAGCCGCGGCTTCATCAGGAGCGCCCGCCCGATCGCGACGCGCTGGCGCTCGCCGCCGGACAGCCGTCCGGGCCGGCGTTCGAGCAGCGCGCCGATGTCGAGCAGCTCGACGATGCGGTCTTGCTCCGCCGGGTCGGCCGCAAGCCCGCTCATCCAGCGGCCGTAGTCGAGATTGCGCGCCACTGTCATGTGCGGAAACAGGCGGCCCTCCTGGAACACGATGCCGATACGGCGCCGGTGCGCCGGCACGTTGGTCCGCGTCGCGCTGTCGAACAGCACCGTGTTGTCGAGCGCGACGCGGCCGCGATCAGGCCGCAGCAGGCCGCCGATCATAGAGACGATGGAAGTCTTGCCGGCGCCCGACGGGCCGAACAGCGCGGTGGCGCCGCCCGCCGTTTCGAACTTGGCGGCGATCTGGAATTCTCCCAGCCGCTTTTCCACGTCGACCGAAAGCATCTCAGTCTCCGTGGTAGCGCATGCCGGCGCGGCGGGCGAACCACTCCGACGCAACGAGAGCCGCGAGCGCGATGACGATGGCGATGATGACGAGGCGCATCGCCGCAGCGTCGCCGTTCGGGATCTGCGTGAACGTGTAGATCGCCGCGGACAGCGTCTGTGTCTCGCCGGGGATGTTGGAGACGAAGGTGATGGTGGCGCCGAACTCGCCGAGCGCCTTGGCGAACGCCAACACCATGCCGGCGATGATGCCGGGTAAGGCGAGCGGCAAGGTGACGGTGAGGAACATCCACATCCGGCTCGCGCCGAGCGTCGACGCCGCATCCTCGAGCCGGCGGTCGATCGCCTCAAACGACAGCCGGATCGCGCGAACGAGCAGCGGAAACGCCATCACGCCGCAGGCGAGCGCAGCTCCTGTCCAGCGGAATGAGAACACGATGCCGATGTCGGCGAGGAAGCCGCCGACCAGACCCTTTCGCCCGAACGTGATCAGCAGCAGATAGCCGGTCACGACGGGCGGCAGCACCAGCGGCAGGTGCACCACGCCGTCGAGCAGCGCCTTGCCCCAGAACTCCTTCCGCGCCAGCAGCCAGGCGATGGCGATGCCGAACGGCAGCGCCACCACGGTCGCCACCACGGCGATCCGCAGCGACAGCTCGACCGCGGTCCATTCGTCGGGAGTGAGATTAAGCACGGGCCGTCGACTTCATGACGTCGGCTTGATCAGGAACGTGAAGCCGTACGTCTCGAAGATCGTCTTCGCCAAGCTGGAGCGCATGAAGGCGATGTACTTCATCGCATCGGGCTTGGCATTCGCGGTCAGCGCCACCGGATAAGTGATCGCCGGATGCGAGTCCTCCGGGAAGTGCCCGACGATCTTGACGTTCGGCTCGACCTTGGCGTCGGTCTCATAGACGATGCCGAGCGGGGCTTCGCCGCGTCCGACGAGCGTCAGCGCCGCGCGGACATTCTCGGCCATGGCGAACTTCGGCTCCGCCGCGGCCCAGGCGCCGAGCTTCTCCAGCGCCGCCTTGGCGTATTTGCCGGCCGGCACGGCGCGCACGTCGCCGGTGGCGATGCGGCCGTCGCCCGCGAGCTTGGCGAGGTCGAAGCCCGGACCGATCGTCACATTGCCGATCTTGGAATCCTTCGGCGCGATCAGCACCAGACGGTTGCCCAGGAGATTGATCCGGCTGCCGTCCTTGATCAGCTTCTTGCCGGCCACATAGTCCATCCATTCGAGATCGGCGGAGGCGAACAGGTCCGCCGGCGCGCCGGCCTCGATCTGCTTCGCCAGCGCCGACGACGCGGCGTAGCTCGCCACCACCTTGATGCCGGCCGCCCCGGTGAAAGCGGCGTTGATGTCGTCCACCGCGTTCTTCATCGAGGCGGCGGCAAACGCGGTCAGCGTCACGTTCTGCGCGCGCGCCGGCAGCGCTGCTAGCGTGAAGGCGAAGGCAAGAGTGAACAGCGCAAAGGCGCGTCTCAACATGGCGGTTCTCCGCGGCACAGGGCCGGCG
>JADMIO011426255.1_pt1 | contig 17283 bp, 11 predicted proteins | sample 8958161 | NCBI WGS metagenome assembly JADMIO01 (sample SAMN16585339, study PRJNA669376) | soil metagenome | isolation source: Crop rotation soil | place: USA: Cullars Rotation, Alabama | collected 2011
CCCAGGGTGGATTGGAGCTCTCGGTCAACGGCGTCGCTCTCGTTTCTGGAAACCAGGTCCAGACTCAACTTGAGACCTTCAGCAATGCCAATGGCCAACTCCTGGTCCGAGCCCAAGGCACGCCTGGTCCCTTAAACCTGACCGGTGGAAGCCTGGAAGGAACAATCACCGTCCGGGATGGCGACGTAGCTGATCTTCGCAAAGCGGTCAATGCCCTCGCTTCCACCCTGATCACTCAAGTGAACGCCGCTCATGGGAATGGCGCCGGCTTGACCAGCGCAAACAACGCCACCTTCTTCACCGGAGCAAATGCGGGCGATATCAAGGTGAACCAGGCTTTGCTCGATGATCCAAGGCTCGTGCAACTCGCCGCCAAAGGTGCGGGACCAGGCGACAATCAAACTGCCCTCGCCCTCGCGGGCATCGCCAACACCACCTTCGCGGCCCTTGGCAACCTGACCTTTTCCGACTCATTTACCCAACACGCGACAGGCATCGCTCAGGCATTATCCCAGACCAACGCGCAGCTCGAGGACCAGGACCGGGTTGACCTCTTGCTCCAGAACCAGCGCAGTTCCATCAGTGGTGTCTCCCTGGACGAGGAGATGACTGACATGGTCAAATTTCAAAAAGCTTTCGAAGCCTCCGCCAAACTCATGAACACGATTGATGAGATGCTCGACACAGTCATTAATCTCAAACGCTAATCCGTTATGCGCGTCGCCAGCAATTCTTTCTCTGATTCGCTCGTTCGCCAGCTCAACAATCTCAATTCAAAACAGGCGCGGTTGCAACTCCAGGCCTCGACCGGTAAACGCCTCCGGACCGCGGATGATGATCCAACCACCGCTGGACATGTTCTGGACTTGCAGACCAGCACCGCTCGCACGGAGCAGTTTCGAAAAAATCTCGAATATCAAACGGAAATCGCGACCGCCTCGATGAACGGAATCAAAGGTCTCAAACAGATCTCTGACCGGGCCTCCGAAATCGCGACGCTGGCGGATGGGACCAAATCACCCGATGAGCTCCACCATTACGCCGCGGAATTGGATCAACTCATCAAACAAGGACTTCAATGGGCCAACAGCAAGTACGACGGCAATGCTCTCTTCGGCGGCACCCAAACCGGCCGGGCCCCTTTCGCCGCCACAGAAACGAATGGAACGATCACCGCGATCGATTACCAGGGCGACGCTAACCTTTCCGAGGTAAGCATTGGCGAGAACACGATGCTCTCTGCCCAAACCGTTGGCGCCAACTCCACGGGCACTGGGCCGCGCGGACTGATCGCTGATTCGAGGTCCGGGGCCGATTTCTTCAAGCATCTCATCGCCCTCCGAGATCATCTCCAGGCAGGGAACGCGAGCGAGATCAGCAAAATCGATGTCGCAGACCTCGGGAAGGATGAAGACAACTTCATCTACCACATCGGGCTCAACGGATTGATGCAATCGCGTTTGGAAACTTCCAGCAAACTTGTCACCACGACCCTCGAGTCCAATGACCAGGCTCTAACCAAGGAAACTTCTTCCGACCTGGCCGAAACGTTGGTCCATCTCAATGAAACCACCAACGCGTACCAGGCCGCTCTCCAGAGCGGCGGCTCCCTGCTCAAACTCTCCCTGATGGATTACATCCGCTAACCCAGCGCCGCTTCACTTTGCCGCTGCCTCCCGCAGTGCAAGATCAATCATCGCCCGGCGTTCTCCCGGGATTTGCCACCGCTGCTGGTAATCCTCTTCCAACGTTCGCAGCGGATCAAAGTAGAGGAAGTAAACGCCCGGTTTCACGCTGGGGCTTGTGAAAACCGCGATGCCACTATTCCGGTCGTAATGTTCGTAGGAGTGGCCATCCCTCTTTCCGCCACCACCCATCGTGTCCACGACGAAGGAGGGCGTGTTAAAACCGGCGGTATGACCGCGGACATGTTTTTCGATTTCGAGGCCGTCACGCAGCGAGGTGCGGAGGTCCTCGACTCCGGGGACCATGTCGTGGAAATAAACGTAATACGGATGGATATTGATAAAGCCAAGACGCCGCACCAGTAGTTGCATCGCTTCTGGATGATCATTCACCCCGTTCTGGAGAACCGTCTGGCAGCGAACCGTGATGCCCCGTTCGGTCATCCGGTTCATCGCATCCTGGGTCACGCCCGTGATTTCGTTCGGATGATTGAAATGGGTGTGGACCACGACATCCTTGTGCAGCTTTCGCCCGAGTTCTACCACTTGGGTGAGCGCATCCAGCCAGGGTTCGTCCGTCAGGATTTTCTGGGGCAGGACGGCCAGGCCCTTCGTCGCGTAACGGATTCGGCGGATGTTCGGCATCCGGAGCAGGCGCTCTCCGATCATTTGCAGATGCTCCGGCTTCAAATTGTAAGTGTCCCCGCCACTAATTACGATATCCTCCAACTCTGGATGAGTGGGGATATAAGTGAAAACCTCCTCCCACCGTTGCACGCGCGGGGAGAGTTTCTGTTTCTCGACCGTCTCGGTATCTCCTCCGATCGCATAGCTCCGGGTGCAAAAGCGGCAATAAACCGGACATGAATCCAGCGGAAGAAAAAGGGCCTTGTCCGGGTAACGATGTGTCAGCCCAGGAACGGGCGAGTCTTTTTGTTCGTGCAGAGAGTCCAGCCGCAATTCCGGGTGATTCGGCAGTTGCTGCGATGCTACCGGCATGAACTGTGTCCGGATGGGATCGGAATACGGCTCAGTCCAATCGATCAAACTCAGGAGATAAGGTGAAATGCGCAATGCCATGGGCGCATTCTTGAGCCCGGCCACCACGTCCTCATAAAGGGAGGCAGGCGCCAGATCCTGCAACGTTTCCCGCAATTGGCGAACGTTGGTTACGGTCTGGCGCATTTGAAACAAATGGCTTCCAAACTCCTCCGCCCCCACCTCTTTGTAGGCCGGGATCTGCCGCCAATAATCGTCGCGGCGCAGCTCGCGGTGATCCTGCCGAGGGGGCCAGGGCATGATCCCGGTTTTAGGCAAGGCGGTTGCGGAAGGTTCGAGAGTTTGGAGTGCCATAGGATCGAGTTGGTTCGCGGTGCGTCGTTTTGGTTCAGGCAGGCCCGATCAAGCTTTGCCCCCGAAGGAGCAGTAATCGTCAAGATCAAGCAAGTCTGCCCAGGTCCGGATATCCTCGCGGGTCGTTGTGATCTTCGCGATTAGACCGCTAAAAAAGCCCAGCGTTTCTGCATCGCTGTCCGGTCCCCGGCGATCGTGATAATCGCTCCACTGAAGGACTTCCCAGGGCGTCCTTTTGTGCTGGGCGTTCTTCTGGATCCATTCGAGGATTTCGCCATCGCCCCCACCCTTGGCCACTTCCGTTTTCAAAGCCTCGGGATCGATCCCCACGAAATTCAAAATGTGTTGATCGAGGGGGCAGTTGAAATGGTACTCCCCATTCTTTCCAATGATGGTGGCCCGGCATTTGTCGAGCATGCGGGGCAGGATGGCGTATCCGCCCAGCCGGCAGCGCATGCTGCGGGGTGGATGTTGGGTTAGGTCCGGGGTTTTTAGGTTCGAGCTCATGTTTTTGATCAGGGTTTGTTTTCGTTCTATGGCGCGAGACAGACAGGTCAGTCTGCTCGCCAGAGGCAAATTGAGTTTATGGTTTGGTTCAGGATTTTGCGCAAAGGATCAGCGCCGCTGCCTTGGCCGACTCCACCGGCCATATCGATTTGGCATTTTGCGTTTCGGTGATTGCACCCGAATACAACAGGAACAGCCCATCCCCAAGGGCCTGCGCTTCCGCGGAATCTTTCCGTATTTGCAAGGCCAGCGAATGCCAGAACAGTCTCACCCCCGTTTTATGCTGATCCACCACGGTTCGGACCGCGTTATCCTCAATGACCACCGAGGCTGTGTTCGAAAAAGGACAGCCCCTGAAATCCGCGGATTTCAAGTAGTCGCGCAAGTTGTCAAACTTCTGTGCTACTTTTTGCCGGGGGGAAATTTTGCTGTTCAGAAGGGCGGTCGCATCTCGCTGCGCTTCCGCCGCTTCCAGCTTCAGCCATTCCGCGCACAGGCTCTCCTTGCTGCGGAAATGCTGGTAAAAGGTCGCCTTCGCAACGCCCGATTTTTCAATCAGCTCGTTGATCCCGACCAGCTCGTAACCCCGCTCAGTGAAGAGCTGGGCAGCAGTGGCGAGGATTCTCTCTTTGGCGCCGATCACCATATACCTATACAGACAAGTCTGTCTGCTCGCAAGTCCAATCTTCCAATCTTACCTCCAATCTTCCGCGCGTGTTCGCTTGCAAATTATTCGCGATTGCGCAGATTCACCCATGACATAAGTTGGCCCAAAATCAAACTGCGATTTTTCAGCAGGACTATGTCCAACGTCGCGACCGAATAATTGGAGACAAACAAACTCATCGATATGAAAACAATCTCGCGCATCACCACCCTGGCCTCGCTGCTTTTCGCGGGGTTCGTCTGCAACCATGGCAACGACTGGCCCCAATGGCGCGGTCCCCACCGGAATGGCGTTTCCGAAGAAACAGGTTTGTTAAAAGAATGGCCCACGGGAGGACCAAAGCTTCTTTGGAAAATCACCGACGCGGGGAACGGTTATTCCACTCCCGCAGTGGTCGGAAACCGGCTTTACCTTCTTGGGAATGAAGGTCTTGATAACGAATTTGTCGCAGCACTCTCCACCGAGGATGGCAAAAGGATTTGGACTTCGAAGCTCGGCAAAGTAGGCAGCCCTAATCAAAAGCCAAGCTTCCCAGCCGCCCGTTCTACTCCCACGGTCGATGGCGATTTGATCTTCGCCCTGGGATCCGATGGCGACATTGCCTGTCTCGAAACTGCCACGGGCAAAATCCGGTGGCAAAAGCATCTTCGGACGGACTTCGGAGGGAAACCTGGTGTGTGGGCCTACGCCGAATCTCCGCTTATCGATGGCGACACGGTGGTGTGCACTCCCGGCGGGACCGACGCGACCCTGATCGCTCTGAATAAAAAGACCGGGGAAGTAATTTGGAAGGCCGCATCTCCTGAGGGCGATGCCGCGGGGTTTGCTTCACCCATCTCCTTCGATGCCGGTGGCACAAAAGAGTACGTCCAGCTCGTCGAGAAGGGCTTGATAGGCGTGGATGCCAAGACGGGAAAAATCGCGTGGAAATACTCCAAGCCGACCAGCAAATATGGTGCGAACATCCCAACCCCACTGGTCAGCCAGGACATGATCTACGTGGGATCCGCAGGGACTGGCGGGGGAGCGGTCCGGATCAAAGGCAAGGATGGTTCGATGGAAGCGGAGCAGCTTTATTTCGAGGCGAAACTACCGACCGCGATTGGCGGCAGCGTGAAGTTGGGGGACTACCTTTATGGCACCACCGGACAGGCACTGCTTTGCGCCAATTTCAAAACGGGCGAAATCAAATGGGAAAACCGTTCCATTGGCACCGCTTCGCTTTGCTTTGCGGATGGGCGGCTTTATCTGCACGGAGAGAACGGGGAGGTCGCGCTGGTGGATCCGTCCCCCGACGAATATCGCGAGAAGGGCCGATTCACGCCTGCGGAGCAGCCCAAGCATGGCAATCCCATGGAAAAAGCATGGGCTTATCCCGTGGTAGCCAACGGCCATCTCTACATTCGGGATCATGGGAACGTCTGGTGCTATAACGTCAAATAACCAGACGAAGGTGAGCTGGCCAGCCGCGGTGTTTTATCCCGCCATGGCCGGTGGATTGGGGTGGGGAATTCGCGGACAGTACGGCCACCAGACCGGCGCCCTGATCGCGGGCATTCTGGTTGGTTTGGTTTGCGTTATTCTTTATTGCCCTGGCATTTCTTCCCTCCGAGCGGCGCGGATCGTGGCGCTTGCGGGCATCGGAGTTAGCTTTGGAGGGTCCATGACTTATGCTCAAACGATTGGACTTACGCAGGACCCTGCTTTGATTGGGAACTGGGCTGCCTGGCGTTGGGGCATGTCCGGGCTGGCGCTGAAAGGCGCGATCTGGATTGGCTTTTGCGGCCTGCTGCTTGGCCTGGCGTTGGATGAGCGGCCGCTTAAGCCGATCGAAACAGTCTTTTTGTTGGGTGGCTTCTCGCTGCTGCATTTGGCCGGCATGCAATGGTTAAATCAACCATTCGATCCTTCCCGGAAGGTTCTGCCTGCTCTCTATTTTTCCGCGGATTGGCATTGGGTTCCAGACGCCAAACTAAAACCGAGATTCGAGAATTGGGGCGGGTTGCTCCTCGCGCTCGTCGCTGGAGTGGGCTGGGCGCGCTGGAGATCGCCAAATGGCCCGGCCTCTCGCCTCGCTCTGGCAGCGATGCTGGGCGGAGCGATCGGTTTCCCGGCAGGCCAATGTTTGCAATCGTGGCACGCGTGGAACGCGGCGGAGATGCAGCGCGTGCTCGGTCCCTGGGATGCGGTCATCAATTGGTGGAATTTCATGGAAACGGGCTTCGGCTTTATCTGGGCGGGAATTCTCGGGTTCGCGGTCTGGCTGAATCGCAAGCACCTCAACGTCGCGGAAGGCCCTGAGCCATCGCCCTCGCCGTGGCTGGAAGCGATCACCCTGTCCGGTTATGTGCTGATTTTACTTGCGGCTGAATTCTTCCATGTCCCGTGGGCCGGGCGACTGCTCGATTTAGCCTTTCCCCTGGCGATTCTTTCCACGAGTCGGGTGGTCTCAGGCAGAATTTGGCCATATTTTTTCGTGCTGCCAATCGCCCTCCTGCCGATCGCAGGCAAAACCTTGCGGCAATTGGTTTACTCGGAACATGCGATCTCCCCGGTGCTCGGTTGGATTTTTTGTTTGATCGCACCTTTGGCGCTGGCGGTCGCGATTGCCGATCGTTCCCGAAGGAATCCGGCTGAAACCGGCCTCGCATACGCCCAGCGCACGCTTCTTTACTTTACCTGGTCGCTTGTGGCCTTGAATTTCGCGTTTTTCCGGTTCCCATTCTTTTGGCAAACCTGGACGTACCGGACCCCGAACGCCATGATTTACTTTCTATTTGCAATTCTTCTGACCGCTTTCGCTTCGAGACGAGCGCACGGTCTGGTTCTGCCGCGAAGTCCCTCGGGTGAAGTTACCTAAATCCGTCCAGAAACGAACCGTGACTCGCGGCTTGGGCAGGAGAACAGGATTGCAACTTCAGGGATGCGAGTTGAACATCCTTCGTCCGACAATCTGAAATTGCTAATCCCAACCCAAAACAAATTATGGCCGAACCCCTTATCTTCCAGAAAAGTCCTATTGTCCAGAAAGTTGAGCCCGGAACATATTGGTGGTGTGCCTGTGGACGGTCGGGTAGCCAGCCATTCTGCGATGGCTCTCATTCGGGCACCGGCCTCGGCCCTCTGCAAGTAGAAATTGCTGAGCCCAAAACTGTCGCGTGGTGCGCGTGCAAACAAAGCAAAACGATGCCTTTTTGCGATGGAAGCCACAGCAAGCTGCCTTGAGCTGTTCTCCGCAGTTTCGGCGGTCAGAGCTCGAAATGTGGATCATTTTCCGGCGCTGGGAATTTGATGATATTCGTCCTGAGCCACTGGACATGGCCATCGCAAAAACCGGCGTTGGATCCGCTCCGGTGCCGTCCGCTTGCATGATCGTTTCGGGGATCGAAATAGCTGTCGTTGGTTGAATCCAGGGCATCGGGCGCCGCTTCCTCCAAAAAGAGGAGCGTGGCCGAAGGCGCACGAAGCGCGTTCCCGCGAAGGCCCGCGTGAAACCCTTTGATCTCGGTGTCCTGGCTCAGCTTCGCGTTCAAGGCGTAACTGTTACTCGATCGAGCACGATCGACCGGGCATTGGAAAACTTCGACTGCGGGAACGTACGGGTAAAGCGTGCCGCGGCGAGGGTCGAACTTCGCGGGCTTTCCAAAGCTCGTGAAAAAGATCCAGCCGTTTGTTCCCGAATCCTGCCCCCCTCCCACGCTGCCGTCGTACACGCCCGGGAAATATTCATCAAACTCCGAAGAGTAAAGCGCGGTTCCGAGAGTAAGTTGCTTCGTGTTATTGGCGCAGCGGGTTTTTTGTGCGCTTTCCTTGGCTCTGCTCAAAGCCGGGAGAAGAAGCGAAGCCAGAATCGCGATGATCGCGATCACGACGAGTAACTCGATCAAGGTGAAACCGGGACCACGCTGCCCGGGAAAGGCGCTTCTTCGAGAAAGACTCGGCATGGCCGAACCTCTCAAGGCGAGAGATTTTTAGAAATGAAAATTTTGACATACCTAATGGAGTTAGGTATTACTCATATGTGCTCTCGAAGGAACTGATCGCCGCTTCCACCAAACCGTTGGTTCTCTCCATCCTGACTCGCGGCGAGAGTTATGGATATGCGCTTTCGCTCGAGATCAAGAGACTTTCCGGCGGCCAGATCGAGTGGTCCGAAGGGATGCTTTATCCGTTGCTCCATCGAATGGAGGATGAAGCCCTGATCGAATCTTTCTGGCAGGAAGGGCTTGGAGGACGGGACCGCAAGTACTACCGAATCGTCCGCGCGGGAAAGCGGGCTTTGCAAACTCATAAGCAACAATGGACGATGCTCAACAACCTGCTGAATAATCTATGGAACCCCATCCCAAATTCGAATTGAACGAGGCTGTCGCGGGCTGGAGAAATGCCTTGGCATCCACCGGTTCGCTATCGTTTGACATCATGCGCGAACTCGAGGAGCATTTGCGGGATTCGATTTCCCGCCTCACGGCGGCTGAACCTACTGAGGAGGAGGCTTTCTTGATTGCGACCCGCCGCGTTGGCTCCCCAGCCGCACTGGCAGCGGAATTTCGCCGCGCGAAGCCGTACGGGGTTTGGGTAAACTGGGCAACAGCGGTTTTGCTAGGGGTGCAAGCAGCCAATTTTCTTTTGCAGCTGGTTCCGGTTGCAGCGGCACTTTTGCAAGTCGCGGTGTTGCGTCTGCTCACACCGATCCAAGCCGGGAGGTTCCTGCACCAGCCATTCTCCCCCATGATGTGGTTGAGTCCGCTGCTCTACGTCCTGATCGTTCAACTCCTGCTCAGCCTCTGCTGGAGGATGGTACGAAACCGCGACATCGACGTTGCCGCCTGGCTGTTTAAGGCAAGGCAACATCCATGGAAAACTGGAGTTCTGTTAGTCGGCCTGAGTTTCGGCTTGTACCTGGTCCGGATCGTGACGCAGTTGGTGCTCGGGCAGCCCCACTTCCCGTTTTGGCCGATCTATGTGTACGCGTTCGCAAGCTCGCTTTATCTTCCATTGACCGTCGTTTGGCTGCTGCATCGACGCTTACCGCAGCGGGCCGGATAATCTAGTTAAAGCAAAAATTGAGCTCGGGGTGGTACGGACAAAGATCCGTGATTCGCAAACGACTCATCTTGCGACGCTGAACTTCGGGCACGGAGGGTGAGAAAATCCATGAGCGTAGGAGGTTATTACCGATGAACCTTGCAAATCCCCAGTTTTGCGGACCATCATTTTTCGCCGATCATGAGTCATCCTCTCACGCCTGCGCGATTTGCCCGTTGGCTATGTTTTTCGATCATTGTTTTCTGCCGCGTTGCTTTGCCTGGGGAAGAGTTCGAAAACCAAACGTTCCGATGCGCGGCCCAGCCTTTGGCCATGGCACTGGGGGACCTGAACGGAGACGGGTTTAGCGATTTGGTGGTCAGCTCAGTCGCGAACAATACGATCGCTATCTACCTGAATTCGGGCTCAGGAACGTTTTCGACGGATCCCGTCCAAATCTTGCCGATATACGCCTCGTCCTTTGTGATCGCAGACTTCGATCGCGATGGGATGGATGATATCGCCGCGTTTGGGGCCTTCGGGATCGAGATCCTCCATGGCTTGGGCGATGGGACAGTTCGGAGGTCTCAGTCGTTTCTTGGCCAACCCCTTTGTCCCGTAGGATTTCTTTCCGCCGGGGATTTGGATGGGGATGGAACGCTTGATTTGGTGGCGAGCCGTCCGGATCGAACCTCATTACGGCTTTTTATGAACAAGAAAGGAGCGGGTTTTGAAGAGGCGGCTTCCCTAACCATTCCGCTTGCCGCGAGCATTGCGGTATGGCGCCCATCCGGAGCCCAAGAGACGGAAATCCTAGCCCTGTCGGTCGAACCTCCGCTAGTGAGGGTTTTTCGGAAAAGTTCGATCGGTTGGGAGATCGGCTCGCCGATCACTCTGCCGCATTTCGGGCCAGGTTGGGGTGGTTCTATGGGCAGAATGGATGTCGGCGATGTAAACCAGGATGGGGTTCAGGACTTGATGATTTCGAAGGATGGCGTTCCTGAAATTCGACTTCTTTTTGGGAATCGATCTGGCGGTTTCGAACCATGCAAGGTATGGCCCACCCCCATCGCGATCCAAACCTCCTGTCTCCTTCGCCGCCCATTGAAGGCGGCTTTGCAGGTCGGGTATGGTTACGCCGCGCTTTTGGTTCGCGAAGAGGCTTCAACAAACGCCAGTTGGCAGCACGCGGCCGATCTGCCTCCCGGGTATCTGATCAAGGCTGAGTGTCAACGGGATCAGTCCGATTTGATCGTCGCGATCGATTCCTACGGCCTGGCTCACGTTTTTGGCTCACATCCGATCGCGGCGCCACGGCGGGATGAATCTCCATTCAAGTTCAGCGATCCGCGATACGATCCCGCGCGTGCTCCCTCGTTTACCAGTCGAGTCTGGAGCGCCGCGGATGGGTTGCCCGGAAACTCCGTCCGATCCATTCTGCAAACATCGGATGGCTACGTCTGGGTGGGAACTACCGAAGGATTGGCGCGGTTCGATGGCGACACGTTTCGCCGCTGGGGAGTGAATTCGAACGGAACGGTTTTCAATCGCAGCTGCGAAGCCCTGGCCGAAGATCCGAAAGGCCGCCTCTGGGTTGGTTATTTGCGCGGTCTGATGCGAATCGAAGGGGATTCCATCGTTGAAAATTATGTGACGAATTTGACCGACCCGCGCATTTTCAGCCTCAATTTTTCTCGGGCAGGCGATTTGTGGGTTTCCGAATTTCAGGGAGTTGAGCGTTTACGGAATGGAATCTTCGAACGAGTTTTCGATCCAGACGCCCCGACCATCGCCCTTTCCGGCGCTTTGTCTGCGGTGATCGCCCCTCCAGATCAGATCATCCTCACGACCGGCCGGAAAGTCTTTCGATTCGACGGTTCCAGGAAAGATTCGCCGGGACAGTGCCTGCATTCTCCGATGGAAATGGGCGCCGTTTCGCGGGTTGTGGCCGCGGGAGCTAATGGCGAGGTTTATGTTGGAGATGAGTTGGGAGGAATCGGCGTGATATCAACCAATCGTTTTCACGGCTACTTTCTGCGAAACGTCGGGTGGCCAGAGGATGGTCCATTACCCATCAGCGCGTTGGCTTTCTGTCCAAATGGAACGCTCTGGATCGGAACACGCGGTGGATTATATGTGCTTCGCGATGGCGAGTTGGCTCGTGTCTCTGACATTCCCTCTTTGCGAGACCGAGTAACGGCATTGCATTTTGATCAGGAGCAAAATCTTTGGGTGGGAACCGAGAACTACGGCGTGATCCTGCTCAGGTTCCCTACGTTCGAGACCTTCACGTCGAAACATGGCCTTTCCGGAAATGCCGTGAATACTCTCGCGGAAAGTGGAGACAAGATCCTTTGGGTCGGCGGCGAAACAGGCATTTTTACGAACATCGCGGACGGGTTCAAGGCAGTCGGCCTTCCGGAGGCCATCCACCCAAAAGCTTTTTCAGCGGTTTCGCCGCGAAGCAACGGACAGGTGTGGTTCGGGGGTGATAGCGGGCATCACCAAATTCTGACGAAAGCCGGCTTTGTGTCGGAACGGGATTTTGGCCCCGTGGATCACGTCTGTTTTCAGGAGTTGCACGACCACCGAACGGTCATGATTTCGGATGCCGGAGTGGCCTGGTACGACGAGAAGGCGGGAAGCAGCGGTCCCCCTATTCTCACCGGCATCTCAGCTCGGAATGCTTTCGAGGATTCAAAGGGAGGTGTTTGGCTCGGAACTATTGCCGGACTTTTCCACTTCGATCGGAAAACCACCTTGGTTCGCCCCGTGGAGGCCGCGGTGCTGACTGGCCGATGCGAAGTGGCTTTGGAAGATTCCCAAAGCGCACTCTGGATCATTTCGGACCAAGGACTTGCCCGGCTGAAAGATGGCCGATGTTCGCTCATCCGGACGGATGCCGGCCTCTTCGAGGAGAATCTTCTGTCGATGCTCGACGATCGAGCCGGCAATTTCTGGTTCGGCACCAGTCGCGGAATCTTTCGCGTGGAAGCGTCGCAACTTAATCTTTACGTGCAGGGGAACTGCCCTCATGTCGAGTGCATTCATTACGGACTGGACGATGGACTTCTGTCGGAACAATGCAGCTATGGCCACCCGGCGTCCTGCCGCTCGCATGACGGCATGCTTTGGTTCGCCACCGCCAGGGGCCTTCTGCGAATTGATCCTAAAAGAGCCGTTCACTTGGCAGCGGCGCCTAAAGTATTTTTCGATGAGATTAGCGACGAAACCGGCGTTCTTTACCGTCGTTTTGCGTCGGGAGGAAGCGCCAGGGACGCCGCCTCCAGCCTTCTTCGCATTAAGAACGGAAATGAACGGGCTTTGTTGCTTCAGTTTTCATCTCCACGCTTTTCGATCCACGGTTCAAAGACTTTCGAATACCGGCTAAAGGGATTGGAAACAAACTGGACGCAATCAACGGTGGGCAAGGCCTTCTACGCGTATTTGCCCCCGGGAGGGTACACGTTCGAGGTTCGCGCTGAGAACGCCAATGGCCTTTGGTCGCAACCGCTCTCGGTTCCAATCCGGATTCCGCCCTTGCTCACCCAGCGGCGCGATTTCTACCTCTTTACCGGAGGGCTGTGCGGCGTATTCCTCGTTACTTTGGCAGAATACCGTCGACGGACTCGCCGCCAAATCCAACTTCTCCGGGAACGCACCGTCATCGCGGAAGAACGGTCTCGGATTGCTCGCGATCTCCATGACGACATCGGCGCAAGCCTCACCCAAATCGCGATGGCGAGCGAAATCGCCCGTTCTCAATTGACCGGCAAGGAAGAGGAGAAAGCGATCGAAAGGGAAATGGAGAAGCTCTCCGGCCTCGCACGGGGAGCCGTGGAAAACATGAGCCACATTATCTGGTCCACGAACCCGAAGTTCGACACCTTATCCAGCCTCATCGCTTATCTTCGGGAATACACTGTAAAATCGCTGCCGGAGTCGATGGAGGCTCGCTTCGAAGGTGCCATCGGGGAGGAGATCCATGTCAGCTCCGAATTCCGGGCGAACCTTTTTTATCTCGTCAAGGAAGCGCTCGCCAACATCTTGAAGCACTCTGCCGCCTCTACGGTTCTCATCCAAATGAAAAGCGACAGGGGAAGACTCCAGATCAAGATTCAGGATGATGGAAGAGGCTTTGTTCCAAATGAACGGATGCTCTCGAGCACCGGCCTCGACAGCATGAAGAAACGAGCCACGGACCTTCACGGTGAATTCAACATTCTGTCCGAGGCTCAAAAAGGCACCGTCATCGTCGTTTCGATTCCGTTAGACTCCCGAGGTTGTCCAGAAGGCAGGGCCAGGTGATGTACGCATTTTATCGTAATGACCACGCCTCCCATTTTCCATAATCTCAGCGGGATGCCCCCAGGCGAACCAATCACGGTCGGGATTCTCGAGGACTCACCTCCCGCTCTGCAAGGATTGACCTTCATCATTAACAACGCGCCAGGCCTGAAATGCGTTGCGGCTTGCGGGTCCGCCGAGGAAGCTCTCCGGTTTTTCACTGCATCCCGGCCTCAAGTCATTTTGTGCGATATCAACCTGCCTGTCATGAGCGGGATTGAGTTTGTGGGCCAAATGCACCCCCTGCTTCCCGACACCCAGTTTCTCATGCTGACCGTGCTCGAGGATTACGAAAACATCTTCGCCGCCCTGCGCGCGGGCGCGACCGGCTATTTGACCAAGGCCACTTCTCCAGGCAAGCTCGTCGAAGCCATTCGAGAAATTTTCGAGGGTGGTTCGCCCATGTCCAGCCAAGTGGCTCGCCAGGTGATCAGTTCATGGAAGGCGACCGTTGGGGTCGGATTGAACCGGGCCGGCCCAGACGAGAAATTGTCGCACCCCGACTTATCGGAACGAGAGAGCGAGGTTTTACGATTGATCTCACTTGGTTTTCTTTACAAGGAAGTAGCAAGCACTCTGGGAATCAGCCAAGGCACGGTCCGCACGCACATCCAGCGGATCTATCGGAAATTGCACGTCCGCTCGAAAATCGAGGCGCTGCGGAAGATAAAGCTGTAATCCTTCGGGTCTGGTGGCTGGAGTTCGGACGTTGGTCTGTGCGTCTTTCATCCGACTATGCGCCAAGGAGCCAGTGGATAAGTTACTTCGCATTTCGAAATGCGAAAAACCACTCTTGTCCCTCGTGCGTGCTGGAATCCCTCTATTGAGCGAACCGTTTCGGCAATACTGCCCATTCTTAAACTTGTCGTTGCTGCCGCCGCGATCATCGCGGCTGTGGAACTCGAGGCCGCCCCGGTTCTGGGGCCTAACGGCCATTACTATGACGTTGTCGCCCACGCGGGCATCACCTGGAAAGACGCCTCCGCCGCCGCAACCGGCGCCTCGTATTTGGGGCTCCCAGGACATCTGGTCACGATCACGTCCGCCGCGGAACAGGCGTTCATTGCTCCGTTGATCGCGGCAAAGTTTGGAAGTTCATTCGGGTCCGAAGCGTGGGCGGGAGGATTTCAAAATCCGAGCACCCAAACCAATCCTAAAGCGGGTTGGACGTGGGTTAATGGGGAAGGGTCGTTCCCGGGAACAAACTCCATCACCCCATACGCGAACTGGGAAGCGTCATCGCCTGATGATCATGATGGACCCGCATCCGAACAATATCTCGGGATCAATCTCTGGGGCCCTTTAATTGGTTGGAACGACGAAGGCAACACGACCTATATCAAAGGTTATGTGATTGAGTATGAAGGAAATCCAGCGCTGGCTCAGATCAACCTTGATTTCAATTCTGGCGCTGTTCCCCCCGGTTATAAGTTGACCGGCACGGCAAGCACGGCCGCAACAGGCGGTCTGAACGGGTCTGGCATGGTCAAACTCACGACCGCCCTGACAGGGCAAGCAGGAGCGTTGACCGTTAACGACTTTTCCGGGGGAGCCGCCATTTCGGGGTTTATCGCGGAGTTTGATCTTCGCTTGGGTGGCGGATCCACGCCACCGGCCGATGGGCTAAGCTTTAATTTTACTCCGCCGGTCTCGGCGCCCACTGCCGGATCGCTGGAGGAAGGCGTGGGCACCGGGCTATCCGTTTGCTTTGATGTTTACGATAATGGGGGCGGCGAAGCGCCCGCGATCGATATCAAATACAAAGGCCAGCTTGTGGCCACAAAAAAAATAGCCCTTTCTTCATTGGAGACTGGCGCCTCCTTCGCGCACGTGCAGATTTACTTGAGCTCCGACGCCATGATCAATGTCCTTTACAAGGGCTCGCTCGTCCATAGTAACGTGGCGGTGAAGGCCTTCACCCCTGTGGCCGGCGGCCAGTTTGTCCTGGCGGCGCGCACCGGAGTTTACACCGAAAACGTCTGGATCGATAATCTCCAGATTTCCGCGATTCCAACCGCCACCACTCCTTACCCACCCGCAATTACCTCTCAGCCGGTCAGTGCAACCGTTACCGAGGGAGAAGAGGCCACCTTCAGCGTCAGCGCGACCGGAACTTCTCCGTTAAAATATCAATGGCGCTTCAACTCCGTCCCTCTCCCATCCCAAACGAATAGCCTCTTCACCATCACAAACGTGACCCTCGCGAACGCCGGAACCTACGACGTAGTCGTTAGCAATTTGTTCAGAATCGAGACCAGCATTCCCGCTACTCTGACTGTGAACGCCCGGCTACCTGCAACGAATTCTCTCCCCTTCATGCCTCCTGGTTTGGTTGCTTGGTGGCGCGCCGAAAATAATACCGCCGATTCAGCAGGAACAAATCCGGGCGTGTTCGTGAATGGCGCCAGGTATGCGCCCGGCATCTCTGGCCAGGCATTCAGTTTCACCAACGCCGCCTTAAACTACGTAAAGGTTCCCTACTCCCGCGCATTCGACATCAACGCGCATGGAACCATTTCCTTCTGGCACAGGCTCTCGCGCTCCCAGCCACAGTATCCGGCGCTCATCACTCGTGGAGACAACGCCGATGCTAACAATAATTTTGAAGTCTATATCGTGGCCCTTTCGCCGGACACCGCTACTTATAAATTTAGTTTGGGGAACGGCTCTGGAACCAGCTCCATTAGCGATGTAGCGGCGTTGCTGGACGATCGTTGGCATCACATCGCTTTCACCTGGGATGGCCTCAGAATGATCGTTTACATCGACGGGGCTTTGGAACACTCCGCCTCGCAAACGATTACTCCCGCCACCATTGGAACACCCTCTCTGCTTCTCGGTGCCGCGACTCCCGGCGATCAAAGAGGCTCCCCCAACGGGTTCCTGGACGAAGTCGCCTTGTTTGATCGAGCCCTCGACCCCTCTGAGGTCCAGTCATTATTCGCTTCCGCCGCTGACGTTCCGGGAAATGCGATCCAAACGAATCTCCTCAAAAACGGGAGCTTCGAAAATCCCATCCTGCCGGATGGGAGTGGATTTACCAACAAGCTAGATGGCTGGAACTGGGGTGACAAGTATCTCGGGACTCGCGTGACACCGACTGGCGGCGTGATATTTCACCGTCCGCGATCTATTTTCGGCAACCCTCAAGACGAACGCGCCCAGGACGCGGATCAGTATATTTATCTCAATCTCGGTGGAGTGAATGAAGGAATATATCAGGATTTTACGATCTCCAAGCAGGGACGCTATATGCTAACCTGGTACGACAACAATATGTTTCAAAACGGACAGGCCGCCTACACCGTCCTGATTCTTGCCGCTCCCGTAGCGAACGTCGTTGACACAGCGGCCCGGTTTGACGGCACGGCAGCGCCCGGAAACATTTGGCAAAACCATCAGCTAACCGCAACGCTGGCCGTCGGTGCATACACCCTTCAATTGTTGCCGAAGGCCCACATTGGCGCTGTTCTCTTCCCGTTCCTCGATAATTTTTCTTTAACCGCTCTGAAAGATCCCCCAACCATCACCAGCTTTTCCCCAACCTCGGGCCCGAGCAGCGGAGGGACAACCGTGGCTATTAGCGGCGCGGGCTTCACAAGGGATTCCATGGTGACGTTTGGAACAAATCTCGCCGCGTCACTGATTTTCGTCAGCGAAGCGAGTCTGCTGGCGGTTACTCCGCCAGGTTTGCCC
>JADMIO011201764.1_pt1 | contig 17282 bp, 15 predicted proteins | sample 8958161 | NCBI WGS metagenome assembly JADMIO01 (sample SAMN16585339, study PRJNA669376) | soil metagenome | isolation source: Crop rotation soil | place: USA: Cullars Rotation, Alabama | collected 2011
CGGCACGTCTTCGCCCCACTCGCCGGGCAGGAGCCAGCGGACGCCGAGCGTTTCCAGGAACTCGTAGGTGCCGTAGAGTGTGCCGCGCGAAATCCAGCCGGCGTCGAGGAGCGGGGCGTCCGGAGTATCCCGGCCGACGATGACGAGCGAATTGCCGGCGGTGACGATCGCGAAGGAGTCGGCGGCCGCTTCCGGGGCGACCGTGATGCCGGCCCGGCGTGACGCTTCGTTCTCGCCGAGCGAGATCATTCGCTCCGTCGGCGCGGTCACCACTGGCAACTCGGCCCCGGTCATGCGCCGGAGGATCCGCTGCAACTCGGACGCCGCGCGACGGACCGAAACCGGGGCGTCGGCGGCATGGTAGATCGCGCAGCGAGCGGTCCCGTTCTCGACGAGTTGCAGGCCGGCGGACGAGGATTCGGCGGCCAACGTCGTTGGGGGAACGAACAGGAGCGGTGCCACGAGCCACGCCACCACCCCTGCGAGGAGGGCTTTCATGGTCCGAGTTCGGACGGAGACCATGATGAAGTCAAGAGCGGCTGCGAATGGATCGCGCGGCCATCCGCGAAACGCTCACCATCCACCGCCGCGCCGACGGCGATAGTGTCGTACTACTCGAAGACGAACATAAAAAATCGTCATGTATCGCCTCAATGGACTGGAATAGCCTGTCCGCGTTCCGCTTCAATCCGCCGCGCGAAGGTTCGTAAATCGACCGGCGTAGGTTAAACAAAACACACGTCCATGAAACTTTTCCACGTGCTCGAACTCCGGCTCTTGCTTCTGGCCATTCTTTTCCTGCCAGGCTGTGCGACGGTACGGCAGACGTCCAGAAAGCCGACGACGGCACCGCCCATCCCCTCCTACGGCGGGCCGAAGCGTGTGGTCGTCAGCCTTACCGAGCAGAAGCTGCACGCCTATGATGGCGACCTGCCCGTCTTTGAGACTCGCGTGAGCACCGGCCACGAACCGAAGTTCACTCCAGCCGGCCACTTTCGCGCCCTGAGCAAGGAAATCATCCACTACTCGAGTCGCTACCAAAACTCCCCGATGCCCTTTAGCGTCCGCTTTCACGGTAACTATTACCTGCACGGTTACTACGTGGTGCCTGACTATCCCGCTTCACACGGCTGCATCCGGCTGCCCCTGCGGGACGCGCATAATTTCAATCCCGCCCAGCAATTCTACGAGTGGGTCCGAGTCGGCACGCGGGTTCAGGTCATTGGCCGATGGGAGGGGCCGCGGGCGGCGGCTGTGCAGGAGTCTCCGATCCGGCCATGGTTCAAGACGCGGCCGTCCCGCGCCTCCGCCGAGTCAGAGACCATTTACTGGCGGCAATAGTGCAGGCATCGGTGCGTGTGGGCTCGGAGAAACGGAGTTCTCCCCGCCGGCTGGGTTCTGCCGCAGGCGCGACACATCACCCCGCTTCCCGGCACCGACCGCCCACGCGGCAAGCGCACCTCGCAACCTCACCGCATCGCGTGGTGCGACATCAGGCGCACGATTAGGACCAGCACTGCGATAAACAACGCCATGGCGGTCCACGCCGTAGTTCGCAGGCTCACTTCTTCCTAATGGCGGGTTGAGGCTTCGTGTTCACCAGTCGTGGAACATACGATGATCGAGCGTGCTGTGTCAGCCTTAGCCTGGCGTAGTGGTTTTCACCACAACTTCCATGCTGCCGTGGCTGTCTACCTGTCATGGTCGAAGCGTTGACGTTCTGGGATTGCGCGGTCGCCCTCGCCCTGATAGCTGCCCCTTTTGGCATATTGAATTGGATCGCGCGGCGGCACTAAGCGCGTCGTCCCATCTTTTCAGATTTCACTCCGACTCACCACGCATCAGGTCACGCCAGGCCGACAGCCGCCTTGCCGCACCCGTGCCTGTCATGCCTGTTGCCGCGCCGCCGCACACCCCACCGCGCCGCGCTGCGCCCGCGGCCCCGCGCGCTCGCATTCCACCATCACGCCAAGGCAGAGACGCCGGCCCCGCGGCTGAAGTTTGCAAAGCGGGCTTCGCCCGTCGCTTTTCCTCCGTTCGCATATCCCACGCAGAGCAGTCAAAAATATGCGAACGAAGAAAAGCTCTTTGCCTTTCGAAATGGGGGTTGGGGTGCTGGTGGACCGTGCACGGTTCGTGGCAGCGCGACCGCTCACGAGGTCAGCAAGTGGACGCGCAGAGCGCGCCAGGACTGGAACCAGGCCCGGGCGCTGATGCGTCAGGCCCCCGAGATCCGCGACGGACGCACGCCCGGACCACACTTCGCCACGATCGTTTCCCTCGCCCTGCGGTTCAGAAAGTCCGCCCACCGGTGCCAAATTTAGGTCCGCCAGTGCCAACTCAGTGCCAAAAATAGCGGCTATTTTACGTCACCACACATCACCATGAGCAACACCCCGACCGCCGGCAAACCTGTATTCATCAGCATTCCAGAGTGATTCACTGGTAAATGAAATGGCTCCTGAGGTAGGATTTGGCGCTGCTACCCTCTGGGTTTGAGGTTCTACAGAGTAAAACGGGCATTACTCAAGCCAATTCCTTCACTGCTCGGGCGTGCTTTCGCCTGCCGTTTGCACACAGTTTTGCACACACCTCGTAAGCACTCGGCCGAAGGCCCCGTGTTCCCCCCAGAGGAGGGGTTTGGGGAAACGTGGTTCCCCATCGTTTTCATTCCGCGAAGCGCACTTTTTCATTTCTTGGTTGACCCTGAGGACGCGTTGAACCAAATGTCTCGCACGGGCACTTTTTTCCGGCAGCGCCACTCAAGCCAACGAGCTTGCTTAGGTTAGCGCCACTTTTATTAAGCCCATACATGATACGCGCGAGGCGAGCGCGGGGTAATACCTGATTGAAGCCAACCTAACCGACCGAGGAACGGCGGACACAGCCTACATGGCAGCCCATTAGCCCGGGGAACGGGCATTTCATTCCGACGGCTCCCTCGTGGGTTCGCGCCGGTTCGCTTCAATCAACGCAGCATACGCACCAAGCGGCGGAGCTGCGCCAACCCAGGTATTTTTAATGAATTATGTTCCATCGGATGGGCGGGAGGGTGGCGCGTCAGCGCCACCTTCCGCCCTTCCTTGTCTTAAGAAGGATAACTGCACCAATGCAGGTTCCCAGAAGTCCCGCTTTGTCGCTGAGGAGAACATCCGGCTCTACATCCAGCACATGGGAGAGAGCAACGTCGCCGTCCTAACGGTTACGACTCCAAGTCAATGCCTGAGCGCATTTGAGTTTCAAAAGCTGTGGCATTCCTGGCGCGGCCACGTGCTCAGAAGGATGTTCCCCACCGGAATGTGGGTGCGAGAGCGCCAGCCTAGGACGGGAAGCTGGCACGCGCACTGCGTCGTGAACGTCGGCTGGGATATCAAGACGGGGTTCCCCTTCGAACAAGTCCAGAAGCGCTTTTACGCGAATGTTGATCCTCGTTTGCGCGAACTGTGGAAGCTCTTGCGAGAGAGCGCGGAGAAATATGGTTTTGGTCGAACGGAACTGTTGCCAATCAAGGGGACTGGCGAAGGCTGTGCGCGCTATCTCGTGAAATACCTCGTCAAGTTGCGTGGGAGCGACAAATCCCAGGGCGAGGAAAAGTGCCGTCTTTTCGGCAGATGGGGTATTGGCGGTTTCGTCATTACGCCATTCAGCTTTGTCCGGTCGCGGATACTCCGGAAGCGGAAGGCGTGGCTTGCCGAAATGATGGGGATCGAATGCTACGCTGCGTTCAAGGTCGTGTTCGGTGCTTCATGGTGGCATCATCTCGGAGCGGCGCTGTTGGATGTGGTGATGCCTCAGGATTACTATCAGATTCCCGAAAATGGTGCACTGGTTTGGGATGACCTGGGCTTCAAAGCCTACTGCGCGGACATTGCGAAATTCCCTGGGCTTTCAATCGAAGACGCGATGCTTCATTCGTGGTATCGGCTCTTCTGGGAAGTGGGAATGTGCATGTTTCGAGGTGATGAGGGTCAGGTCCGGGATTTCGCTTTGCACAAGATCGGCAAACGCCCCTCGGTCGTCCCGCCGATCGATCCCCAGCTGTTTCTGATCTTCCCTACAAATCCTGAGGAGGGGGCTGAGCCGTGATTGCCGGAAAGAAAATCAATTCATTGCAGGATGCGTTCGCGCTGTTGAATTGTCATCGATTGCCGGCGCGATTGAATACGTCCGAAGTGGCGGTGTTGCTCGGTTTCCAAGAGCATGACATCGCGCCATTGGTCGCGGCCAAGTTGCTGACGCCGCTTGGAAAACCCGCCTCGAACGCGCCAAAGTATTTCGCGGCAATTGAGGTCTTGGCCTGCGCTGAAAATCGTGATTGGTTGTCGCATGCGACAAGGGCAATTGCGAAGCATTGGGCAACGAAAAATCAGCCTCGAATGCACCGGGGTGAAATTTGTCGCGGAGGTCCTGTTGAAATCCAGTCTTGAGCCAATCCGTTTTTCTCTCCACTCCTCCACTGAATCTGGCCAACGTAGACGAAATGATTTCGTCGCTAAAGGCGAAACACTTTCGTCAATTTCGGCTCCTTTCCGCATGCGATGCTGAATCCGGAAGAACAGCGACACCGCGAACACCTCATGGATTCGTATGGCATGCCGTTGGCCTATCTCGCCTATCGCCGTGCCAGCAGACTTAACGGGATGGAGGCATATTCCGCATCCGCGTGCTTTCATCGCCTTCGTGACTTGTGCTGGCCGCGCGAGGCCCCCGAAACGGCACCGTTTCTGTCTCAAGAACAAAGGACTGCGCTCATAGCTTTCGAGGAAATCTATCATTCACTTCCTTGGCGTCCCATCGCCGACCATCCCCACATCAGCGAATTGCCGGGAGACGATCTCTCGCCGCTCGTTCCCGCTGGAAAGCTTCTGTTGCGGCTCGTGTGGCCGTATTATGCATTTTTCAAATTTTGTGAGCGGATTCACTGCATCTTTCTCTACCGCTTTTTTAGGTGGCTTCGCTGCATCTTTCGATAGATGCACCTGAACTCAGTTTTCGAGTGCGATACTCGGTTGGCTAATCGCTACAAGCGGAAGTGAGATGATTTTCGCCTCTGAAAGGTTTTCATATTGATCGAGGGCAGGGCAAATGACCGCTGCCCCTTTGGCGTAGGCTTCATGAACGGCGCGGCTGGTGTGGCCAAGGGCTTCCTGAGCGAAGCGTTGCGGATAGCCACAAGACTTTGCACGTTGCGCCCAAGAATGGCGGTAGCTGTGCAAGCTCACGCCGGATACGCGAGCGATCCGGCACCGTCGGCGAAATTCCGTGGCTCGTGCGTTGGCGCAACTCCGTTTGATTGTGGGGAATAAGTCTCCCTTCTCGGGTAGGGAGAGCAGAATCTCCCTCAGCTTCTTGCCAATCGTCAGCCGTGCCGGTTCGCTGAACGGTCCGAGCTTTTGGCGCCGGTAGGTGAGGACGCCAGTTCGCCAGTCGATCTGTTCGGCGGTCATGTTCGCGGCGTCGGTCTGTGCGGCTCCGGTCTCGTAGAGAAATTCGTAGTATGCTCGGCGTTCGAGGTTCTGCTCGCTGGCGATGATCGCTGCATGTTCCTCCGGTGTGATGGCACGCTTGCTCTCGCTGCGAATCTTCGGCCACGCGGCTTTGTGGAGGACAGGCCACGCGAGCCAGCCAAGATTCAGCGCGAGGTTGTGGAAGCGGCGCAAGTAGTGGCCAATGGAGTTTCCGTTCTCGTGGCAGATGGCCAAAAAATCCTCGGCCTTGGTTTCCACCAGCGGCTTGTCTCGGATCGGGTCGAAGGCACGGCTTCGCATCGCTCGGGTGCACCTCTTCTGCGTCGTAGGAAGTCCGTGGCGGGCCATTTCGTCCATGACCGTCTGCCAGGTGCGTGTGCAAAGCTTCGGGTCATGCGCGGACAGGTAGGCCCGGCCAAGCGCGAGGTTGAGAGTCGGCTGCTTGTGCGCCTCGTTCTTTGCTGCGAGCAGTCGCTCGGCCTCGGCACGGTCCTTCGTGCGGAAACTGCCTCGGTTGGAAGTGCCATTCTCCTGCCAGTAGAAAACGCCTCCGGCGCGCTGATAGGAACGGTATTTGAGCTGCATGGTCGTCGTCGTGTGACGAGAGTGCATGCGCCAACGTGCGACCGTTACGGAGGAGTGGGCGAGTTGTGGCAGCGTTGGCGCGAATTGTGGGAATCCGCGCCTATTTGCACACAGTTTTGCACACAGTTGAGGCTCCGGCGGGCGTCCATCTCGGAGCAAAAGGAGGTGCGGCAGGCACTTGCAAAATGGCTCCTGAGGTAGGATTTGAACCTACGACCAATCGGTTAACAGCCGATCGCTCTACCACTGAGCTACTCAGGAATCTCGAAAGCGAGGGGCGGAATAAATGCCTCAGGCTTGGCCCGGAGGCAACTGCTTTTGTGCGGAAATTTTCGGGCCGTTTGGGACCCGGCATGGGGAACTTCGGTGCGGCTTGACGAGCCTGCGATAGAGAGGCCTGATTCCGGTTCCATGCTGCCAATGAACAGAATCGCTCTGCTGACCCTCGCTGCATTCAGTCTGCCCGGCCTCTCGATGCCGGCTCTCGCCGAGGATGTGAAGATCACCGGGGAAGCGTCGTGCGCGAAATGCGCGCTCAACCTCACCGCCGAATGCCAGAACGCCATCACCGTCACCGGCAAGGACGGAAAGAAAGAGGTCATTCTCATGGAGCAAAACGCCCTCGCGAAAGATTTTCACAGCCTCATCTGCCAGGATCCTGTGAAGGTGAAGGCGGAGGGGGTGCTCGCCGAGCAGAATGGCCGAAAGGTCATTACGCTCACGAAAATCGAAGAGGCGAAGTAGCCGGGGAGGGCTACTTGGCTGTCGTCACTTGGCTCCTGGCACTTCTACTTTACAAACCCCTGCACCTTCAGCCAGTAGAGGCAATCCACCGCCCATGGGTGAACGACCCCGTTGGTCCTGGCGAGGCCGATGCCGTGGGCGCCTTTTTGGTAAATGTGGAGGTCGAACGGAACGCCGGCTTTGCGCAGGGCGCCGGCGAAGTCGAGGGAGTTTTCGATCTTCACGGCGGTGTCTTCCCAAGTGTGCCAGAGGAAACAGGGCGGGGTATCCTTCGTGACTTGCTTCTCGTTGGAGAGCAGTTCGACGAGGTCGGGTGAGGGGTCTTTGCCGAGGAGATTGCCTTTCGATCCGAAGTGGGTGAAAGGCCCCATCGTGATGACCGCGTAACAGAGAATGCCGACGTCGGGGCGCGAGCTTTGGCGCTCGATGGGATCGGCGTCGTCGGCCTTGCCGGCGTCGAAATGGGTGAGCAGCGTGGAGGCGAGGTGTCCGCCCGCGCTCGAGCCCATGATGCCGACGCGCTTCGGGTCGATCTTCCACTCCGCGGCCTTGGTGCGCGTAAGGCGGACGGCGCGGGCGGCGTCGTTGAGCATCGCGGGATGCCGATAGCCTTTGGAGCCGAGGCGATATTTCAAGACGATGCCGGCCACGCCGTTATCAGCCAGCCATTCCGCGTAGCCCGCGCCTTCGTGCTGGGCGAGCCCGCCGTAACCGCCGCCGGGGCAGATGACGATGGCCGCGCCGGTCGCCTTCTCGGGCGCAGGCAGGAAGGCCGTCAGCGTGGGGATGTCGTGCTCCGCGGTGCCGAGCGCCCCCGGCGCCCCGCCCGGCCAGAGCGGGATGGGGGGGAGGGGGTCGGCGTGGAGGGCGGCGGTGAGGAGTGCGAGGGTGAGGGTGGTGAGGAGGCGCATACAGAAGTGCTCAGTGCTCAGTGCGAAGTGCTCAGAAATCAGGCACAGAAATCAGTCGCCAATCGCGAACGCGCAGGTCCGCGAAAGACTGAGAACTGAGGACTGAGAACTGAGAACTGGCCCGGCGGCTAGACCTTCTCCGGCACGATAAACGGCGCCCGGTACGGGCGAGTCAGCAGCTTGTCCGCGGCGGCGTTGCCGATGAAGGTCTCGGTCTTCGGGTCCATCTTCAGGAACTCGCCCATGGTGAGCTGGTCGGCCTTCAAGTCGACGCCGTTGGCATCGAGGTGGGCGATCAGGCGGCCGAGGGTTTCGGTGGCTTCCTTGTTGCCCTTGACCTTCTCGCGGATCTCATCAGGCGGCATCGTTTTGCCGAGGCGATAGGAGATGTTCCCGGTGTGGCACAGCGCGCTCGAGATGTGGCCGTCGATGATCTTGCCATTGAGTCCGGCGGCGTTTCGGCTGCGCACGCACGCGATGAAGTTTTCAAAGTGTCCTTCTTCCTTCGCTGCGGCTTTCTCCGCGTCGGCGCTGTCGTTCTTCTCGCCTTTGGGCAGAGGATTGGATTCCGTGAGGTCCTTGGCAAATGAGGGCTTGCCGTAGCGGCGCACGAGCTGGTCCTTGTTGTCGAAGACCGCGGCGTTCGCGTAGTCGGGCGCGACGACGTAACCGTTCTCGTAGTGGGCGATGACGCCGATGCTGGCGTTGCGATACTTGTCCATGTCCTTGCTCTCCTTGCCGGAGGTCAAGCCGCGCACTTCGAAAATGAGCGGCGCGGTCGGGTAATCATGGAAGATCATCTGCGAATTCGGCGTCTCGCCGTCGTCCTTGTAGCCGAGGCGTCCGCCGATCGAGAACACGGCGGGCGAGAGTTCCATCTCCTTGGTGAACCGGCGGGCGATGTCCATTTGGTGGATGCCCTGGTTGCCGAGGTCGCCGTTGCCGTAGTTCCAGATCCAGTGCCAGTCGTAGTGGATCTTTTTGCGGTGCGGCGGCACGAGCGGGGCCGGTCCGCTCCACAGATCGTAGTCGAGCGCCTCCGGGATCGGCGTGTCGGCTGTGACGACGTCGATGCTCGGGCGGCGCTTGTAGCAGAGGCCGCGCACGTGGGTCAGCTTCCCGAGCGGCTCGTCCTTTTTCATCCACGCGATGACGTCCGCGATGCCCTTGGCCGAGCGGCTCTGCACACCCATCTGCACGATGCGCCCGTACTTTTCCGCGGCCTTCACGAACTGACGGCCCTCCCACACATTGTGGCTGACGGGCTTTTCGACGTACACGTCCTTGCCGGCCTGGATGCCCCAGATCCCGGCCAGCGAGTGCCAGTGGTTCGGCGTGGCGATGGAGATCGCGTCCACCTCGCCGCTATCCAGCATCTTGCGCATGTCCTTGAAGGTCTTCACCTCCAGGTTCTTCGCCTGGAGTTGCTTCACGCCCTTGTCGAGCACGTTGCTGTCCACGTCGCACAGGGCAACAATGCGGACGCCCTTCATGCCGGTATACGCGCTGATGTGGCTCTGGCCGCGGCCATTGAAGCCGATGATGCCGATGCGAATGTCGCTATTGGCGCCGGGAGCCTGGGAGTAAATGCGCGCGGGCAGCGAGAGGGCGGCGCCGGCGAGCGCGGTGCGGGTGAGGAAGGAACGACGTGTGGTTTGGGAGGGCATGGGGTGGATGGTGTTCAGTAATCAGTGTTCAGTAATCAGTCAGTGGTGAATTGCAAAGTGGCGCGCGACGCAGTGTGGCTAAACCCGTTGAATGCACCCTCGTTTCGCGGAAACTTTCCGGTCGTGACAAATCGCTCCTGTCATCTTCATTTCACCAGCGTGACGAAGTCGCGGTAATGATCGGCGACCCGGGCGGTTTCGGTGTCCCCGGCGTGGAAATAAAAGCGGTAGCGGAACATCTCGCTCTTGCCCGGGGCAATCTTGAAGGCGCCCGCTTCCTTGTCGGGCAGCTTTTCAAATTGCGCCTGGCCGAAGGGGTTGGCCGCGAAGAGGCCGTAGGTGCGCACGTGCCACCAGGTGGGATAGCGCGGGTTGGACGGATGATCGAAGATGGCCACGCCTGCGGTCTTGCCTTCGACCGGCCCGTAGTAGTCGCACCACTTGGCGCGCGTGCCCCACGAATCCTTGTCCTTCGCGCCCTCGCTCGTGACGATGTGTCCTTCGCCGGGAGGCGTCACCTTTTCGCCCTTCGGTTTCGCCTTCTCCACGCGGATCGACTCCGGCACGCGGATGGCCATGGTGCCGTCCTTGTCGTCGCCGAAGACCACTTCCTTGTCGCCCGCGGTGATCTTGATCACGAAATCGATGAGGGGGCCGTCCTTGGTTTGGTGGAAGGTGATGCTACGTTCGTCGGTGCAAACCAACTCGCCGGTGCCATCGAGCACCCACTTGTTCTTGTCCTGGATCACGCCCATGTCCGGCCCGCCTTTGACCAGCTTGAAGGAGTCGTGCACCATCTGGCCGAGCTTGGCGTCGGGCTTGCCGGAGTTCTCCCAAAAACCCGCGCCATTCACGCTGCGATGCCCGTACCACAGCCCCATGTGGTGCGGGTGATCGGTTTCCTCGCCGGGCACGCCTTCCTTCATCGGCCAGTTGCGCGTCATGCCTGTGCCGGTCGGACCGATGATGGGATAGAAGTACGGCCGGCGCGCCCCCTTGAAATGATACTCGGTGAAGAGCTTGCCGTCGAAGTTCACGACCACCTTGTCGCCTTCCTCCTTCACCGTGACCTCCGCGCCGGCCAGCGGAGCGACTGCGAGGGAGGCGAAAGCGAGGAGCGGCCAGCGAAGCGGGGAGAGGGTCATGGGTGAGGGGGTCGACAGACAGGTGAAGGGACAACCTGCCGGGCGGGTTCTTTGTTTGGCGGGAAGTGCTGAGGATGGCAACTCCGTAATCGCGCCTGCCGCACGGCCACCCCCGGTGAGTTCGCCTACGGCGGGTTTTGTGTTTGAAGCCGCGCCAATTCGGCTTTGGCCAGCATGTATTCGAAGAAGGTGGTCTCCTCCGTGGCGATGGATTTTGTGAAACAACCGGCGGCCTCCTTTTTCTGGCCGGAGGTGAGGCGCACGCAGCCGGCATAGAACCACGCTTCGCAACGCTGCTCACTGGTCGTCTTCGGATCGGTGGAATCAGCGGCGCTGACCAATGCCGGTTCGTCAATCCCGCCCAGGAGGAACTCGGCGATCTTCGATGGCCAATCTCCCGGCTTGCCATCCTGGCGCTTGACGACTGCTTGACGCAGGCCGGTCTTCGCTTCCCGTCCCAGCCGGGTTTGCGCCACCCAGCGCAAGAATGCGGCATAGGGATCCTCCGGGGCGAGCGTGAACCAGGTGTCAAAATCGCCGGACGCCTTTGGCCATTGATCCAGGGACCCGTACGCGACGCCGCGGCTTCGGTAGGCGTCTTTGAATTTCGGATTGAGCTCAATCGCCTTGGTGAGGTCGGCAATCCCACCCGCCGGGTCATTCAGCTCGCACCGGGCGACGCCACGATATCGGTAGGCGGAGGCGCCCTTGGGATCGAGCTCGATCGCCTTGTCGTAGTCGGCGATCGCTCCTTTCAGGTCATTCCGAGCGTTCCGGGCGACACCTCGGACGATGTAGGCGTATTTGTCTTTCGGATCGAGCTCGAGGGCTTTGTTCGAGTCGGCGATCGCTCCTTCCAGGTCATTCTTTCCGAGCCGGAGGTCGCCGCGGTCGGTGTAGGCACTGCTGTCTTTCGGATTGACCTCGATCGCCCTGGAGAGGTCGGCGATGGCGCCCTCCACGTCGCGCTGAAGGCGTCGGGAAACGCCGCGCTCCCGATAGGCGCTGCTGTATTTCGGATCGAACTCGATGGCCTTGTTCAAGTCGGCGATCGCTCCCTCCAGGTCCTGCTGATCGCGCCGGGCCAGGCCGCGGCGGAAGTAAGCGTCGCCATCTTTCGGATTGAGCTCGATCACTTTCGTGTAGTCGGCCAGCTCGCCTTCCAGGTCTTTCATTTGGCCCCGGGTGTAGCCGCGGCATTTGTAGGACACGCTGTCCTTCGGATCGATCTCGATGGCCCTGGTGTAGTCGGCGATCGCTCCCTCCAGGTCATTCTTAAAACACCGCGCGGAGCCGCGGTGCCGGTAGGCATCGTTGTCTTCCGGATCGAGTTCGATCACCTTGGCGTAGTCGGCGATCGCTCCGTCCGGGTCATTTTTTTTGCGCCGGGCGGTGGCACGCTTCCAATAGGAGCTGCGATCTTTCGGATCGATCTCGATGGCCCTGGTGAAATCGGCGATCGCACCCTCGACGTCATTTTTGGAAAGCCGGGCGTCGCCACGGTAAAAGTGGGAGGTCCTGTCCTTCGGATCGAGTTCGATCGCCTTGGTGAAGTCGGCGATCGCACCCTCCAGGTCGTTTTTGAGTTTCCGGGCGAGGCCGCGGGACCAGTAGTAGATGGGGTTATCCGGATTAAACTCGATCCCCCTGGTGGCCCTGGCGATCACAGAGTCGGGCGACTCTTTCGACTCGGAATCCTCCGCCGCAGGCGCGGCGTGAATCTGGAAAGGCGCGGCGGCAGCGATGAGCAAAAGCCAGAGTCGAAAGACCGTGCGCATGCACTCTGGATAGCAAACGTACGAGGACTTCGGCAAGGCCACACAACGACGGAAAACGCTTCTGGCACTTGGTTCGCACCGATGGTTTTGCTGTTTCATACCTCCGGATGGGCAGTATTGTCCGTAACGTGTTTCCTGCAATGAAAGCCACGAAGGCATTTATTTTCATCGCTGTTCTGGTCATGGCACACGCCAGTGCGGCGGATCCTGTGTGGAGCGCCTCGGAGGACAACGGCTGCAAGCCCGGCGTTGGCTTCCGGCTTGTCCAGAGTCCTCGTGGCATTACCGGCGCGGCATATCTTCTCCACCCCGACCACGCACACGATTTCTCTCACGGCGTCAAACGCAAGATAACCGTCACCCACTCAACGCCTCAGGAAGTCCGCTTCCAACTCGATTGGGGAGACGGCAAGCCTCGGTCTTACATTTTACAGTTCGAGGTGCCGCTCGACTCCAAACCAGTCAAGGGCACTCTCCGTCAGGAACCCGCCAGCGGAGTGCCATCCGAATTCACTTTCAAGCGTACCAAAGCCAAATGACCGGAACCCCTGACTCGCTGGACTGCTGAGCCTGGATTCGTCAGGCCGCCATCGCACGCTATGACACCCAGTATCGCCAAAGTTCTCATGCGAGTCGTCGGAACGCTCGCGGGCTTGCTCGGAGCCGGAATGCTTTCCATTGGGCCGTTCATATTGTATCACGCATACACCGAGCGAAGCCCCTTGATGATGGTCTTTGCCGTATTCCCGTTGGTCTTTGGTGTTTACTTTGTCTACGTCGGCTATTTGGTGTGGTTTAAGTATTCACCACTCGCGGTGCGGCACATCTGCGGAACCGTCGCCTTCTATGTATTTGTATTGGTTTCGAAGCTGTTCGGCGCCGGGCGTGAAGCAGAGCCATCCTGGGTGACATTCGCACCGCTTGGCTGCCTGTTCGTAGTGTTTTTCGCCTACAGGCTCGCGAGCGCCCGCTTGAGCCGGTGGCTTTTTCCAGAGAGCGCTTCCGGAATTCAGTCATGACCATCTGATGGCCCAACAAAGCATTGCAGCCCCTCCTTCCATGACTCTCTCGACGCGCCAAAAATTTGGGATGGCGCTTGTTCTCATTTCGTTGCTCGGCGCCGTCATCATCCAGGCGAAGACTGGCGACCTCGTCCACGTCATGCGCGAAGCAGAGGCGCCAATCCGCGGACCCCTGTTCTCCACGCAGACGACCTTCGTGACGCTGACCGTGGCGTGGCGCTACGCGGTTCCCATCGCCGCTTGCGCGGCGCTTGGGCTTTGTTGCTTGCTCGTTCCACCACGGCCAGCGAAGCCGCGGCCATGACGCCGCAGACTCCACGTCTCTCCCGTGAAGAACGCGAATAAGCACCGAGCATGGAGCAGTCGCACAACTTCGTTCGTGAGCATTTTGCCGCGCTTGTTCTTGTCGCCTTTGCCTTCGCCTTCGTGTTGGTTGCCGCCAACTTGGCCTGGCGCATTATTCGCCATCGTCGGCGCGGCATCTCGTTCCCGCCGCTCCATACCGTTCACGTCCGATTCCACGAAGGCGCCGCTTCCGGCAACTCGGACAAGAGCCTTGTCACACGTTTCGGCGGCGCGAGCCATTGCCTCCGCGTCACCGTCACTGACGATGAGGTTCTGGTTCGCCCGTTCTTCCCATTCAACCTCATCACGGAGGCCGATCTGGAGCACCGCATTCCTCGCGCGGCCGTTACTTCCGCCCAGGTCGCTGAAGCCACCTCTGGCCGGCGGGTGCTGCTCGACTTCCGGTTGCCTGACGGTGGCTCGCGCAGACTGTCGTTGGTTCTCCGCGACCCGGATGGTTTTCTCAGCGCGCTCAAAGGTCCGCCGCCGCTACCATGACGTCACATGCCGGCCGATGATTCCTTAAGCCGCGCCATCGTGGAAGAAGTCCACATTGCGGCGCACGATGCGCGATGGGCGGCCGAATTTATCGCGGAGCGGAATCGCCTGCTGGATTTCCTGCCGGGTCAATTCGCGGCCATCGAACATATCGGCAGCACCGCGGTTCCGCGACTCGCCGCCAAGCCGATCATCGACATCCTGGCCGGGGTGAGGACGATGGGCGAGGCCGATGCCTTGTTGGAGCCTTTGTGTGCGCACGGTTACGAGACTTCGGCCGAGTTTAATGCCACCTTGCCGGACCGCCGCTGGCTGATGCGGCACGCCCATGGCCGACGGACTCATCACCTCCACCTCGTCATTTTTGGCGGCGAGCAGTGGATTCAGCAGTTGCAGTTTCGTGACGTGCTGCGGGCGGATTCGGCGATCGCCGCACGCTACGAGCAGCTCAAGCGCGAACTTTCCGAGCAGTATCCTCACGACCGCGAGGCTTATACCCACGCCAAGACAGCGTTCATCAATGAGGTCCTCAAAAGCGCCGGCTGATTGCCAGCCACTGATGTGATGGACGCCGCCGCGTTCACCCCGCATGCGGGGCTGGCTACGCGAATCCGGTTCGATTACTCATTTTCGAATCCCATGACACTTCGTTTTCTCAGTGCCTCATTGATTGTCTTCTGCGTTTCCGTGAGTCTTCGTGCCCAGGCACCGGCGCTGCCCAAGCCGCCGATCGTCAACGACACGGCGCTGAAGATCGAGTTACTGGCGTCGTATCCGGACGTGGAGGCCTGCACGACGGTGTGCGGAGCTCCGGACGGATCGTTCTATGTTGGGAATGATCCGCGCGATGGGCGGCTCAATACCAATCAGCCCGTCAATTCGATCATCCGCTTTGGCCCGGCGGAGAGCGGCCAGAAGCGCAAGCGCACCGTCTTTGCCGACAAGCTCTACTCGCCGGCGGGCAGCGCGTGGCACGATGGCTGGCTGTATGTGATCCATGATCCGCTGTTCACGCGTTTCAAGGACACCGATGGCGACGGGGTGGCGGATATGCGAGAGGATCTCGTCACGAACCTGGGCATCATGCCCAATGAAGGCCTCAACGACCACGTCGTGAGCGGTTTCACGCTGGGAATGGACGGGTATTTCTACATCAGCGTGGGTGACCGCGGCATCTTCCAGGCGAAGAGCACGAAGGACGGGTCGACGATCAGCATGCAGGGCGGGGGCATCGCGCGCTGCCGCACCGACGGCACGCGGCTCGAGGTGTTTTCGACCGGGACGCGGAATCATCTCCAGGTCAACCTCGACGCAGAGGACAACGCGTTCACGCGCGACAACACGGACGATGGCAACGGCTGGTGGACACGCCTGACGCACCACATCGAGGGCGGCTACTACGGTTACCCGTATGACTATCGCAAAGCCCCCAACACCGGAGTCATTCTGCCCAGTGAGCAAACGTTCAATGCGATCAAGCAGCACGGCGGGATTTCGATGGATCATCGATTCGGTGAGGTATCCGGCAAGAAGGAGCCCCTAAGTCCGTCGTTCGTGCGCACGATCATCTCCGAACACAGGCCCTTCCTGTTCCTGACCGCCATGACCGACTTCGGAGGTGGTTCGCCGACCGGAGGTTTGTGCTATTTGAGCGACGGCCTTCCCGAGCAGTATCGCGGCAAACACTTCTTCAGCGAGTGGGGTAAAGCCGGCATCTTTGTCACCGAGGTCAAGCGCGACGGCGCGACTTTTGAATTCGTCAGCGATACCAAGCTCGTCGAGCCCGACAAAGGCGGCGACTTCCGCCCCATGCAAATCAGCGTCGCCGCCGACGGTTCCATCCTCATCGCCGATTGGGGCTACGGCGGCTGGAAAAGCCCGCGCACCGCTGGCGCCATCTGGCGCCTCTATTGGCCCGCAGCAGAGCCCGCGCCTCGTCTGGATGAAGGAAGATCGAGGAATGACGATCTCGTCGAGGCGCTCGGTCACCCGGATCGCGACAAGCGGTTGCGCGCGCAAGGAGTCCTGGTGAAAAGAGCTTTGAACGAACTCAAGGCATTCACTCCGGGCCGGGATTGGATGCAAAGTCCGATCATCAAACAGATCTCCGCGGTCATGAATGATCAGGCCGCCCCGGTGCCGCAGCGCCTCCACGCCCTCTGGGCTTGGGCCGCTTTGGAAAGGGAAGAAAGGGCCGCCGTCAGAGCCCGCCTCCGGGAATCCGAGAGAGAGCGGGGAAACAGTGCCAAGGAGATGAGCTTTGCTTTTGTTAGCTTGTCCAAGGATCCCGATCCGATCATTCGAGCGCAAGCATTGCGGGCCGTCGGTGAGACGGAGATTTTTCCGCTTCTGTCGTATGAGTCAATCGGAGACGCGAATGCCGACGTGAGACTGAAGACCGCGATTGCTTTCGCGAAGCGCGGCGAATTGACGGTGGAGTATGAAAAGTTACTCTCCGACAAGGATCCTTGGGTCCGTTTTGCCGCGTATGTGGCTCTCCGGGAGCACATGGCGAAAGGTTGGGCGCCGGTGAGTAACGAGACTCGCAAAACGGATGTGGAAATAGTGGCTTCGGCATTTCGCTCCGACAACTGGATGGCTCGCAAATTCACGTGGGGCATTTTTCCCAGCTCGCTCGACGCACGGGCGATTCGCGCGGACGGCGACGAAAAAACCTGCGCCGAAAAGCTCGAGCGACTCGGCACCGCATTGGTGAAGCTGCTCGACCCTCTCCTCCGCGACAACGATCCGGACATTCGCGCCCGAGCCGCCACCGCCCTCGGCAATATCGCCTATCAGCCAAAACCCTACGATGGCCATTGGTGGGGAACACAGCCCATCAAAAGCCCGCCGCCACGGGCGACGGTCGCCTGGTCGAATACGCCGCAAGCGCTCTCCGCACTGATTACCGCGCTCACCGATGCCCATACCGATGTGCGCGAGGCCGCGGCCGGTGCGTTCACGTTGTTCACTCTCGGAGGGACCGAGGCGGCGGCCAAGGTGCTGGCGGCGGGCGGTGACTTAGGGCGAGCCCGCTCCGTCGCGTCCCAAATTCCCGCGGGCGAAGGAGGCGCGAAACTCCAATCCGCCGAGCAATCCGCCGCCGCGGCTCTCCGTTC
>JADMIO010849038.1_pt1 | contig 17280 bp, 9 predicted proteins | sample 8958161 | NCBI WGS metagenome assembly JADMIO01 (sample SAMN16585339, study PRJNA669376) | soil metagenome | isolation source: Crop rotation soil | place: USA: Cullars Rotation, Alabama | collected 2011
CATCTCCACTCCCTGCGGCAGGTGCGCCACTCCCGTCACGTCCGTGGTACGGAAGTAGAACTGTGGACGATAGCCGGTGAAGAACGGTGTGTGCCGTCCGCCTTCTTCCTTCGTCAGCACGTAGGCTTCGGCCTTGAACTTCGTGTGTGGCGTGATTGAACCTGGCTTCGCAATTACCTGCCCGCGTTCAATGTCCTTGCGGTCTACGCCGCGCAGCAACAACCCTACGTTGTCGCCCGCCACGCCTTCGTCCAGCAACTTCTTGAACATTTCCACGCCCGTGACCACCGTCGTCTTCGTGTCGCGAATGCCGACGATCTCAACGTTCTCGTTCACCTTCACTTTGCCGCGCTCAACTCTGCCCGTGGCCACCGTGCCGCGTCCCTGAATCGTGAAGATGTCTTCTACCGGCATCAAGAACGGCTTCTCCACGTCTCTGGTCGGCGTCGGAATGTAGCTGTCAACCGCTGCCATCAGCTCGTCAACCGTCTTTTCCCATTCCGGGTCACCTTCCAGTGCCTTCAACGCCGAACCCTTGATCACCGGAATATCGTCGCCCGGAAACTCGTATGCGCTCAACAACTCGCGCACTTCCAGTTCCACCAGCTCCAGCAGTTCCGGATCGTCCACGGCGTCCGCCTTGTTCATGAACACCACCATTGCCGGTACGCCCACCTGGCGGGCCAGCAGAATGTGCTCGCGTGTCTGCGGCATCGGGCCGTCAGTCGCAGCGACGACGAGGATTGCCCCGTCCATCTGCGCCGCGCCCGTGATCATGTTCTTCACATAGTCGGCGTGGCCCGGACAGTCCACGTGCGCATAGTGTCGGTTCGCCGTCTCATACTCCACGTGTGCCGTCGCGATCGTGATACCTCGTGCCTTCTCTTCCGGCGCTTTGTCGATCTGATCAAAGGCCACGAACTGCACTTTCGGATTGTGCTTCGCCAGCACCTTCGTGATCGCCGCCGTCAAGGTCGTCTTGCCGTGATCCACGTGCCCGATCGTTCCGATGTTCACGTGCGGCTTGCTTCGGTCAAATTTTTCTTTGGACATCTGCGCTCTAGCTCCTTAATCCTGGTTTGTTCATTAAGGAATGAGGACTTGCGATTCGTTCAACGACTCATCACTCATCACTCACGACTCGTCACTTTACTTACTAGCTACTCCCTGAACTTTTGCGATCACCTCTTCGGCAACGCTCTTCGGCGCTTGATCGTAACGCTCAAAGTGCATCGTCGACGTAGCGCGACCTTGAGTCGCGGATCGCAGGTCAGTCGTGTAACCAAACATTTCGGAAAGCGGCACAAACGACGTAATCACTTGTGCGCCACCTGGTCGCGGTTCAGTCTTTTCAATCTGCCCGCGCCTGCGCATGAGATCGCCATTGACGGCGCCCATGTACTCGTCAGGCGTGACCACCTCGATGCGCATAATCGGTTCCAGCAGAACGGGCTTGGCTTTACGCACGGCGTCCTGAAACGCCAGCGACCCGGCGATGTGAAAAGAGCGCTCATCCGAATCGACTTCGTGGTAGCTACCAAAAACCAGACGGACTCTGATATCAACTAATTCATAGCCCGCCAGGAAGCCACGCTCCATCGCGTCTTTGACGCCATGCTCGACTGGCTTGATGTACTCGCGGGGGATCGCGCCGCCGGTGATCTTGTTTTCGAAAACAAACCCTTCACCGGGCGCCGGCTCGATCTCGAGTTCGACGTGACCAAACTGACCGCGGCCACCAGTCTGCTTCTTGAATATCTCTTTACCAGCAGCGGGCTGGGTAACCGTCTCACGGTACGCAACCTGAGGCTTGCCAACGTTGGCCTCGACCCCAAACTCGCGCTTCATGCGATCGACAATAATCTCGAGGTGAAGCTCTCCCATTCCGGCGATGATCGTTTGACCGGTTTCCTGGTCCGTGGAAACGTTGAACGATGGGTCTTCCTGCGCCAAACGGTTCAAAGCCACGCCCAGTTTGTCCTGGTCCTGACGTGTCTTCGGTTCGACCGCGACGCGAATAACGGGCGCCGGAAATTCCATGCGCTCGAGAATGATTGGCTTGTTTTCATCGCAAACGGTGTCGCCGGTCGTAACCTGCTTCATGCCACCGATGGCAATGATCTCGCCTGCGCTCGCATCCTCAATGTCCTCACGCTTGTTAGCGTGCATGCGCATCAGACGGCCAACTCGCTCTTTGGTTTCCTTGATGGGGTTGTAGGCATAGGATCCGGCCCTGATCGTGCCGCTGTAAATGCGCACAAATGACAACTGACCGAGGTGTTTATCGGCCATGATCTTGAATACCAGACCAGAAAAAGGCTCTTTGGCGTCTGCCGGGCGAGTCTCAGCGTCGCCGGACTTCGGGTTGACACCTTCGACCGGTGGCACATCGAGAGGTGACGGCAAGTAGTCGACTACGGCGTCAAGCAACGTCTGCACGCCCTTGTTTTTGAATGCAGAACCGGTAACAACGGGAACGAGTTTCAATTCCAACGTGCCCTGGCGTAGTGCTTTGCGGATCTCGGCTTCAGTAATCTCTTCGCCTTCGATGTACTTGTGCATCAAGCCGTCGTCAACGCCGGCCACTGCTTCGACCAGTTTCTCGCGCGCTGCGGCTGCAGCTTCCTTTAGATCTTCCGGTATCTCAGTCGTTTCGTATTCGGAACCTTTGCTTTCGTCGTTCCAGACTAAAGCCTTCATCCCGATTAAATCGACGACGCCCTTGAGTTCACTTTCAAGACCAATTGGTATTTGGATGGCAACGGGATTAGCACCCAGGCGGGTGATGATTGATTCGAACGAACGATCGAATGAGGCTCCGGCGCGATCGAGCTTATTGATAAAACAAATTCGCGGGACGCCGTATTTGTCGGCCTGACGCCAAACAGTTTCAGACTGCGGTTCTACTCCGGCAACGCCGTCGAAAACCGCTACTGCGCCGTCGAGTACACGCAGCGAACGTTCAACTTCCATCGTGAAATCGACGTGGCCCGGAGTATCAATGATATTAATGCGATGATCGGTGCCATTGCGTTCCCAGAAACAGGTCGTCGCAGCGCTGGTGATCGTGATCCCGCGCTCCTGCTCCTGCTCCATCCAGTCCATGGTCGCCGTACCCTCGTGCACCTCGCCGATTTTGTGCGTGATGCCCGTGTAATAAAGGATACGTTCCGTGGTCGTGGTCTTACCGGCATCGATGTGGGCCATGATGCCGATATTCCGAGTAAGATTTAAGTCTTGCTTAGCCATAACAACCGTGAAAAGTGAACAGTGAAAGGTGAAAAGTCCGAACTATTTACTATTTACCTTTCACTTTTCACTCGTTAGAACTTGTAATGGGCAAACGCCTTGTTGGCGTCGGCCATGCGGTGCGTATCTTCCTTCTTTTTCACCGAGTTACCGCGATTCGCCGCCGCGTCAAGAATTTCACCCGCGAGCCTGTCGGTCATGGTCTTTTCACCGCGACCGCGCGCGTAGGAGACGATCCAACGAATGGCGAGTGCGCCACGTCGTTCCTGGTGAACTTCAATCGGCACCTGATAAGTAGAACCGCCAACGCGGCGCGACTTAACTTCGACAGTCGGCTTGACGTTGTCGATGGCGCGTTTGAAGACCTTCAAGGGCTCTTCCTGGGTTTTTTCGCCAACCTGTTTCATGGCGGTATAAAAAATACTTTCGGCTCGTGACTTCTTGCCCCCCCACATCACGCCGTTAATAAACTTCGTTACCAACGGGCTGCCGTAAATCGGATCCGGAAGCACTTCTCGTCGTTCTGCAACTCTTCTTCTTGGCATAGTCCCTCAAATTTCGAATTGCCGATTTCGAATTGCGAATTTGAAAAATCCGAAATCCGAATTTCGAAATCGCAAATTTTACTTAGCTGCCTTGGGCCGCTTGGCGCCGTACTTCGAGCGACCTTGTTTACGATCTGCAACGCCTACTGAATCGAGCGTGCCGCGAATGACGTGGTAGCGCACACCCGGCAAATCCTTCACGCGGCCGCCACGAATCAACACGATCGAGTGTTCCTGCAAATTGTGTCCGACACCGGGGATGTAGGTGGTGACTTCAATTCCGTTGGTCAACCGGACGCGTGCCACTTTACGCAGAGCCGAGTTCGGCTTCTTAGGCGTTTGCGTGTAAACGCGCGTGCATACGCCGCGTTTTTGCGGCGAACTCTGGAGCGCGGGGCTGGCAGTTTTGTACTTAACCGCCTCACGACCTTTGCGAACTAGTTGATTAATCGTCGGCACTTTTTCTTCCTTTTGTCCGGTTGCCAGGCCCGGTCCGAATATTTCCTGCGCAAAGCGCAAAAAGGCGTTACCTGCCTCTTTCCGGAATCCCGACGCGTCGGGATCCGGCAGTCAGCGCAAGCCGCTGCCCTGTTAGCTATTCTGTATTAAGGGACGTTCTGTAAAACCTACTCAGGCGGGTGTAGATTCTGGCTTCCCTTGAGCCGACTTTTCTGTAGCGTTTCTATAGGCGAGAAGGCCGGAGCCTTTCACAAAAGTTTGCGCTGGAGCAACCGCTGCTGCGGGTGCGACGCAAACCACTTACGCCACAATATTTGTCAAGACCGACTAGTTTCAAAACCCAGCCGGGGTAGCGCCTCCACACCTACAGAACCAACTAGCGCTACTTCTGTCGACTTCAGACTGTCTGTCCGAAACGAGAGACTATAAAGACAGGCACAAAAAGTGTCAAGCGCAGGCGAGCATAACCCTGAGAATAGTGTTCAAACTGCCTTGATTAAGTGCCAAATTCCCCAGATCGCGGCGCCAACAATCCCCAAAAGCACAACTGCAATCGCAATCACAATCAGTTTGAACTTTAAGTACCGATGCTTATCAGGCGGGGCTAACGAACTCTGCGGAAAATATGGTGGCGGCGTATAGGTAGCCATAAACAGTCTCCGAAATCAGTGTTCAGTGTTCAGTGTTCAGTGCCCAGTATACAGGCACGGGTCCGAGGTCGCCTGACCAGTTGCCACTGGTCACTGGCCACTGGCCACTGGCCACTGGCCACTGGTGACTGGCCACTGGTCACTGGTCACTGGTGACTGGCCACTGGTCACTGGTCACTGCGGTTTCGCAGGGGAGCCGCCAGGCGCCGGCGCCTGGCCATTGGCGTTTTTCAGTTCGTCCTTCTGTTGCTTCTTGAACAACTCTTCCTGGTGTTTCTTGCCGGCTTTTATGCGCTGCACACCTTCACGCGCTTCATCTAAAGCATCTTGCGCGCGATAGTTTTCCGGATCAATGTCAATCGACTTCGAGAGCGCCGACACGGCCTCGTCGTATTGGGCCAACTTCATAAGAGCCGTCCCAAGGTCGAAAAACATCATGGAGTCGTCGTCTTTTAGGTGGGTAGCGGAACGATATTCCCTCACCGCTTCACCGTAAAGATGAAGTCCGGCGTAGGCTTGTCCCATGTTGTAATGGGCCTCAGCATCATTGCGGTTCTCTTCCAGGTATTTTTTGTATTTCTCAATGGCCTTCTTATAGGAGTCCTGTCCTTCTTGCTCCTTACCAACGGCGTCGTATGCCAGGCCTAAACGGAAGTAGGCTTCGGCGAGCTCAGGGTCAAACTTTATGGCCTCCTGAAAGGTTTCGACGGCCTTCTCGTCCTGATCTCCCTGATAGAATTCCTTCCCTTGATCGAGTAGAACTCGGGCTTGCGTGCGATCGACTCCGGCTGGTTGGGAGCCACTAACTGTCGCATTCGTATTTGTGTTGGCGGTTTTGTTTCGCCTGCAGCCGGCCAGGCCCGTCGCCAGCAACGCAAGGATCATTATCGACACGAATAAGTGGTGCTTCATTTGGGTCATCGGACTTTTTCGGAATTTGGTCCGCGGAGAGGCTTCTTATCTACTTGAATTGTAGGCAGCGAGTCAAACAACAAAGCGGGAACTTTGTACTTTGTACTTTGAACTTTGTACTTTGTTGGTCTTTGGTCTTTGGTCTTTGGTCAAACGTGCTACGACCCTGGTCATCGAGAGTCAACTACTAAGTACAAAGCACCAAGTACCAAGTACGTCCTGCTTGTTGATTTTGGAAAATACCACGCATTGCCCCTATTTTTCTATCACCTGCTTGTTCTAGAGTACGTGCCAACGGCCCGAATAGGGGTTGTTGTCTCGAAAAATCGCAAAAAGCCCGTATAAGGAGTGGAAATGTTGAAACATGAGCGCCGCCGATTCGGCTTACTCCTGCCAATTGCCCTGGTAGGCTTGTTTGTCTTTGCTGCCACAGCGTCGGCCCAAAAAGTCAGGGTGGAAACCCGCGCATTTACGCCGCCGAACCTCAGCGTGGTCGCGGATCCGCAGGTTATCACCGTATGCGAGGGCGGTCCCGCCACCGTTGATCTCCGTGCACGCGCCACTTCCAACTACCCGATCGCTTATCGCTGGACATCGAGCGGCGGGCGCATCACGGGCGATGGCGAGAGCGTCAAATGGGACCTTTCTGGTCTCGCTCCCGGTTATTACAAAGCTTATGTTGACGTCAATACAGGCGTGGCCGATGAACTGTGCCAGGCTTTCGCCAGCACCGCCGTGTTAGTGAAGCGTTGTCCGCCGCCTCCGCCGACTTGTCCGAATGTCGCCATCGAATGCCCCGACCGTGTTGTCGTGGGTGAACCGCTCACGTTCCGTTCAACTGTGACCGGCGGTACCGGCAATGTCAGATTGAGCTATAACTGGACCGTCTCCGCAGGACGGATCATCGAAGGCAATGGCACCGATACGATTCGCGTTGATACCACCGGTCTGGCCGGTCAATCAGTGACTGCTACGCTTTCAATGGGTGGCTACAATCTCGATTGCAGTGCGACGTGCACCGTGCAATTCCCCGTTCCACTTGAATGTCGTAAGTTCGATGAATTCCCGGCCATCGCCTACAACGATGAAAAGGCGCGTCTGGATAACTACGCGATCGAACTGCAAAACGATCCGGGAGCGACGGCATACGTCATCGTTTATCCGGGAACGTCAGGAAAACCAGGTGAGGTACAACGACAAACTAACCGCCTCGTAGATTACATGGTCAACTCGCGCGGTATCAGTGCGCAACGCATTGTGACTCTGGTTGGACCACCGCGGGATGCGTTACTGATAGAGCTCTGGCTCTGCCCGCAGGGCGCGAAGCCCCCAGCCACTCGGTAAAACTAATTAGTTTGAATCAGACTGAAGGCCGGCAAGAGTGCTGAACTCGCGCCGGCCTTCAGCTTTGTTTAGCGAACCCGCGAATACGTTACTTAAATGCTGCATCCACTGGCTACCGTAGGAGATCAAACCACGAAACTATACGAAACTAAAACTCACGAAATAACATCTATGAAGCAGGTGGGGGTGTCAAGACACAAATCCAAGTGGACGCCGAAGCGCCCGGTTGTTTTTAACCGCTGGTTCTCGGTGACATAAAACCGTTTAGTTGTCGTTAGCCGTTAACTCAATCGATCGACAGCTCGCGCTGCGGTCACTCATCTATTCGGTCATCATCCATGAGGTTAAATGCGCTCTCGGCCATCACTGATGGCAGAGGCTGGCCGCCCAATCACGAACGCAGGCACAAGGCCTATGTAATTTCCCGGGCAAGCCGAGCTGCGACAGCGCGACGAGTGAACTCCGTATAATCAATCCCATCGCGCAAAAGGATGTAACCGCGAATCAGTAACTTTCGAGCCACTGCCACTTTGGCTTTCGCCTTACCGTGGCGATGTAACAGGCGCAGGTAAAAACGCCTTAGTTCCGGGTCGCTTTTGCAGGCTGCTTGCGCCGCTTCCACCAGCAGGAAGCGTAATACGCGTGAACCGGCTTTGCTGATCCTTAAGAAGTGTTTCTTTTCTCCGGAGGAACGCTCTTTCGGATCAAAGCCGACATAAGCTGCGACCTTGCGTTGATTACTAAAGCGACCGACCGGCTCCAGCGTGTGTACCAACGCCAGACCGGTCAGTGGTCCAATGCCGGGTTGGGTTCGCAACCGCTCGATACGCTCATCACCAACCACTTGTTGTTCTAACCAGGCGGTGGCTTCGTTAATGCGTACTTGCAGGGGCTCGAGCGCTTGCAGCCACTGGTCGCGTTGATACTGCATCACCGGCGACATCATGGCTTGGCGCAGTTGTTCCAGTCCGACGCGCGTGAACAACTTCGACCGCAGTGACAGCCCCGCTTGCATTGATAATGCTTGCAGACTGTTCTTGATGCGGGTGCGCATCTGCACCAGCTTGTGCCGATACCGCAGCATTCGCAGAATCTCGCGACTCCTGATACCGGGTCGGTGGATCCGTGGAAACTCATGATGCGTGAGCAACTCCAGGATCAACTGCGCATCGCGGCGATCGTTCTTGTGTCGCCCGCGGGCACGCCGCCGGATCTCGGTGGCATCGCCGAGCCATACTTCGTGTCCTAGTTCTTCGAGCAGCTGTTCGAACCAGGGACTGTAGCCGCTGGCCTCCAGCCCCACTAATACGGGGCCGCGCCACTGTGCATAGAAAGCTTTCAGTTCGGCTTTGTTCTGATGTTTGAGTTCTCGGGTGCTCATCACCCCGTCCTCAGTTGTCAAAGAGCAGATCGTCTGTTGGCGTGCATGAAAGTCGACGCCGCAATATACTTCGTAGTCCATAGCAGGTGTCTCCTTTCGGTTTTATGTCAACCGCCAGTTTAATCAACTGTCGGCAAAACCAGGAACACCTGCTTCATACCATCACGAAAGCCTGGTTCCGATGAAGATCCTATTTAGTGTCTATTAGTGTGTTTTCTTTTCGTGTGAATTCGTGGTTTTGATTTTCACGTGCAAATAATCCGCCGCGGATTAACGCGGATGGAACGCGAATCTGAAAAAGAAAGACTACCCTTGCTCGTCAAGAATTTTGTTTCTCTTTCTTTTCTGATCTGCTTTTATCCGCGAAAATCCGCGGCTAATTTCTTACCGCGGGAAGCGGTCGCGGTATTCACCACTAACGATGAATGCCTTCACCATCTCTGCCTGCTCGAAGTTGCCGTTGTGCTGGTTCAACTTGTTCAGCCAGAAGTTGAAGCCTGACTCATCGGGGTCTCTTCGCAGGTAGCCGAAGTATTCCATCATCACAAACGTTTCGTTGAACTTCGCTCTTACGAAACGGCCGTCTTCGGCAATCCTGCGCAACACGTCAGCGCGCGTCATTGTCCCGCCCGCTAGACCATTGACGAGTGACTCACGTTCCGCAGCCGTGAAACTCACGCCCGTATTACTGATGAGCGTTGCCACGTAGTTCTCGTTAGACAGACTGTCGAACGCTGCATGGAATGCCGGTCGCTCAACGAAGGTTCTGACGAATGCATCCTTGTTCGTTGCCAATCGGGTTTGCCAATCCGTTGTGCCGACAATAACATCGAGTCCAACCGCACGCGTGTCCGGCATGAACTCCGCATAATGCGGACGCGCGCCGTAAGCTGCGCGATACAACCCGTCAACGAGTCCGCCTGTCTCCTGGAACTCGATCGATAGGAAGTATGCGGCCGAAACGTTTTCACGTTTGACGTCGCTACAAGCCTGATCGTTACCACAACCGATAATCTGATCGCTCCAGAAGTTGAAGCCGGCTTCATCCGGTTCGCGACCGAGGAAGTCGAGGTAGTGCTGCCGGACGAAGTACTCAGGTGTGTCGAGCGGGTTCTGCAGATTCGTGCTCGCTACTGTCGCGGCAAACGCTGCGCTGGTGGTTTGTCCCAGCTGGCTAAACGAACGTTCAGACGGCGAGAACGTGTAATTGACTCTTGAAGGCGTGACGGTATAGAAACCGTTAGTCTCTACATTGTCGAAACTATAGTATCCGTTCGCATCGGTAATGAACTTCCGGTTCTGCGTGCCTTGCAGACGAACGACCGTGCCTTCAACTCCATGACCCTGGCTGTCGACTATTCGACCCGTTATCACCGCGCCTGATGCCGTTGGCGTCAGTGAACTCATCGTCCAGCGTGTCGACAACTGGTTGACATCTGAGACAGCGTTGGATTCGACCCAGTTGTTCGTGGTGTCAAGTGTCGTCGGCAGCGCCGCCAACCAGTGACTGTCGCTTGGTCGCAGGTATCGCAAGTTCAAGCTCGCTTCCGTATTCCCGTTGAGCTCGCTATCGAGATAGTGCAAGCGTAATGTCGATGTAAAGCCGGTTCCGCCCGTCTGGCTGATCGTATAGGTGCGTTGTACTGCCGCCCCATAGCCATTCGGGTTTGCTGGTACTGCCTTGGCCAACGCGACTGTTACCGTTGAAGGTCTGGTAGCTCCAGCGGTAATCGTCAGGATGTTGCTTGGGTTACCAAAGGTCAGTGGCGTCGCCAGCGCAAAGGGCCCGCCGGAACGCGTTAGGGTTCCCACAACATCAAATGTGCCGATCGAAGCAGTCGTGCTGGGCTGAGTAAGTGTTCGTGTGTTGGCGACGATTATGTCGGAATTCAGCAAGGCAAGGATTCCGTTTACCGTATTGTTGTTGTTCATGGCGAGGCCAGCCGCATTCGAATTAGTAAGGCCATTGAATGTGGTGGCCGTAGTACCGTCTATCGCCTGACCCGCACCGCCAGTGAAGCCTACGGTTCCGCTTCCGGGGACAAACGCTCCGCCGTTGTTGGTCCAATTGCCTGCGACATTGATAGTTGTTGCCGTACCGGCTGAAAGATTCCCCAGCGTAAGCAATAGGTTGCCGTTTATGTTTACCTGCGTAGTACTGCCTGCAATACTCAACGTTGAGGCACCGCTCTTGTTGACGGTGAAATTGTCGAACGACTGTGTTCCGGCAGTGCCATTGATGCTTTGCGCAACCGCGCCGTTGAAGTTCATGGTATTGCCGTTGGTTCCAAACGTACCACCATTGTTGGTCCAGTTGCCGCTGACATTCATCGTGGTTCCGTTGGCCCCACCTAAAGTCGTGCCGCTGTCAATTTGCACGTTTGCGAACGTGCCGCCGCTGAGAGTAAAAGTGCCGCCCTGCGTGCGCATCAATCCGCCCACTGTGAGCGTTGTGCCGGTGGCCGTTACAAAACCGGTGCCCGTGTGATTAATAGTTAAATTGTTGAACGTGGTGTTCCCAGTCAGAGTCTGAGCAGTGTTGTTGCCGTTGAAAATCACAGTACCGGTACTGGGTGTGAACGTTCCGTTGTTAGTCCAATTACCACCGACATTGATCGTGCTACCGGCAGTTGCAGCGAGCGTCGCGCCGGAGTCGATTTGGACATTGTTGTAGGTGCTGCTGCTCGTGAAAGTTCCCGCCTGCACTCGCAACAAACCTTGAACACTGAGGCCCGCAAATCCGCTAACTCCTGCAGCATTGTTAAGCGTTAGGTTGTTATATGTCGTGAAGGCAGCCGGCATGGTTTGGGCCACGCTGCCGTTGTATTCAATGGTGCTGCCGCCAATCGTATAAACGTTGGTACCCGGCGTGAACACGCCAGCAATCTTGATCGGGTTGGTGGAATCAAGTGTGCGAGCGGCGGCCCCGCCACTGCTGGTCAGGTTGTTGTAAGTGAAGCCCGGAATCGTCTGTGCACCGGCGCCATTGAAGTTAATCGTGCTGCCGGTGATAGTGTGACCGGTGGCCGAGCCTGGCGTAAACGTTCCCGCAATGCCGATGGTGCCCGTCGATGCCAGCGTCTTATTGAAGTTGCTGAACGTCAGGTTTCCATAATTGGCAGCCAGCACCGTCGCCTGAGCGTTGGACTGTTGGTTGTAGTTAACCGTTCCCGTCGGACTGCTGGTCAGTGAGCCGGCGCCGAAAGAAGCAGCACCATTCAGAGTAAGCGTGTTGATTCCAACACCGAGTGCTCCGGCACTCAAGCTCAGGGCATTGAGCACCGTTACGTTGCCGCCGAGATTTGCGCCCGTAGCGTTGCTAAGTGTCAGACCGTTGAAGAACGCAAACGCCGGAATGGTTTGCAAAGCTGAACCATTAAAGACGACTGTGTTCGTCGGGTTCGCCGTCCAGGTGTTGCCCGTGACGCTCGGGTTGAAGACGCCCCCTACGCCAACGGTGCCATTGCCGAGCGTTATGGCGACAGCGCGGTTGCCGCTGATGGTCAGGTTGTTGTAGTTGAACGCCGGAATCGTTTGCGCACCGGCGCCGTTGAAGTCCACCGTGTTGCCGGTGACGATGTAGTTGCCCGTAGTAAATGTTGACGTCGGTGCGAACGCCCCCGCGATGCCAATCGTGCCTCCATTAATCAGCGTGACACTGTTTGTAGTACGCGCGCCGCTGATCGTCAGGTTGTTATAGTTAAACGCTGGAACGGTTTGGGCAACTATGCCATTAAAGTCGAACGTACTGCCCGTGATCGTGTGACCGGATGTAAGACCATTCGGATTAAACGTGCCAGCAACTCCAATCGTACCGGTCGAAGGTAGCAGCTTGGTAAACGCGCTGAACGTCAGATTGCCATAATTAAATGCCCGCACATCTTGTCCGGCGCCGCCCTGGTTATAACTGACCGTCCCGGTGGTGCCGCTGGTGAGGGTGCCGCCGACGATTGAGGTACCGGCGTTAATGACGAGCGTATTGGCACCGACTCCAAGTGTTCCGGTCTGCAAAGTTAATAGGCCGTTAACATTCGTAGAGCCAACTCCTAAAGTAACTCCGTTCCCGTTATTGATCTTAAGCTTGCCGTAAGTAGTAACACTGGCCGTCTGGGCAGCGGCGCCAATGTATTCCACTGTCAAATTGGTCAGGGTCTTGTTCGTCATCGAATACTGACCAAAGAATGAATCTGCGCCAGTGCGCCTCACTTGCGCGGTGCCGGTACCGGTAAGCGTCCCCGTGCCGCCGATGACAATGCTGGCTGGAGGCGCAAAAATCGCATTTGTCCCATTCACATTGAGTGAGCCATTCACATTGAAGTTGTTATTGGGTAACAGCGGCTGCGTGATGTTCGAGTCGGTTAGATTGTTGAACGTAATGCTGGCTGTGTTCGAGATGCTTTGAGATCCTGTGCCATTAAAGTTGAACGTACTCGTACCGGCATTGAAACTGCTCACGGGCGTTGTCCCACCAGCGGTATAAGAAAAATTCCCGGCAAGATTTACAGTACCAGTATCGCCGTTGAAGGTAGACCCAATTATGCCGTTGCCAGCCGGACTGATCGTCAAGTTGCCGGTGATATTCGTCGTGCTGCTGCTACAATTATAGGTACCACCCTGTATCACGACGTCCGTCGGATTAAAGACGCTCCCAGCGCTGTTGTTCCAAACACCGTTGCCGGCGATCAGGATACTTCCGCCGATCGTCATATTGGTTCCTTGGACCGTGACTATATAAGCGGTCGAAATGCTGGTCCCACCGTTGGGCGCGGTGTTGCCCGTGAATGTGACGCTTGGATTGGTTCCATTAAGCGTCAAGCCACCGCCCGCTACAGAGATGGCCCCGCCCACGTCCTGAGATGAGTTGTTGTCGAAAGCAGTCGTGGCTACCGTGGTGGGAAGAGATTCCACGAAGAGGGCTCCGCCATCCGCAGTTCCCTGTGTTTGATTATTTGAGAAAGTGCAGCCGCTAAAACTCGCCGATCCGCTTCCAATTCCGCCGGGAGAACCAAAAGCAAAGATCAACATTTCTGCCCCGCCGCCGCCGATGCCACTAGCTACATTGCGGTTAATTGTGGTTCCGGTAATGACCATGTCACCAGTCCCCCCCATGTGCTGGGGAGAGGACGGAGTGAAAGTGACGCCACCACCGCTGCCGTTTTGCTCGAGATTCGCAGTAGTGGTATTGGTCCGGTCTGTGTAAGCGCCCGGGGCACTGGCGCCGCCAATCGTGCAATTCGTGATCGTTAGGTCTCCTCCCGTGATTTGGATCCCTCCGCCTCCGCCATTGTTATTTGTCCCCATAAGGGGGGCCAGCACCTGATTGTTGGCCAGGGTTACGTTGGTTAGCGTTACTGAATTATCAAGCTCGCCGCCAATGATCGCTCCGCCGCCCAATACGTTCGACGCTGCCGGTGAAGTCCCGTCGCGCCCTCCAACTATCGTCAAGTTTGAAAAGCTATAGGTCTTATTGATTGCGAACGCGAGATTGAGGCACATCGCCCGATCGCCGTCGTTCGAGACACCGGTGGCAAGCTGCTGAATAATTGCACCACCACCAAGGCCTACCATGGTGACGCTGCCGTTGATCGTTAAATCGCCGACCGGATTGTTGTCGCAACCGCCGATGCTGGTACCGTTGTTGTCGAGTGTGTAAGTTCCCGCCGGAAGGTTGATGGTGGTTGGCTGATCCGCAGCGGCGGCGAGGTTAGCAAACTCAACAGCACCGCGCAGGCTGCAATCGTTCGCCACGCCAGTGCAATTGTCAGCCGCCTGCAGCGGCGCGCCGGAATCCGGATCGTCGAATCGATCTACGGTGATGGTAGCCGGCGCGAAAGGTACTAACGACAGCGAGGGAGCGCTGTCCTGCAGCACCAACATGCTTCGCTCGCCGTTGACCTTGGCGGGCAGTTGCAGAACGGCTATAGGAGCGGCGGCGGATTCGAGATTCATCTCCGCCAAATCGCCGGAAATCGAAGTGCTGGAAGAATGGGGCAGCTTCTCCAAATCGCCTTGCGGATCGATTTGTCTGACGATCGTTAGTTCCCTGCCGGCGATCACCATTTCGTCAGTCTCGCGCGAATTCATGTTGGTCTTCATCAAGAGTGAGTTCGAATTAGATCTCGCACTCAGATTCGTGCGGATGCTTCGCGATGAGGTCCAACTAAACTTACTAGCTCCGCTCCACGCGGGAAATGATTCAAGATCCGGATGCCTGGCTTCTTCCGTAAGTTGCGGTCGGACGGTTCCCCGATTGTGCGTCGCCAACTCAGCCTCGGTGAACTTGTTCGTGTTCAGTCCGGTCCTTTCAATAAGCTGCAACGTGCCATCGCCTGACAACGCCGCGATTTCAAGTCGTGCTTCGCGATCCCAAACGTAGTGTCCCAACGACAAACCGCGAACGTCCGATACGGCGGGAACGTGTTCGACTCGCGAATCAAGCGCGGGCGTTTGCTTCCGTCCCCAACCGTGAATAATCGCAATGTCGTCAGCTGTCGCAACTACGGCATCAATAAAAGGATCGTCGTCAACTCCTCCGAACCGAATTACGGTCGCTTCGCTCGAAAGGGAAAATTGCATCGGACTTGCGGTAAGGCATCCCTCCGCGCCGTCATAAATCAACACTTGCGAGCCACCAGGTCCATTAACTCCGACAGCAACGTCCTTCTTGCCGTCCGCGGCCCGAAACTCGCCAGCCGCCAGAGCAGTCAGGGCACCTCCTATTTCAATCGCCTGCGCAGGCAGCCATCCGTTGTTGCTATCACCCGCGATAAAGAACAACCCGCCGAGGCGGCCACCAACAAGTAAGTCTTTTCGCCCGTCGTTGTTGAAATCGCCAATTTCGAGAAAATCGACAGGTGTCGGCACCTGAATAGTCTCAACTGTTGGCAGCAGCGCATCCGGGTTATATCCCTGTGCCATCCGTTCGTAGACAGAGAGGTCGGTGGGAGCGAAGGCCTCGGGATTGCCCCGTTGAATCGTCACGATGCCGGTACCGCCATACGCGTACCCCGCCAGCACGTCGGGCGTGCCGTTGCTATCAAGATCTGCCGAAGCCAGCGAACGCGGTTGAGCTTGGCCCGATTGGATAGCTTGAATCACATTCTGTTGACCAACATAATCCGCGCGCACTTGCCGCCCGTCCGTAAAATTAAAGTAAGGCTTTCCGCGGCCGGCTGCTTGAATCGTCACTGCTGCATTCGACGTCAATGATTCTTGACCGTCAGTCTTGTTCGATGCCTGTTTCGCTGACACGCCGAGATGCAATTGGACTACGACTGCGGTGGCGAAAAGGAACGTGATGATGGTCAGGCGGAATACACGTATTCGACTGCGGGCCGCGGGAGTGCTCGTCATAAATGTGCCTCTCTTGTGCTTGTTCGTAAGAACAAGCTACGGAAAATATTGAATTCAATATCGGGAAAAACCTGACCTGCTGGATGGAGACCCGCTTGATACCCTGCTGGATGGCGCGAAGTCTGGGGCCTTCGCGACTACTGACATCGTAGTGAGGCGAGAATATTACAGCTGATGAGAGGCGGTCAATCTCAATTAGCAGCGCCGCGTCAAGCCGGCATCACGCCGCGGCAGCTGCATGCGCGTGAAGACTGAGTCGTCTTTTGGCGCGAAGGCTTCGGGGTTGCCATGGTGGACGGTGACGATTCCCACCGTCGTAAGCGTAGCCCGTGTCAAATCCGGCACAACAAGCGAAACTCGCGCATAGTTTAGGTTACTGTTTTCCGATTTTCATCCGCATAGCAAAATCGCAGAATTGCAGGCCTGACCTCAGGAGTGCACCATGATTCCACTCTTCTTGCCCTCCGAGTGTTGTTGCCCTCGTTCGCCAATCCGGTGGCCGGGGTTGATCCCACGGGCTGGGGAGGGGTGATTGCCGGGTTTGGTGACCAACGCGGCTTGGAACTCCTGGTCGTGGCCGGATTCACTCTTGACGAAGCCATTAAAATCGCCAGCGCTAATGGAGCCGGGTTCCTTGGCGAAGCTGATCGGATTGGGACATTGACCGCAGGTAAACACGCTGACATCGTTATCGTCCGAGGTAATCCAGTCGCCGACACCTCCGTCATCAAGAATGTGGAACTCGTATTCAAGAATGGCGTCGGCTATGATTCGGCAAAGTTGATTGCCTCGGTTCGCGGACTGGTCGGAGTTCGATAGTGCAAGATTGAGGCGCTGCCGAAATGTCTGTCAGGATGGTTTTTCCCTAATAATCTCCGCAGGTTTCTTGTCTTCACGCAAACCTTTGAATGATGGATGGCGAATCGAGCCCTCATCAGTCCATTCAGTAAACTCGACTTCTCCAACTAACTGCAACTTGGCCCAGTGTGCATCGCGTAAGCCGGGGTCTTTTGGTTTCACCGCGAACGGCATTTCTTTTTGCGCGATGCGATCCAACTTCTTCTGAAGTTCTAGTCGTTGCTTGATGCTGAAGCCGGTGCCCACCCGACCCGTGTAAACGAATTTGCCTTTATCAAACACACCCAGAATCAATGAGCCAAATCCGGGAAACGCTTTTTTCGAAGGTGTGTAACCGGCGATCACAAACTCTTGACGCTTCAAACACTTCGATTTCAACCAGTTTCGATTGCGCGTTGATTCGTAAGGAGAGTCGGCAAGCTTGGAAACAATGCCCTCGATTCCATACTCGCAGGCCTGTTTGAAAAATTGTGCTCCGTTGCCCTCGACGTGATCGCTGTAACGGATCACGCCGTTCTTTCCGGGAAAG
>JADMIO010830248.1_pt1 | contig 17279 bp, 14 predicted proteins | sample 8958161 | NCBI WGS metagenome assembly JADMIO01 (sample SAMN16585339, study PRJNA669376) | soil metagenome | isolation source: Crop rotation soil | place: USA: Cullars Rotation, Alabama | collected 2011
CTTTCCCGAGCTTGGGCCGCGCCTGCGCGACGCGCCCATCGCCCGTGAAGTGCGCCACCACGAGACCGCCGAAGCCGCCTGGCTGGAGCTGGAGCACGAGGGCTGGCTGAAGAGCCATGGCTTCCTGCACGAGCGTCGGCTCTGGCTCGACCGCGCCACCGACGAGCTGCGCGGCGAGGACCGCCTGACCGTGGCCGCGCCCAGCCGCGGCGCCGACGGCCGCCGCTTCGTGCCCTTCACCGTGCGCTTCCACCTGGCGCCGCAGGTCAGCGCGCTCGTCGCCCGCGACCGGAAGGGCGTGCTGATCAAGGCCGAGGGCGAGGAGACCGCCTGGCGGCTGCGCACTGACGCCCAGGACGTGACGCTGGAGCCCTCGGTGCAATACGCCGACGGCGTCGCCCGCCACGGCGAGCAGATCGTGCTGCGCGGCCAGGCCCGCCTCGACGCCGGCGGGCGCATCCGCTGGAAGCTCTCCGCGGCGCACAGTCTCAGTGAGGCGACCCGCGTTGACGCCGAGCGGGTGTCGGCCTAAGCGCTCCCCATCCGCGTGACTGGCGAATCTGAGGTGGGCGACCACCGGGGAGCGCGGACACATAAGCGCCGCTCGCCTGGGCACATCCCTTCGATTCGAACGAGGAGAGTGCCTTGCCCGCCGCGCCCGACTTCCCGCCCGCCCCCGACCGCGCTCCGCTCAAGCGGGCGCTGATCAGCGTCTCCGACAAGACCGGCCTCGTCGAGGCCGCCAAGGCGCTGGCGGCGCTGGGCGTCGAGCTGGTCTCGACCGGCGGCACCAAGAAGGCGATCGCCGACGCCGGCGTGGCGGTGAAGGACATCTCCGAGCTCACCGGCTTCCCGGAGATGATGGACGGCCGCGTGAAGACCCTGCACCCGGTGGTGCACGGCGGCCTCCTGGGTGTGCGCGATGCGCCCGAGCACGCCAAGGCGATGGCCGGCCACGGCATCGGCGGCATCGACCTCGTCTATGTGAACCTCTACCCGTTCGAGGCCACCATCGCGGCGGGCGCGGATTACAACACCGCCGTCGAGAATATCGACATCGGCGGCCCGGCGATGATCCGCTCGGCGGCCAAGAACCACGCCTACGTCTGCGTCTGCACCGAGATCGGCGACGTCGCCGAAGTGATCGCCGAGGTGCAGGCCGGCGGGACCACGGGCCTCGATCTGCGCAAGCGCCTGGCGGCGCGGGCCTACGCGCGCACGGCCTCTTACGACGCGGCGATCTCGACGTGGTTCGCGCAAGCGCTGGGCGAGGACTGGCCCCGGCGCAAGTCCATCGCCGGCGAGCTGGTCCAGACCATGCGCTATGGCGAGAACCCGCACCAGGCGGCGGCCTTCTACAAGTTCGCCAACCCCCGCACCGGCGTCGCCACCGCCCAGCAGCTCCAGGGCAAGGAACTCAGCTACAACAACATCAACGACACCGACGCCGCCTTCGAGCTGGTCGCCGAGTTCGACCCGGCCGCCGGCCCCGCCTGCGCGATCATCAAGCACGCCAACCCCTGCGGCGTGGCCACCGGCAAGACCGTGCTCGAAGCCTACGAACGCGCGCTCGCCTGCGATCCCGTCAGCGCGTTCGGCGGCATCATCGCGCTCAACACCGCGCTGGACGCGGCCACCGCGACGAAGATCCTCGACCTGCTCACCGAGGTGGTGATCGCCCCCGCCATCGACGCCGACGCGGCCGCGCTCTTCGCCAAGAAGAAGAACGTGCGGCTGCTGGTGACCGGCGGCCTGCCCGACCCGATCGCGGCGGGGCAGACGTTCAAGTCGGTGGCCGGCGGCTTCCTGGTCCAGGGCCGCGACAACGCCCGCCTGACACCGGCCGACCTGAAGGTCGTCACGAAGCGCGCGCCCACCGACGACGAAGTGCGCGACATGCTCTTCGCCTTCACCATCGCTAAGCACGTGAAGTCGAACGCCATCGTCTACGCCAGGGCCGGCCAGACCCTGGGCGTCGGCGCCGGCCAGATGAACCGCAAGGATAGCGCCCGCATCGCCGCCCTGCGCGCCGCCGACTTCGGCCTCGACCTGACCGGCTCAGCCTGCGCCTCGGAGGCCTTCTTCCCGTTCGCCGACGGCCTGATCCAGGCCGCCGAGGCCGGCTGCACCGCCGTGATCCAGCCCGGCGGCTCGATCCGCGACCCCGAAGTCATCGCCGCCGCCGACGAACGCGGGATGGCCATGGTCTTCACCGGCGTGCGGGTGTTCCGGCACTAGCGCTTGCGCACCGCCTCCGCCAGCTCCCGCAGTGCGGCGTTGGCGATGGTGAGCTTGGCGAAGGTCCAGGGGCCGCCCGAGGCCTCGATCTCGTCGATCGTGCGCACGGCGGCGTCGGCCTTGTCGCGGCGCAAGGCCTGCCACGAGGTCGCCGTCTCGCGCGCATGCTCGGCGTCGGCGCCCGCCTGGGCCGAGCCCGCAAACGCCATCAGCCCGCGGGTCAGCTCCGCCTGCTGGGTCAGCAGGTCCTCGATCAGCCGGCGCAGCGCCGTCCGCTCGAAACTGTCGCCCACCGAATAGGCCCCCGCCGCCTGCCGCGTCCGGTCGAAGCCGAAGGCCTCACCGGCGGCGTGGTACAGCCGCGCCACGTTCGGCAGCGGCCAACTCGACGCTTCCGCCAGGTCCACGAGGTCGGCCGCCGTGGTCAGCGGCTGCAGGGCCGCGATCCGTCGCGAGAGCGCCTCCGGCGCGCCGGCCTTGGTCAGCTGCTCGACGCGGGCCCCCACCTGCGCCTGCTCCACCGGCGACAGGATTTCGGGCGTCAGCTTCAGCAGGCTGGAGAGGCCGGGCCCGTAACGCGTCACCAGCTTCAGCACGTCCAGCTTCTCGCGCGCGGCGCGCCGGGCCAGCCAGAAGGTGGCGCCGCGCAGGGTGGACGCCAGCCGCCGGAAGAGCGCCATCTGCGCCGACGCCGGCGCCTTGCCGTCCAAGGCGGCGACCGCGCCCCAGATGGCCTCGAAGTCCAGCACCGCCTTGGCCGCCTCGTAGCCGGTGGCGAGCGCCCGCGCATCGGCGCCCGCGGCTGGCAGCACGCGCCCGGCGAAGCTCGGACCGCAGCGGTTGACGATGTCGTTGGCGACGACGGTGGCGATGATGTCGCGCCGCAGCCGGTGGCGGCGCATCGGCCCGGAGTACTTCTTCATGGCCTTGGGGAAGTAGCCCTCCAGCAGGCGCTCGAACCACGGGTCGTCGGGCGCCTCGCTGCCCACGATCTCGCGTTTCAGCTCCAGCTTGCCGTAGGCCAGCAGCACCGCCAGCTCCGGCCGGGTCATCCCCTGCTTCGCGCTGATCCGCTCGGCGATCTCCGAGCGGCTCGGCAGCCCCTCGACGGCGCGGTCGAGCCGGCCCTTGGACTCCAGCTCGGCCATGAAGACGGCGTGCGGCTCCAGCTCGCCGACGGAGTCCATCTCCATCAGCGAGAGCGCCAGGGTCTGGTCGTAGTTGTGCGCCAGCACGTGGTCGGCCACGTCGTCGGTCATCGATTGCAGCAGGGTGTCGCGGCGCTTGCGGGTGAGCTCGTCCGCGCGCTCCAGCATGCCGGTGAGGATCTTGATGTTCACCTCGTGGTCGGAGGTGTCGACGCCGGCGGAATTGTCGATGGCGTCGGTGTCTACGTGGCCGCCGGCGAGCGCAAACTCAATCCGCCCCGCCTGCGTCAGGCCCAGGTTCGCGCCTTCGCCGACCACCTGGACCCGCAGGTCCGCGCCGTTGATGCGCACTGCATCGTTGGCCTTGTCGCCGACGTCGGCGTTGCTCTGCGTGCGGGCCTTCACGTAGGTGCCGATGCCGCCCAGGTAGAGCAGTTCGGCCCGCGCCTTCAGGATGGCGTTGATCAGCTCCGCCGGCGCCAGCTGGTCGGCGGTGATGTCCAGCATCGCCTTCACCGGCGCCGAGATCGGGATCGACTTCAGGCTGCGGGAGAAGACGCCGCCGCCCCGGCTGATCGTCTTGTTGTTGTAGTCCTGCCAGGACGAGCGCGGCAGGTCGAACATCCGCTTGCGTTCGGTCCAGCTCTTCGCCGGGTCCGGGTCGGGATCCAGGAAGATGTCGCGGTGGTCGAAGGCGGCCAGCAGCTTGATCTGCTTGCTCAGCAGCATGCCGTTGCCGAACACGTCGCCTGACATGTCGCCGCAGCCGACGACCGTGAACGGCTCCTTCTGGATGTCCTTGCCCAGCTCGCGGAAGTGGCGCTTCACCGCCTCCCAGGCGCCGCGGGCGGTGATGCCCATGGCCTTGTGGTCGTAGCCGGCCGAGCCGCCCGAGGCGAAGGCGTCGCCTAGCCAGAAGCCGAAGTCCTCGGCCACGCCGTTGGCGATGTCGGAGAAGGTGGCCGTGCCCTTGTCGGCCGCCACCACCAGGTAGGGGTCGTCGCCGTCGTGGACCACAACGCTGTCCGGATGGAGCACCGCGCCGTCGGGCGCGAGGTTGTCGGTGATGTCCAGCAGGCCGCAGAGGAAGGTCTTGTAGGCGGACACGCCCTCGGCGCGGACGGCGTCCGGCGACCCGCCCTTCGGCAGCTGCTTCGGATAGAAGCCGCCCTTGGAGCCCACCGGCACGATCACCGCGTTCTTCACCTGCTGGGCCTTCACCAGCCCCAGCACCTCGGTGCGGAAGTCGTCGCGCCGGTCGCTCCAGCGCAGGCCGCCGCGGGCCACCGGGCCGAAGCGCAGGTGCACGCCCTCGACGTTCACGCCCCAGACGAAGATCTCGCGGAACGGCTTGGGCGCCGGCAGGTCTGCGAGCTCGCCGCTGGCGACCTTGAACGAGATGTAGGGCTTGGGCCCGCCGCCCTCGGACGGCTGGTAGTAGTTGGTCCGCTGGATCGCGCCCACCAGCAGCGCCAGGCGGCGCAGCACGCGGTCGTCGTCCAGGCTCTCGACCGCCTGCAGGGCGTCCTCGATCCGGGCCATCACGGCCTGCGCCCGCTCGCGCCGCTTCTCGATCGTCCCCTTCTCCGCCGGGTCGAACTTCACGCGGAAGAGTTCGAGGATCAGCTGGGCGCACTCGGGGTGGGCCGACAGCGCCTCCTCCTGCGACCTCTGGCTGGGGTCGAGGCCCGACTGTTGCCGGAACCGCGCCAGCGCCCGGATCAACGCGGCCTCGCGCCAGGAGAGCGAGATCTCCATGACCAGACGGTTGAACCCGTCGTTCTCGGTCCGGCATTCCCAGACCGCCACCACGGCGTCCTCGAACGCCTGCTTCAGGTCGGCGAAGACCAGGTTCGCCCCGCGCGGATCCTCGATCTCGAAGTCGTGCACCCAGACGGCCGGCTGGGCATGACGGCAGACCGGGAAGCCGGCCTCGGCCAGGGCCTTCAGCCCCATGTTGTCCAGGATCGGCAGCACGTCGGCCAGCGGCGCCGGCAGCTGGCGGCGGTAGAACTTGAAGCGGAACTGCAGCGGGCTGTCGGTGGGGTCGCGATAGGCGCGCACGGCCACATCCTGGCCCTCGCCCATGGCTTCGATCACCGCCAGGTCGGCCAGCGCCTCGGCCGGTGAGAAGCGGTCGCGGTAGCCGGGCGGGAAGGCGTCGCCATAGCTGGCGAGCGTGGCGGTCACCTCCTCCGGCTCGCGGCCGGAGGCGCGCACCGCGTCCTCGAAGCGATCCTCCCAAGTGCGGGCGGCTTCGGTGACCTGGGCCTCCAGGCCCTTCAGGTCCGGCCAGTCGTGGTCGCGCGGCGAGAAGCCGATGATGTAGTGCACCCGCGCCAGCGGCGCGTCGGAGAAGCTGGGATAGGAGGCCGAGACCCGGCCGCGGTATGCCCGGGCCAGGATCTGCCCGGCCCGCGCGGCCAGGTCGGAGTTGTAGTGGTCGCGCGGCAGGAACAGCAGCACCGAGGCGAACCGCTCGAACGGGTCGCGCCGTTCGAACAGCTTCACGCGGGGCCGGTCGTAGAGGTGCAGGATGCCCAGCGCCTCGTCGAGCAGCTCGTCCTCGCTCATCTGGAAGAGCTCGTCGCGCGGATGGTTCTCGACGATGTTCTTCAGGCGCTTTTCGTTGTGGCTGCCGGGGGCGGAGCCCGCGCGGGCCAGCACGTGGGCGACCTTCTCGCGGATCAGCGGCACGGCGCCGGCCGGCTCGTCGTAGGCCTCGGCGGTGAAGAGGCCGACGAAGCGCACCTCGCCGATCGGCCGGCCCTCGGTGTCGTAGCGCTTGATCCCGACGTAATCCATGTAGCCGCGCCGGTGGACGCGGCTCTTCACGTTCGACTTGGCGACGGTCAGCGCCGGGTCGCTCAGCAGCCTGTCCTTCACGTCGGCGATCAGGATCGCGGGCTCGTTGGCGCGGCGCAGGACGTGGCGGCTGGGGTCGCGCAGCACGCCCAGGCCGTCCTTGGCCTGATACAGCGGCTCCTCCGCGGCGTAGTCGCCGTTGGGCAGGCGCGGGTACTCGTAGACGCGGCCCCCCAGGAACACGAACTGCTCGGCCTGCAGCCACGACAGGAACGCCACTTCCTCCGGCCGGGCGCGGTTCGACGCCTGCAGCTCGGCCAGGGTGCGGCCCATCAGCGCCAGCATCTCGGGAAAGTCTTCCACCGCGGCGCGGACGTCCTTCAGCGTCTCGGTGACGCCGCGCACCAGCGCCTGCTCGCGGTCGCCGCCGACCGGGTCCAGGATCACCTGGATCATCGACTCACGGCGCGGTTCGCCGGTCTGCCCGCGAAGACCAGAACGGTCGCGGCGCACCTCCACGATCGGGTGGAACAGGGCGCGCACCGACAGGCCCTGCTCGGCGATCTCGCCCATGATCGAATCGACCAGGAACGGCGCGTCGTCCTGCACGATCTCCAGCCGGTCCAGGCCGCCCGGATCCTTGCCGAGGCAGGGCCCGACGCGGACCATCGGCGCGCGGCCGCGGCGGCGCTCACCCAGCGTCCAGAAGTCGGCCAGGTTGGCGGCCAGCTCAGCGGTGGAGAGCTCCGGCAGCTCGTCGGCGACCGCGTCGGCGGCGGCCTGGTCGGCGAAGGCTTTCGCCTCGGCGATGGCGGCGTCGCCCTTCAGCGCGGCGACCACGGCCTTGGTCAGCGCCGGCGCGGCGGTCTTGACGGGACGGTTCATTGGCTGGCCTCGCAGCGGGCTGCCTCGAAAGCAGTCAGGGCAAGGCAGGGTCCAGATGCGAGTACGGCGCCGGAGGAGAGTGTCCGGCGCCGCTGGGCTTCACCGTGGGGGGGCGGCGAAGCGCACTCTGCTCGCAGCGTCCGCGGGCTTGGGGTGCGGACCGAGCGCCCGAGCCTTCGGCCCGGACCTGCCTTAGATAGGAACGCCACGCGCAACTTTAAGTCCTCGCAGTCAGGTTTGTTTGCGGCGGGGGCGGCGCGACTTCAGTGTCGGGCCCTCGTCGGGCGGTTCATTGGGCATCTTGTTCTTTAACTGCTGGGGATCGCCATCCGATGACAGGATGACGGAGATCCAGCGCGTGCCGTCGAACTGGGCCAGGATCACCATCGCCATGACGGTGAGCGGCGTCGAAAGGAAGGCGCCGGTGACGCCCCAGATCGCGCTCCAGAACGCCAGCGCCAGCAGGACCATCACCGGGTCCAGGTTCAGGCTGCGGCCCTGCATGCGCGGGTAGACGACGTTGCCGATGACGACGCCGATCATCTGCAGAACGGCGAACAGGATGATGGCCTTGGCATAGCCCGGGAACTGCACCAGGGCGAACAGCGGCGGCGCGGTCCCGGCGAAGATGCCGCCGGCCACCGGGATGAAGACGGCGATGAAGATCAGCACCGCCCACAAGAGGCTGTCGTTCAGGCCTACGGCCGCCATGGCGATCCACGAGAGGCCCGCGACCATCAGTCCGGTGATGGTCTGGACGAAGAGGTAGCGCTCCACCCCGTCGCGGATGCGCAGGAACGCGACGACCGCCTCCTGGCGCTCCTCGCGATTGGGAAACAGACCGATGGCCTTGCGCTCCCAGCCGCGCCGCGAGGCCAGGATGAAGGCCAGGTAGATCAGGACGAAGATGGCTGTGGAGGCGAAGTCCTGCACGGCGCGCGCCGCCAGTCCCAGCCACTTGCCGGCGTCGAGGCCGCGAACGATACCCATCACCGTCGGCGGCCGGCGCTGTCCGATCAGGTGCGAGACCTGGGCGAGCAGGGCGTCCAGCTTGGGCGCGTAGCCCAGCAGTTCGGCGGCGAAAGTCCGCGCGTTGACGGCGACGAAGAAAGCCGCGCCGCCGAACATCAGGACCGAGATCAGGATCGCCAGCGGGAGGGCCGCGCGCTTGGAGATGTGCGGCAGGCGGTGCTGCAGCACCCGCGCCAGCCCGTCGATCATCACCGCCAGGAACATCGCCAGCGCCAGCGGCGTCAGGATCGGGGCCAGCCAGTACAGCGTCGCGCCGCCCGCGATCACCGCCAGGATCACCAGGGCGTTGCGCGAGACGGTGGATTCCAGGGCGGGCATTCTCGGGGTCGCTCGGGGGAAGCGCTGAAAAGACTGTCCCTGGCGTCGCGCCCGGCGTCAAATCCGGTGCGTCCTACCCTGGCTCGACGAAAAAGGGGAGGGGATTTGCCGAAAATCGACCCTGTCGGGTGTTTTCGGCCGCCGGTCTCGGCCTTTTGGGTGGATCAATTGCCGCGTAGGGTCTTTTCGATCACCGCCTCGACCAGATCGGACTCGCTGAGCGACTGCAGCATGAACGGCTGCAGCCGCCGGCCCTGCGTCAGGGCGAAGAAGCCGTGGAGGGTCGACCAGCTGGTGACCGTGCGCCGGCTGATAGTCGCGGCGTCGGCCCCGGGATCGGCGGCGGCGACGGTGGCCCTCTGGCTCTCCCAGGCGGCCCGCGCCGGGCGCAGCAGGCTCTCCGGCGCGTCGTCGCCCAGGATGTCGCTGTCGAACATCAGGCGGAACAGGCCGGGCTGCCCGAACGCCAGGGCCAGGTACGCGCGCGCCGTCCCGCGCAGGGCGTCCAGCGGGTCGGCGGCTTGGGCGCGGGCCCGATCGTAGGCGCCGGCCAGCTCGGCGAACCCGACGGCGGCGACCTCGGCCAGCAGGGCGCGGCGGTCGGCGAAGTGGCGATAGGGCGCCGCGCGCGAGACCCCCAGCTGTTCGGCGAGCTCACGAAGCGACACCGCGTCCGGCCCCGCCTGCTCGACCGCCGCCAGCGCCGCGCGGACCAGCTCAGCTTTCAGGTCACCATGGTGGTAGCCACGCTTCGCCATGGATCGATGTTGACAGAGCTTACATCAGAAGGCAAATGTCAGCACCGCTTACATAGGAGATGGCTATGCGGTTCCTGGTGACGATCACGGCCGCGCTGCTGGCGATGGCCGGCGCGGCGCAGGCGGGCGCGGTCGGGTTCGAGCGGACGAGCGCGCCGGTCCCCGGCGACAGGCCCCTGGCGGTGACGATCTGGTATCCGACGGAGGCGGCCGAAAAGCCGACGCCGCTGGCCCTCTACGTCCAGTCTGTCGCCACTGGTGCGCCGGTCTCCGGCCATGGCCACCCGCTGGTCGTCATCTCCCACGGCACGGGCGGATCGAACACCGACCACTACGACACCGCCCGCGCGCTGGCGGCGGCCGGCTTCGTCGTCGCCGCGGTCACCCACACGGGCGACACCCAGGGCGACCGCAGCCGCTCAATGCGGATCACCGAACGCCCCGCCGAGCTGTCCCGCGTGATCGACTTCATCACCCGCGACTGGCGCGGACATGACGCCGTCGACGCCGGCAAGGTAGGCGCCTTCGGGTTCTCCTCGGGCGGTTTCACCGTGCTGGCCGCGGCCGGCGGCGAGCCGGACCTGTCCCTGGTGGCGCGCCACTGCGCCGAGCATCCGCACTTCTACGACTGCCAGGTCGCCCGCACGACCGGCGCGACCGCACCGGCCAGCCCCGTCGCGCCCGCGCACGATCCCCGCATCCGCGCGGTGGTCGCCGCCGCGCCCGCGCTGGGCTTCACCTTCGCGCGCAACGGCCTGTCGAAGGTGACCGCGCCCGTGCAGCTCTGGCGCGCCGAGTGGGACACGGTCCTGCCGCAGCCGTACTACGCCGAGGTTGTCCACGGCCTCCTGCCCAAGGCCGAGTACCACGTCGTCCCGGGTGCCGAGCATTTCGACTTCATGGCGCCTTGCACGGAATCCCTGGCGAAGGCCGCGCCGCAAATCTGCCCGGCGACGATCGACCGCGCGGCCTTCCACAAGACCTTCAACGCGGCCGTCGTCCACTTCTTCCAGAAAACGCTGCGCTAGCGAACTAGCGCGGCGCCATGCGGATCGCGCCGTCGAGGCGCACGTCTTCGCCGTTGAAGTAGCCGTTGGTGATCATGGTCAGCGCCAGCTGGGCGTACTCCTCGGCGTTGCCGAGACGCTTGGGGAACGGCACCGAGGCCGCCAGCGCGTCCTTCACCTGCGGCGGCGCCATGTTCATCAGCGGCGTGTTGAAGATGCCGGGCAGGATGGTGTTCACGCGGATGCCGTCGCCCATCAGGTCGCGGGCGATCGGCAGGGTCATGCCGACCACGCCGCCCTTCGAAGCCGAATAGGCCGCCTGGCCCATCTGGCCGTCCTCGGCCGCGACGCTGGCGGTGTTGACGATCGCGCCGCGTTCGCCGTCTTCCATGGGCTCCAGGTCCAGCATGCCCTTCGCCGACTTGGCGATGCAGCGGAACGTGCCCACCAGGTTGATCTGGATGATCATGTTGAAGAACTCGAGCGGGAAGTGCTTGGTCTCGCCCGTCTGCTTGTCGCGGCTGGCCGTCTTGATGGCGTTGCCGGTGCCGGCGCAGTTGACCAGGATCCGCTCCTGGCCGTGCGCCTCGCGGGCCTTGGCGAAGGCCGCGTCCACGTCCTCCTCGCTGGTGACGTTGCACTTGCAGAAGACGCCGCCCAGCTCCTTGGCCACGGCCTCGCCCTTCTGCTCGTTCATGTCGAAGATCGCGACCTTGACGCCCAGGGCGGCCAGCGCCCGGGCGGTCGCCTCGCCGAGGCCGGAAGCCCCGCCGGTGACCACGGCGGCGACGGAGGAATTCAGTTTCATGGACAGCAGGCTCCCGATGGCCCTTGAAAGGGACGTGTTTCGAGCCGAGCCTTTAGCGCCATGAGCGGAGCGGAAAAAGCGTCACCTCACGTCAACGGCTTCGACGCCCCAGGCTTCGATGGGAAAGGCGCGCTGGACCCCAGCCGCGCCCTGGTCCCCCACGTGGTGCGCCTGAACGAGCGCCGCGTGGCCCGCGGCTTCTGGCCCAAGATCGTGCGCGTCGCCGCCCACGTGCCCTTCGCCGGCGACGCGCTCTCGCTCTGGTACTGCGCCAGGGACGACGGGACCCCGGCCAGCGCCAAGGCCATGATGCTGGCCGCGCTCGCCTACTTCGTGCTCCCCACCGACGCCGTGCCCGACTGGATCCCGGTGATCGGCTTCACCGACGACGCCGCGGTGCTGATGACCGCCCTCGGCCTCGTGGGCAAGCACCTGAAGCCGAAGCACCGCGCCGCCGCCAAGGCCGACGTCGACCGGCTGCGGGAGCCCGACTAGGCGGCTGCGGCCGCCGCCCGTGTGGACGCGACGTGCTCGCGCCAGGTGATGAAGAGCGTGGAGACCACCACGATGCCCGCGCCGGTCATGGTCCAGACGCTGGGGACCTCGCGGAACAGGAAGAAGCCCACGAACGCGGTGAAGACGAGGCGCGTGTAGTCGATGGGGGCCATGGCGGCGGCGTCGCCCAGTTGCATGCCCTTGATGTAGGTCGCCTGGTTGGCGGTGGCGATCACGCCCATCAGGCAGAGCAGGATCAGGTCCCGAGGCGCCGGCCAGCGCCAGACGAAGACCGCGCCGGGGATCGCCAGCACGAGACCCAGCACCGCCGACCAGACCAGCAGCACCATGGGCGCGTGGTCGCGGGTCAGCACCTTCATGCCGGTGACCGTGAACGCGAACAGGAAGGACGAGGCCAGCATGGCCGTCGCCGGGACGCCGATCGCCACGTGTCCGCCGGCGCCCGGCCGGATCATGATCAGCACGCCTGCGAACCCGACCAGCGCCGCGCCGATCCGCAACGGCCCCACCTGCTCGCGCAGCACGAAGATCGCCAGCGGTACGAGCCACAGGGTGCGCGTGAACGACAGCGCGTTGGCGTCGGCCAGCGGCATCTTCTGGAAAGCGTAGAAGGCCAGGATCATGCCCACCGTGCCCGCGGCCGAGCGGAAGATCAGGATGCCGGGCCGGTTGGTGGCGAAGGCCGCGCCGCGATGCTTCAGGATCACGGGCAGCAGGATCAGCAGGCCGGCGGCCTGCCGGTAGAAGGTCTGCAGCGCCGCCGGATAGTCGGCGCCCAGGTATTTGATCAGCGTGGTCTGGGCGGTGAACGTCAGCGCCGAGGCCAGCATCCACAGCGCGCCCTCGAGGTTCGGCGACAGCGTCGTGAGCCGCCCCGCCGGCGCGGAAATGGCGACGCCTTCGTCGCTCACGCTCGCCCCCTTTCGCTGATCGCCGATCAGTAGGGGCCCTCGGCCGTGGTGTCACGGCCTAGCCGCCGCGCCGGCCAATGGGGAGAGCCGGCGCGGCGACGGTCGGTCCGCTATTCGCCCGCCAGGGTGACGGGCGGGGCGGAACGCTCGGCCAGAGCGGTCACCATCGGGAGGTTGGCCTCCCGCACGGCGCGCCCGATGGCGTCGGCGCGGCACTGGCGATGCACCGCGCGCTGGTTGAGGTCGGGGGCGTAGACGGCGCCGCACACCTGGTCGGCGCCGTACTCGATGCGGCGCAGCAGGCGGGCCGCATCGGCCGCTTTGGCCGGGTTCAGGTCGGCGTAGCGGACCACGTAGTTCGGCGGCGCTTCGTCGAACGGGGCGGCCGCCGCGACACCGGTGGTTGCGGCGCACGACAGCAGAGCGATGGCCGCGACGAGGCTCGCCCGGCCGAACGGCCGGGTCTTCGAAAGATTAACGATTTTCATAGCTTACCCTTCTTGCGAGAGACGCAGAACGTGGTCGACGCACGTCTCGCGCCAAGCTGGCGATCGGGACAAAGGGCAGGGGTGATCACGCCGTCGGGCGGCGTTTTTCCACCTCGGGGCGAAAACCGGTCAGCGCTTGCGGCCGAGCTCGGCGGCGATGTCCTTGGTCAGCCGACCGACCTTGCGATGCGCCGCGGTGATCTGCTCGCGCGTCACGCCCCAGCGCTTCATCCAGTATTCCACGGCCTTGCGCTCGGAGAGGTCCAGCCGCTCCTTGTCGATGAAGCCGCGCTTGTCCTTCAGGCCGGCCATCAGTCGACCGTCACGACCACCTTGCCCATCGCCTGACGGCTGGCCAGGTGCTTGATGGCGTCGGCCGCTTTGGCCAGCGGGAAGCGCTCGGACACGTAGGGCTTGATCTTGCCGTCGGCGTACATCGCCATCAGCTCGGCCACGCTGGCCTGGTGGCGCTTGGGGTTGCGCGAGACCCACGAGCCCCAGAACACGCCCACGATCTCGCAACCCTTCAGGAGCGCCAGGTTCAGCGGGATCTTCGGGATCTCGCCGGCGGCGAAGCCCACCACCAGGTACTTGCCCTCCCAGGCGATCGAACGCAGCGCGGGCTCGGCGTAGGCGTCGCCGATGGCGTCGTAGATCACGTCGGCGCCGTTCGGGCCGGTCGCGTCCTTGAAGAGCGCCGCCAGCGCCTTCTGCCCGTCCCGGTCGAACGGACCTTTCGGATAGACCACGCCCGACGTCGCGCCCCGCGACAGGCACAGGTCGACCTTCTCCTGGCTCGAGGCCGCGGCGATCACGTTGGCGCCCATCGCCTTGCCGAGCTCCACCGCCGCCAGGCCGACGCCGCCGGCGGCGCCCAGCACCAGCAGCGACTGGCCGGGCTTCAGGTCCGCGCGGTCCTTCAGCGCATGCCAGCTGGTGCCATAGGTCATGATGAAGGCCGCCGCGTCGTCGAACGGCATCGAGTCCGGGATCTTCACCAGCCGCCCGGCCTCCAGCGCCAGCTGCTCGGCCATGCCGCCCCAGCCGGTGTTGCCCAGCACCCGGTCGCCCGGCTTCACGTGGGTGACGCCCTCGCCCACCGACTTCACGACGCCCGAGACCTCCCCGCCCGGCGCGAACGGCCGCTCGGGCTTGAACTGGTACTTGTCCTCGATGATCAGGACGTCAGGGAAGTTGACGCCGATCGCCTTCACCTCGACCACCGCCTGGCCCGGCTTCGCCGCCGGCTCGGCCACGTCCTCCAGCACCAGGGTGTCGGGGCCGCCCACGGCCTTGCTCAACAGCGCCTTCATCTCCGCTCTCCCTGGGTCGCGTCTTTTCGAGGTGGCGGCGACGCTAGCCCAGCCGCCCGGACGGCGGAAGGCGGATTCCGAACGCTTGTTTGACGCCGCGTCAGAAGCGGCGCGAGACGCCGACGTAGGCTTCGGTGTTCGGGGTCTGGCGGTTGAGGCCGAAGTTCAGGCCCGCGTCCAGCTGCAGGACCTTGCCGATCATCCGCGCGGCCGTCAGGTCGAACGTCGCCTGGTGGCTGTGGCCGGCCGGGTCCTCGTCCTCCAGGCCCCACAGCTCGACGCCGAAGGTGTTGTCGCCGAAGCCGCGGGAGAGCGAGACCGCGCCGTTGACCGCCGCGTGCGTCCCGCGGCCGGCGGCGTCGCGCACGACGTCGACCTCCGGCGACGCGCCCAGAGTCAGGCCGCCCGGCAGCGGCGCGGTCATCGGTATGCGGAAGCCGCCGCTCCAGCCGCCCTCGCCCAGGTGGTGCGTGGCCGTGGGCGCGTTGACGAAGCCCTGGGCCGAGACCTGCGGCCCATCCTTGTCGGGGTCGGTGAGCGACAGGCGCAGGCCGAACGTCGCGTCGCCCGACCCGGTGACCTGGCCCGATCCCCTGACGCGGTCGACGATGATCGGCGTCCACGCGGCCTCGGCCTCCAGCCGCTTGGTCAGGCCCAGGCGCAGCTCCGTGGCGGCGATGGCGTAGAGGTCCTCGTGCGTCGCACCGTGGTGGTTGAACACCGCGTCGGCCAGCGCCGTCTCGACCTGCAGATGGCCGGCGTCGAGGATGCACGGCGGCGTGGCCTTCCCCGGCCGGTCGGCGCAGAACGGGCGCAGGTCGTCGGCGCGCGCGGCGCTCGCCGCCAGAAGGGCGAGCGCGCCGATCGCCGCACCGGTTTGGACCCTGTTCATGCCTCGCCTATATTCGCGGCCTCTCGTCACCGGAAGAGCTCTGCCTTGGGCGTGACCCTCGATCTTTCGCGCGGGCCGGCCCCCAAGGCCGCGGCCACGCCCGTCAAGCCGAACATCACCGGCATGACGCGCGAGGAGCTGCGCGCGGCGATCGTGGCGGCCGAGGTGGCCCCGGCCGAGAAGGCCAAGATGCGCGCCAGCCAGGTCTGGCGCTGGGTGCACCACTACGGCGTCACCGACTTCGACCGCATGACCGACGTCGCCAAGGAGACGCGCGCGAAACTCGCCGAGGCGTTCACCCTGGACCGGCCGCAGATCGTCGAGCGCCAGATCTCCAAGGACGGCACACGCAAGTGGTTGATCCGCACCGCGCCGGGTGTCGAGATCGAGACCGTCTACATCCCGGACGTCGGCCGCGCCGGGGCGCTCTGCGTTTCCAGCCAGGTCGGCTGCACGCTGAACTGCACCTTCTGCCACACCGGCACCCAGGCCCTGGTGCGCAACCTCACCGCCGCCGAGATCGTGGCCCAGGTGCAGGTGGCCCGCGACGACCTGGGCGAATGGCCCTCTCCGAAGGAAGACCGGCGCCTCTCCAACATCGTCTTCATGGGCATGGGCGAGCCGCTCTACAATCTCGATCACGTCGCCACCGCCATCGACATCATCGCCGACAACGAGGGCATCGCCATCTCGCGCCGGCGGATCACCGTCTCCACCTCCGGCGTCGTCCCCGAGCTGACGGCGCTGGGCGAGCGCACCCAAGCCATGCTGGCCATCTCGCTGCACGCCACCCGCGACGAGCTGCGCGACGTCCTGGTGCCCCTGAACAGGAAGCACCCGATCGCCGAGCTGATGGCCGGCATCCGCGCCTACCCGGGCCTGTCGAACGCCAAGCGCGTCACCTTCGAGTACGTGATGCTGAAGGGCGTCAACGACACGCCCGCCGACGCCAAGGCGCTCGTGAAGCTGCTCGCCGGCGTGCCCGCCAAGATCAACCTGATCCCGTTCAACCCGTGGCCCGGCACGGTCTACGAGTGCTCCAGCTGGTCGACCATCGAGGCCTTCGCCGCCATCCTCAACCGCGCCGGCTACGCCTCGCCCATCCGAACCCCCCGCGGCCGCGACATCCTCGCCGCCTGCGGCCAGCTAAAGAGCGAAAGCGAAAAGCTCCGCGCCTCCGCCCGCCGCAAGGCCGAGCGGGAAGCCGCGTCCTCCTCCTAGTGCACAGTCATCCCCGGGCTTGTCCCGGGGATCCATGAACACCGAGGCCGCGGGCCGGCCCGCCGCGCTCGCGCGTATGGATGGCCGGGACAAGCCCGGCCATGACGGTCGGATTGTGGGGGCGCGGCGGCGTGCTATCCAAAGGCCCCGCTCACGGAGCCGTACCGCCCATGGCCATGCCGCTGCAGTCGCCGGAAATCCAGGCCTTCGCCACCGGCTTCCCGGTCACCCTGCTGCACTTCGGGACCACGCTGGTGATCCTGATCGCCGCCGCGGCGCTCTACGTCATGCTGACGCCGCACAAGGAGATCACCCTGATCCGCGAGGGCAACTCGGCGGCGGCGGTGTCGCTGGGCGGCGTGCTGATCGGCCTGGCGATCCCGCTGGCGGTGTCGCTGAAGGCGTCCACCACGCTGATCGAGCTCTCCCTGTGGGGCGCGGCGACGGTGCTGGTGCAGCTGCTGATTTTCCGCCTGGTCGACCTAATCCTCCACGGCCTGCCCGCGCGCATCCAGCAGGGCGAGATGTCGGCCGCGGCCATGCTGGTGGGCGCCAAGCTCGCCACCGCGGTGATCCTGGCCGCGGCGGTCTCCGGCTGAGGCGATGCACTTCCCGAGGCTCCCCGACTGGCTGATCTACGCCGTGGTGGTCGTGGGCCTCTTGATCGCCGCGATCGGCCGCCAGGAGCGCGCCGACGCCCCTCCCGCGCCGCCGCCGGCCCCTGAGGCCGAGGGCGCCGCGCTCGGCCCCGCTTCTCCCTTCGATCCGTCCGTGGTGGTCGAGGTCGCGAACAAGACCGAACCGGGCGCCGGCACCGCCTTCTCCATCGCCCAGACCGGCGTCTGGGTCACCGCCCGCCACGTGGTCGAAGGCTGCCGCCAGGCCGCCATCGTGGTCGCGCCGGGCAAGGGCGTCGCCGCCGACGTCAAGATGGGAAAG
>JADMIO011721473.1_pt1 | contig 17279 bp, 14 predicted proteins | sample 8958161 | NCBI WGS metagenome assembly JADMIO01 (sample SAMN16585339, study PRJNA669376) | soil metagenome | isolation source: Crop rotation soil | place: USA: Cullars Rotation, Alabama | collected 2011
ACAACTTGTCCACGTGGAATTCTAAGCTTAGGATCCCAATGTGCTGGAAAGCCATATCGAGTGCGTCCCACCACCGTCCACGTGGTCCGGCTCTCCGGGCTCTTTCGTTGCAAACGCGTTGGTCTCCGTCGCATCTCCACCCGCATCCAGCAGGACAAATGCGTCCTTGATATCATCGTTTCCTGGCGCGACGGGGCTCCAATGAAGCCGGATGTTGCCCGTTTTAACGGAGTCGCCGGAGAGTGGAGTGTAGTATCCATCCACGGCAATTTTGTATGTGACGCCCGCCTCGGCGATAAACTCAGCCCGGCTTGATTCGTCCAGATTGTCAAAATCGTCATTGGCTTCGTCATTGCTCGCGAGAACATTGAGCGCCCCCACGTTCGTTCCGCGGTAAACCGCCAGCACCGTGTCAAAATCGCTGTGCAATGTATCGAATTCAAAATGGCCCGAAGCCGGCGCCGTCCACGACCACCACACAGAAGCGGCCGCCTCCGTGCCCTCGGCGTGTCCCGGCTCCCCCGCTTCGGCAGTGGCGGCGAAGTTCGTTCCGGCAGCCGTGCCGCTCTCTCCCACGATCGCCGTGGCCTGCGAAAAATTGTCGTTGGTAATCGGCGCTACGCTTACCCAATTGAGCTGCAAATCTCCGCGGTCCCCATCCACCACATCGATGGCGATCATATAGGTCAGGCCCTGCGTGGTGACGAAGTCGACCCGGCTTAACCCCAGTTGGTTGATGTTGTCATTCTGTGCGATCACGCTCAGCGCATTGACGGACGAGCCAACATAAATCGCCAGCAACGTATCGACGTTGCTGCCAAATGTACTGAACTCGAACCGCGATGAAGACGGGGCGGTCCATGAATACCACACCGACCTGCCGCCGGTTTCGCCGGCATGATCCGGCTCTCCGGGTTCCTTGCTGGCGGTGTAGTTTCCCCCCTGCTCCTGTCCCGTGCTGCCCGTGATGGTTTTGGCCTGCGCGAAATTATCGTTGGTGGTTGAGGGGAACGTTGACCAGTGGAGCTGAATGTTTCCGGTTTTGCCGATGGAACCTGGGCCAGACTTGAATCCATCGACGGCGATGCGGTAAACGCTTCCCGACGTTGCGGCAAAAAAGACTTTGCTCGTGCTGACGTCAGAAAAATCGTCGTTGCCGGCGACAAGCGTAAGGCTGCTGACACCATCGCCGGTGTAAACCGCCAGCAACGTATCGAAATCGCTTCCCGCCGTATCGAATTCCACAAATGCGCTCGCCGGAGCCGTCCACGTCCACCAAAGCGAATGTCCCCCGGCATTTCCGGTGTGGTCCGGTTCGCCGGCTTCCTTGGTCGCAAGCGTATTATTCCCCGAGTCCTGCCCGCTGGCGCCCGTGATCGCGGTGGCCGTGGCAAAGGCATCGCTCCCCTGCGCCCCCACGCGCGGAGCAAACCAAACCGCCGCGCCCAAGATGATCAGCAAACGAACAATCCCCATCCCATGTCGATAATTCACGATGATCTCCTTGCAATTAAGCTGACGAAATTCATTTAACTATTTCAATGGGTCAAACGTCCCCGAGTTCTCAATGCCGGTTTCGGCGAAACCGGCCTACCGGCAACCCGGCCTACTCCGAAATCACCCCAATGGTCCTGAGCCACGTCTCAACCAACCCAGGCCAGCGCGTAATGGGAAATTTTGTGGGGCGTACGCCAAAGGCATGTCCGCCCTGGGCGTACAAGTGCAGTTCCACCGGAACCTTGGCCTTCATCAGTGCCCGGTAATAGACCAGCGAGTGGTTGACGTTGTCCACGGGGTCGTCGGTCGCCTGCACAATGAACGTGGGAGGCGTGTTGGCGCTCACGGGAACATGGGGATTGAGGCGGACATCGTCTTTGTCATCTTCGGGATCTTCGGACCATAGATGCCCGGGGTAGCAAGCGATCGCGAAATCGGGCCGGCAGCTTATTTTGTCCGCCGCATCCACGGCCGGATACAGGCGCTTGTCATAGAGTGTGCTGGTCGCCGCCACCATGTGCCCACCGGCCGAGAACCCGATCACCCCGATTTTGTGTGGATCGATATGCCACTCCGCGGCGTGAAAACGCACCAGCCCCAGCGTCCGCTGCGCATCCTCCAGCGCTTGCGGCGACTCCCAATACGGCCCGACACGCTTGATCGGCACGCGATACTTCAGCAGCACCGCGGTGATGCCCTTGGACGTCAGCCAGTCGCAGATCTCCGTGCCTTCCAGATCGATGGCCAGCACTTGATAGCCGCCGCCCGGAAACACGACGACCGCCGCGCCCGTATTCGTTCCCTTGGGCGCATAGACCGTCATCGTGGGCTGCGAGACGTTACTCACCATCTGAACCCCCTTGGGCTTGTAGGCCTCCACGTCGGTGCCCTGTATAATCATGTACTCCGTCCCGGTGGTGGGCTGGACGTCCGGCACCGTGCCGGGCCATATCGGCACTTGCGTATGCCCCGGCGATGGACTCCATGCCGGTTGCGATGCCGGCTGCCGCGCGGGCTGCCCTGCAGTTTGCGATGCCGGCTGTTGCGCGCTTAGGCGACCAGACGTGAACACAATCAAGAGGGCCAGAATCAAAGGCCGAATCATTGGGTTTTTCCATCCCTTCCATTTTGGTAGGCCGACGTCGCCGACGGCGGCATTGGAATTGTTATGCGAATGCCGGGTTCGGCGACCCCGGCCTACTTGGTTGCCGTAATTCTTTTTGGCAATCGCTCGCGTTTAGGGGGAGCGCCCACCGCAACGGGAATCCCGCCCGGGTAAACTCCTCCGTATTGCGCGATTAGACTGGCGGCGCATGATAAAGGTTAGATATTCGCCACGAGTGCGGGCATGTCGCACAACGGCCCCCACTGTGCGGCGCGGATCGCGCTCTCCCCATTGCAGCTTTAGGGGAGCTTGGGATTCTGGACTATGTCGACAAAAATTAAGTCACCTTCCAATTGCTCGTAAACCTTATCCATAACAATTTCACTCGTCCCCTCTTCCTCTCGCGTCCCTGGATCAGTTATCTCGCTTGTAAGAGAAAGCCTCGGCTCTAAAATATCCTTAAAAGTAAAGACTGCAATGTAGCGCCTGATTTGCTTATCTTTGTCCGGAATCGATATAAGCCCTTGAGTTAGATTTCCAGTATCTTTTAATCTGAGAGTGCATTGATTCGTATCCCCTTGGAAATAGATAGTTCCATTACGATCAACGATATCTGCGCCATATACTACTGCGTACATCATGGAGCCTTGCAGCCCCTTAAACATCCTCTGTTTTTCGATTGTGAATGAAATAGAGTTCAAATCTGGGAGAGCCTTGGCATTCGGGAACTTTTGAACAGTTTCGCGTAGTAGATTGTCGGTCAATTCGTTGAGCGTGGGCTTGTTTTGAGATGGGACTACCTGTTTCGTGCATCCGATAAACAATATATGCAATAGAAAGGATGCAAATAATACTCGATGATGTTTCATTGTTTTCATCTTCATTCTCATGGCTCACTTGGTGCGCTTTGTTGGACCGTCTTTTTATCCGAAGGCGTATATAATGAAAAACAAATAAATACGCCGAACAGTAGAGGAAAGCAGAACCAGATAAAGCGTACCGTTGCACCAGCAATACGCGATTCCAAATTATGCGTTGGCAATGATTTTGTCTCAGGCCTGCATATTTGACATGCACTGAGACCTTCTTGCAGAGCCTTAGTTAAGCTTATTGGTGAATTGTGACCGGCGTAATGTCTCTCCCTATGATATTTGCTTCCCGTTGGAGTTACATAAACAGTGATATTGTCTAGCTCGTTTATCGCATTCTCATATTTCGGGTCGAACCGCAATGACACATAATTAGCTACTGGTCCCGAAAGAAAGAATCCCGACAGGAATATGGCCACCAAGGCCCACAGTGTTATGATGTTAACACGGCGATAGAATTCGATATTCATCGTGATAGGACCTCTGCCGATAGAACGCCACGCTTAATCGACCTTCAATCTAAATTGGCGTATATAAGCCGGGTGTCTGGTCTGCGATCGCTCTAGAACCTCTATATATTGCTTTTGCTCTAAGGCATCGAAGTCGGCTTGCCAGACGTCGAACGTCATTTGGTTTCTGGTTGAATCCTTTGGCTTTGTGGAGACCGTCCAGTTTCTGTCGCTGCCATCAACGAGAAATGTTTCTCCCCCAGTCGCTTTGCACCAATCAAGTATCTTCATTTGAGAAGAGGTGGGCTGGCGCTTTTTCTCTAGTTCTTTACGTTCAGCATCACGCTTCTCCGCCTCAATTCTCCTTTCCTCTTCTCGACGTTTGTCCTCTCTTGCGCGTGCTGCTTCCTCACGCTTTTCAACCCACAATCTCGTAGCCTTATCTCTTCGAACGGCTGCCCAATGAGTCAAAACCGCTGCGAGAAAGCAGCACACAATCGTAACTATGTTTTGTCCGGTCAATCCTATCATACCTCTCCGATGCTCAAATATTCGCCACTCTCGTCGCCTGATCGGACCAAGGCCCCGGTTGTCCGGCGCGGATGGCGCGGACTCTTACCCAGTATTGCTGGCCGCGCGTGAGGCCGGTGATTTCAAATTCGCTGCTCGTCACCGTCGCGCTGCCGACCATCACGGTGAGCGGCGCGTCGCTGAACCACTGCACTTCGTAGGCGGCTTGATCGGCGGAGTCGAAATCGACGAACAGCGACGCGGGGTGCGTGCCGTCGTCGATCGACTGGATGACGAGTTGATCGGGCGCGACGCTCGGCGTCTTGGTCGATTTCTTGGGGTCGAGGCCGAAGTTCGATTTCGCCGCGCCGTCCGGGCCATAGCAAGCACCCTCCTTACCGTGTGGTTAATAACGGGAATAGGATGCAGAAACGGAAAATGTTTCTCAAGCGAAATTAAGGGAATCCTGCATAAGGAAGAATGGGGCCGTTAGGGCCTGCAAAATTGCTCACTCGTCCTCTGTCACAATAAACGCTGCGGGAACGTCTTTTTGGCTGAGGAGGATATTTGCATGGAACCCTTCAACGGAATCTGCCTCGCGGCGGTTGGTTTTTTGTCGCTGCCACTGCCCATCTTTGCCAGCGTCGTTCTGAACGTACGCCCCGCAGTACGAAAGCTCATCATGCCTTGCGTGTGGATCAACATACTCGTCGTTGTCCTTGCTACATTGATGATCCAGTTTTCTACCTGGCCTTTGACTCCGGTGCTTGTTGCTGGTGGGACTTTCCTTGTCTGTGGCATGGAGTTTTGCCGACGGCTTGCGGCCCACTCTCCGAATAGCATGGATGCGGCCCATCACGTATTTACGGCCCAACGCTGATGAAATGAAAAAGCGTGGGATCGGTCAGCGTCCCCGCGGTATTAAAAATTGTGATCGTGATGCCGCCCGGAGCCGACCCAACGTCCTGCGCCGTAAGGTTGACTCCGCTGGCCATCGCGGTCGTCGCGGGCAGCGCGCTGAAGGATGCGGTGTACGAAATTGTGTAGCTGCCCGTCCCGTTTTTGATCACGGAAAAGCCGGAGCCCGACACGATGCTCCCCGCGCCGCTGACCACGCCCGAGATGATGCGCTGCCCGCCGGCCACGTCGCTGCGCACGACTTTTCCGGCAATCGTTCCGCTGAATTTAATGTCCCCGTTTACATCCAGTGTGTTCGATGTCGGATTATTCTTGTTAATCCCCACGCCGCCCGCCGCGCGAATCAAATACTGGTTGTCGGCCATCGAGGCAAAATCCGCGGGCGTCGTATCGGCCCAGACAAACGCCCCCGCATGATTGGCCTTCGCTCGGGTCCCCGCGGCCAGCGAATTGTTTCCTTTGGCAGAGTTAAGCTGTCCGCCCGGCACGACGCCAAACGTCCCGCTGCTGATATTGTCACTTCCGCCGCCGATCGCGGCGTATTGGCCCGATGCAATATTGTCCGACCCGCCCCCCACGCTGGCAAACGAGTTGGATGCCACGTTGCCCGAGCCTCCGCCAACCGCCGCGCCACTACTGGACGCGCTATTTCCCGACCCACCCGCCACCACGGCAAGCGGGGCGGACGCTTGATTTGCATTGCCGCCTCCCACGAAGGAATTGGCGCCGCTGGCAATGTTGCCGATTCCTCCACCCACCGTGGCGTTGCTATCCTGAGCCGAGTTGCCCAGACCGCCGCTCACCGTGCTCCCTCCCGCCAGGGCCAGATTATTCAATCCTCCCCCAACAAACGCGCCTATCCCGCTCAGCGGATCCAGGAAAAAGAAAGTCGGCAGGCCGGCGACATTCCCGGCCCCGCCTCCAATAAACCCATACGCTCCCAGAATTCGATTCGCTCCGCCGTAGCCGCCCGGCAAATCCCCGCTGCCACCGCCGGCGATGGTCGACGAAATTGCATCTGGATCAATAAAGTTATCGGGCATTCCAAAAACAATGTTCGCACCCGCCGTCGTGGTCGTGGGCGCCTCCACGAGCAGCGCCCGTTGTCCTCCTGTGTGCAGTTCAAAGGCCGTGTTGTCAGAGGTCCCCAGCCACTGCGCCATCGGATCGCTCCCCGCGTTTCCCCCCAGCTTCCAAAAATCCCCCGCCGACAAACCATCCACCTGGCCCGCTTTTAGCGCATAAGGGACGCTGTTCACCCGAACCAGCGTCGGAAAAACATCCGCCGCATCAATCGAATCATCCGGCGCCGCCGCGCTGTCGATCGCCAGTTGATAAAACACATTGCTCTCATTCAAGACTTCTACGGGCGGCTCCACCTCAATCGAATATCGCCCCGCCGCGCTAAGCGCCACGGTCCCGGATAACACCGAGCCGAGCTGCGTCCCGCTGCTGGCCGCATCATAAAAAGTCACCCGCCAAACTCGGATCCCCTGCAGCGCTGATCCATCGGCCCGCTGCAATTTCCCCTGCAATGAAATATGAGGCGGAACGGCCGCCGAGGCATCCGGTCCAACCGTAAGCAATAAGCAAACAATAAAAAGCGCCGCAAAACTGAAATTGCGAATCATGTGATTCCTCCACACTATTTAAAGCACCATCGCCCTCGCGGCCCTGCTGTGTTGGGGTGATTAAATTACCAGTCTCAGGAAGTGCGATTCCTCTTCACTCTTCACTAGTACATTTTCCAGGTCACGCCCGCCGCATTGTGCTGCACGGCGATCGGTTGCGGATCAACCTGGCCTACATATGCAGTAATCCCCGCGCCATTCGTCGTATCGACACTGGAGTCAAATGACGACGTCAATTGCAGCGTCACGCCGGCGGCGTTCGATTGTTGACCAATGAACGAGGAATCGGTCGAGGACTCGATGGCCAGCGAAACGCCCGCGCCGTTGCTGACGGCGGCTTGCGCCAGCGCCAGCATCGGGTATGAAAGAAGCGCGGCGAGTCCAGCAGCGCCGAGAATTCGTTTTGCTGTTTGGATGTATTGATTCTTCATTTTGATTCTCCTCTTAATCCTTCTTTGAATTCTCCGCTTCAATCTCAATTCACTTTTCCGCTCAGGGGCCAATGACAATAAAATAGATAAAATCGGGATCGACGAGCGCGTTGCTGGTGTTGCGGAATATTAAATTAGTAAAGCCCAGTCCGTTTGAACTGATGACCGGAATGATGGCCGTGGTTGCGCTCGACGGCGTGATATATGGATTCGGAAAGGCCGAAAAAGCGCTGGAGTAATTGATCGTGTAATTGCCCACGCTATTGCGCACGCTGGTGAAGCCTTCACCGGAAAAGATCGTGCCGTTTTGATTGATGATTCCGCGGATGACGCGTAATCCGCCGTCGCGCTCCGTGCGGACCGCCTTGCCGATCAGATCGCCGGTGAACGCAATGCTTCCGGCGACATCCAGCGTCCCCGTAGTGGGGTTGTTCTTGTTAATGCCGACGCCGCCCGTAGCCCGTATCAAGAATTGATTCTGAGAGGTTGAGGCAAAAGTCGCGGGCGTCGAATCGGCCCAAACGAACGTGCCCTGATGATCGGCATGCGCGAGATTTCCAGCGGCGAATGAGTCCTCGCCCGCGGCGGCATTATGGTTTCCGCCGGGCACCGTGGAGGCCTTTCCCGAGGCGCTGTTGCTCGATCCGCCCCCGATGACGGACAATTCGCCAAATGCAAAATTCACCAGGCCGCCGGACACGGTGGATCTGGGTCCAGACGCACTATTGGCGGCGCCGCCGGATAATGTAGAGTTCTCCCCGTTCGCCGTATTGCCCGATCCGCCGCCCACAAAGGAAGCTTCGCCCAACGCCTGGTTCGACAAACCGCCGGCCACCGTGGCGTGAGTTCCGCTGGTGACGTTGTCTTTCCCGCCGCCAATGGCGGTATAGTCGGTAAATGCCCTATTATTTAATCCGCCGGCAATCGTGGAGTAAAGTCCAGAGGCGGTATTCTGGACGCCGCCGGCCACAACGGAATGTTGACCCGTCGCCTGATTGAGTGTGCCGCCGCCCACGGTCGCATACTCCTCGGATGCCGTATTGCTGGCGCCGCCGCCCACGGTCGAATCTGCGCCGGATGCCTGATTATTTTGGCCGCCACCCACGGTGGAATAATCGTCGGCCCCCTGATTATTATAGCCGCCGCCCACGGTGGAAAAAAAACTCGAAGCCCGATTGAAACCGCCGCCGCTTACGGTGGCGAACTGGTTGGATGCCGAATTACTAGCGCCGCCCGAAACAGTGGTGAAGTAGTCTGACACGGCGTTTTCCGATCCGATTCCGCCGCCGCCGCCAATCGTCCCGGCGACAGCCCCGGTAGCCGAATTCCTCGAGTGACCGAGGACCACGTTGCCGGCGTAAATACTTCCTCCGTTGTGCACCTCCGGCGTGAGTTGCAGCGCGCGCTTGCCGTTCAAGTGAACTTCAAACGGCTGATCGCCGTTAGGTCCGATAAATTGCTGAGTTCCCGATGTGACGTCGTTCCCCCCCAGCTTCCAGAACGTCGGCCCGGCGACAAGACCGGCCAGGTCACTCGTCCGCGCGTAGCCGGTGGCCGGCGTTCCGCCAAGCTGCGCCGCATTGATCGCAAACGGCACGCTATTCACCTGGACGCGCGTCGGAAACACATCAACTGTGTCGATCGTCCCATCGGGCGCTGCCGCACTATCGATCCCAAGCTGGTAGTAAACGCTGCTTTGATTCATGATCTCCGCCGGCGGAACAAGCGCCAGCGAAAATCGCCCCGCCGCGCTAAGCGTCAGCGTCCCCGAGGTCACCGCGCCAAGCTGCGTCCCCGTCGTGGCCGCATCAAAAAACGTCACCTGCCACTTGCGATTTCCCAGCAGCGCCGAACCATCGGCCTTTTGCAGTTTCCCCTGCAACGAGATCTGCGCCGGGATCGCCGCCAAAGCGCCGCGAACACTCATCAACATCATGCAGGCGACGAGCATTGCGCTTAACATCAAACGTACTTTGCGAATCATCAAACTTCCTCCTGGTCGATAAAACGCCGCCACAAAGCGGCCTGCCGTCGTTTTCCAATTCATTCCCATAGTCCTGGATTCAAAGAGTGCGATTCACCCTTCACTCTTCATCATTTCCCCCTCACGGCCCAATCGCGATAAAATGAAAGTATACTGGATCGGTCAGCGCTCCAGCGCTGTTGAAGAACTGGACGGCGAACGAGTCATTGGCCGAGCTAAAAAGCAGAGGCGATAGGGGAACCGGCGATCCGCCATTTTGCAGCGGAGTCACCGTAATGGCAGGGGGACCTGAAAAGGGCGTGGTATATGTAAAATTGAAAGAGCCCGTGCTGGGATGCGTCACCGTGAAGCCTTCGCCCGCAAAAATAGTATTATTGCCTTGCACGATGCCGCGCACGATTTTCAGCCCGGCGCTAGGCAGGGAGCGCACGGTTTTGCCAATGATCTCGCCCCTGACGTAAAGGTCGCCATTGACGTCCAGAGCGCCGGAGGGGTTGGTCTTGTTGATGCCCACGCCGCCCCCGGCGCGGATCAGAAATTGATTGGCGGAGGTAGAAGCGAAGTCCGCGTTCGATGACGCATCGGACCAGACGAACGCCCCGTTGTGCAAAGCTTTGGCCCGATACCCCGCCGCGAAAGAGTTGGCTCCGTTCGCGCCATTGCCGCTCCCTCCGGGAATCATCGATGCCGTCCCGGTGGTGATATTTCCATCGCCCCCGGCAATGACCGATTGGTCTCCTATGGCCACGTTAAATCTGCCTCCGCCCACGGCGCTATGGGGTCCAAGCGCTTGGTTGGATTCGCCCCCCGTGATCGTCGAGTAGGGGCCGGCAGCCAGATTCGACACACCGCCACCAATAAACGACCCATCCGCTTGGGCGCCGTTAGTTTTGCCACCGGCTACCGTGGCGTGGGATGTGCCATCATAGACCACGTTGCCGAAGCCCCCTCCGACCACGGAGCCGCTTCCCAACCCCTGGTTATTATAACCGCCACCCACAAAGGCGCCGCGCCCGCCAAACACATCCAGCGGGCCATTCGGAGAAAAGCCGGCCGTATTTCCAACGCCGCCGCCGATAAACGAGTTGCTGCCCAGCAGCGAATTCGGTCCACCGAAGCCAAAATTATATTCACTGCTTCCGCCGCCCGCGATCGTCGAGGAAACGGTTCCGGCCGCCGCAGAATTGCCCGGGTGCCCAATGATCACGTTCGCCCCGGCTGTCGTGGTCGTGGGCGCTTCGACGAGCATGGCCCGCTGGCCGCCCGTGTGAATTTCAAAGGCCGTCGGATCGGCGGTGCCGAGAAACTGCGTGGAAGGGTTCGATCCGACGTTCCCGCCCAGTTTCCAGAAGTCCGTCGCCGCCACTCCGCCGACCTTTCCTGCGTTCAACGCGTAGGGCACGCTGTTCACACGCACGCGCGTCGGAAATACGTCAACAGGATTGATAGCATTATCCGGCGAGGCCGCGCTGTCGATCGCCAACTCATAGTAGACGCACTCGCGGGTAAGAATTTGCGTTGGGGGGATCAGCGCCAGCGAAAAGCGTCCCGCGCCGCTTAGCGTCAGCGTCCCGGTCGTCACCGCGCCAAGCTGCGATCCGGTCGTGGCCGCATCAAAGAAGGTCACGCGCCACAGCCGCGTCCCCAGCAGCGCCGAGCCATCGGGCAATTGCAACTTGCCCTGCAATGCAATCTGCGGGGGCAGCGAGACCGTTTCGCCCGCACAGGAATTCCGGACCCCGCCCGCAGTTAATAGGCAGGCGATTAAAATCGCTGCGCACTTGGCTCGTAGAATCAGTTTCATACGCCATTCTCCCATGCGTGGATCCGGCATCGACCGCCGCGGTCATCAGGTCGCCGTGATCATTGATGTTAGTGCCCGTTCGCCCGCCATTAGACCTTTGCCAACCCGCCGAGGCCAGTTAATTCGCCTCGAAATTATTCGCAGTCAAAGTAAGTCACACTTCATGTCGCGCAGTCGCCTGGTTTAATTAAAAGGCGGTGCCCGGAAATCAGGAAGTTTTTCAGAGCGCCGAATGCGGCCCTCAATTTCGGCTTTGGTTTTCTGCTATACTGAATTGCAAGGGTCCGAGGCCTTTTTCACCGCAAGCCATGAATTCCATCACCCAAAATCTTCCGCGCAAAGCTACCCATGGGACCATCGCTCTCATGCAAGCTCTCGTGCGCAGCCAGGCCTACATGGCCCTCTCCGCCGCCGCCTTCGTGGGTATATGCGCGGCGCTGCTCGGTCGTTCGCTTGATTGGCCGTGGTATTTGCTGGCCACGGTCGGTTGCTGGTGGGTTTATCTGGCCGATGCCGGCCTGGGACTGGCGCAGGAAGACCGCATCAATGTTCCCGCGCGCGTCGAGTTTCTCACCCGTCATCGTCGCACGCTCGCGATCATCCTTGCGCTGCTGACGCTTATCTCCGCCATTGCGATTCTGAAAAAAAGCGGCCTTGGCGCGCGCACCGCCATCCTCCTTGGCGCGCTTCTGGTCGTCGCCTGCGGTTACGTATTTCCCATCGTCCCGAGGCGTAAAAAACCATCGCGCCGTCTTAAGGAATCCGAGCTGTTAAAACCGGTCATCGTCAGCGTCGCCTGGCTGGCGGGCGCGATGCTGCTGGTTGTGCTGCAAGGCCGCCCCATAGCCAATCCCGCCGCCCCGCCGCCGGTGATCGCCGCATTCTTATTTTTATTGTTGTTCGGCGATTCCGTGGCGCTCGATTGGCGCGACCGCGAAGGCGATCGCCACCACGGCATTGAAACCTGGGCCGTCCGCCTGGGCCGCGCCACGCCCTGGCTCTTCGCCGCCGGGTGCTTCATCGCCGCCGCGCTTATCTACTTCAACTCAGTCAATCGCCTGTGGTGCGCGGCCGCCCTCACGATGCTCCTGACGCACGCCGCCACGCTCCCTCTCTTCCCCGCCGCCCGCCGCCACCCATTATTTTTTTACATCGTGGTCGCTGCATGGCGCTTCTCTGGACTCATCCCAATGCTTATTTTTTCCCGCGCCTGACCCGCATTATTTACTCGAACAGCATCCAACTCTCCGCGCCGTTATTCAGCGCCACCGCCGTCACATAAAGTTCAAAGCGGTCGTTCACGTCCAGATCCGCGCGAAACACATGAAACCGCGAATTGCTCGTCGTAATCCCAACGCTCGCCGAAGCTCCCGTAATCAGCGGCGGCGTTACTTTCCCCGACGTTCCACCCTTGGCCGGTGCGCTATAGAGCTCATAAAGCGTGCTCGCGGAGGTACGCATTTGATAGACCACGCGCTGCGAATCGGGCGTGATCGAAAAAAAACCCACGTTCCCGCCCGCCGACAGCGGCACATTGATCTTCACCGCCGGCGTGCTGCCGTCCAGCGGCACCCCATAGATTTCAAACACGTTGTCGATGTCCGCATCCGCCTGATAGACCACCCGCTTGGAGTCGGCGCTGATGATTCCGCCTCCCGAAACCCTTCCCCCGCTCACCATCGCGCCGCTCAGCTTGACCGCCGTTCCTCCTGCGATCGGCGCGCTAAACAACTCGATCGTCCCTCCCAAATTCTGCCCCGCGAAGTAAAGCGCGCGGCTGGAATCAGGCGCAATCTGGTTGATCGTCGCGTCATCATTCGCCCCCATCACATGGCTGATCTTGATATTGCCGCCGCCCGCCAGCGGCGAACTGAACACTTCAACTTTGTGCACCACGTCCTGGTCCGCTTCATAAACCACGCGCGACGAATCCGGACTGATAAAAAATCCCAGGACATCGTGACTCGACACCGGGCCGCCGCCGCTTATTTGCACCGGAGCGCCCCCCGCGATCGGCGCGCTATAGAGTTCCCCCAGAACATCCGTCCCCGCGCGATAGATAACGCGCGCCGAGTTGGGGCTGATCAAAAACGCCGTGACATTTTGCAAATTCGCCAGCGGACCGTTGATCTTGACCGCCGCGCCGCCCGACGCCGCCGCCGTGTAAATTTCAACCTTGTTTGCCGCTTCCTGCGCCGCCGTGTAGATGATGCGGCTGCCGTCCGCGCTGAGCGCAAATCCCGTGACGCCTCCCCCCGCGACCATCGTCCCGCTGACTTTCACCGCCGTCCCGCCGCCGATCGGCACGCGATACACTTCCGAGAGACCGCTGGCATCGACATACGTGCGATAAACCACGCTTGCCGAATCCGCGCTGATAAAAAAATCCAAAACATATCCCGTGGCATCAAGCGCCGCGTTCAGCTTGACCGGCGTTCCCCCCGCCACAGGCACGCTAAACAGCTCCCCCATGCCATCGACGGTTTTATCCGCAACGTAAACCACGCGCGCCGAGTTCGGAGCGATCTTGAAAAACGCCACATCCCCCGCCGTCGTAAGCTGATCGTTCAGCTTCGTCACCGGCCCGCCTTCCAGCTTCACACTATAGAGTTCAATCTTGTCATTCACATCGGCATCGCCCACGTAAACCACGCGCGACTGGTCCGGCGTCAGATCAAACCCATTGATATCCATCCCCGGATCGCCAAGCGGCTGGCTAAGTTTATACCGCGTCCCAACGCCCGCGAACAAACTCGCCGAAATGAACACGAAGACTAAGCACGCAATGAAATAGCGCGGAAACATTGACCCCATCCTCCCCATCAAAGTCCCGATCAAAGCCGATTGATCGTGGCGCCCTACAGAAAAAAAACCGAACGCATCATGGAAAAACAGGCACTCATCCTAACCCGCCGCGCCACTTCGGCAAAGCCAAATAGTTTTTTTTATTCTCCACCCCGGCCAGCAATCCCACCCGGCGTTGCAACTCCCGCCGGATTCAACTTCACCACAATCCCGTCTCCCCTCGCGCCGCCACTCATTACAGCCGTGGCTCGCGCCTCTACATTCGCCGCGCCCAATGCCCCCACGGGCGGAGTCACGGTAACCAGATAATTATCCCCCGCCACCAGTCCTCCAATGCGAAACCGCCCATCCGGACCAAAAAATTGCTGCCCCGCCGCCTGCCGCGCCGCATCTCCGGGAATTTGCGTTCCACTCGCGGCGCTGACTTTGACAACGAACGCACCCACCGGATTCCCCGTCGCGCCTTCCAGCACGCGTCCCACAATCTCACCGCCACGCGTCATTTTAATCTCGACCTCCGCATTTACATTCACGGGAGGCATCACCGCGGGCGTCATCATCCAGTCCGCCTTCTTCCACTTGAGTGTCACCTGCGGCCCCGTCAAATTTTCCAGTCGAAATCTCCCATCCGCCAGCGTCGTCACGTCGCGCATCCCCGGATGCCCCGCCGTCGAAAATGGTCCCGCGTTCATCGGATACGCCCGCACCGAAACTCCCGCCAGCCCCTGCCCAGCGTCGTCCAAAACTCTTCCCTCCAGCCAGTTCGCCTTCTGCAACACGAAATTCATCCGCGCCGGCGCATCCTCCGATCCAAACTGCGCGTTGGCCCATGCCGGCGCATGCCCCGCGCTGCTGACGCTCACATAAAATCCGCCATCCTCTCCCCAATGTTCGATGCGATACGCACCCGTCGCGTCCGTCGTGAACATCGGTCCTACGGCATCGCGCGCCACGGCCCAGCCCTGCTGGCAATACAGCGTCGCCCCGCGAACCGCCTGCCCCGCCTCATCCGTCACGGTTCCGACAATCACCTTTACCTTTTTGCGATCCGAATTCCTAAAATTGAACTTCATCGTAACGCTCGTACTGTCCTCTCCTCGCTTAAGCGTTATGTCCTTCCCCTCCGAGCCCGTGGCATAGGCCCACAGCCAGATCGAGTAAGGCACGTCCCAGCGCACCCCTTGCAGCGTCAAATATCCATTAACGTCTGTGAATTCCTCAACGTACCACCCCCCCGCCCGCGATACGTTCAGCCATGCGCCATCCACCGGCGCGCCATCCAGGTCCACGCCCTTCACATGCAGCACGCCGCCCCCGCCTAGTTCCAGCAGCACATTGTTATCCGGCCCCGGCTTCACCTCCGCAAACTTCACGACATCGCCGTGCTTATCCGCCAGCGCCCGCAATTTAATCCGCCCCGCCGGCAATCCCTCAAAAGCAAACGACCCATCGTTCGCCGTGACCGCATCCTGGTGTTCGTCCCAGTAATCAAACTCCAGCGTCGTCTGCGGATTCGAGTCGTGAAACGCCCGCACCCGCGCACCCGCGATCCCTTTCCCCGTCTCCTTGTCCACCACCATCCCCACCAGCGAAGCCCCCGGCCGCAGCACCAGATCATGCGGTCCATCCGCGGCCCCCGCCGCCGCCGCAAACCGGATCACCTGATGCTCATCGCGCCGCGCCGGCGCCCGCAGCGCGCCGAGACTCGCTTCCAATTCCACTTCACCTTTGCTGATCCCCGTCAGTTTGTATGTCCCATCCGCCGCCGCAATGGCCGTGGGCGGATGCTCCAACGGCAAATACCCCAGCGTCACCGTCGCCCCCGCGGCCGGCTTGCGCACGCCATTTTCTTCCGTATAAACCGTCCCAAACACACTATAACCGCGCTGCAACGTCAAGACCAGCGGCCGAGTCGCGCTGACAAAGAAATTCCGATACACCGGGACTGAATTCTCCGAAGTAGCCCCGATGCAAACCTGCAGCGAGTCCTTTGGCATATCAAAAAACGCGTTTCCCGCCGCGTCCGAAACCGCATATTGAAAGCGCCCCGTCGGTGCGGGCGGCTGATCGTCCGGAATCGCCCCCGGCCTCACCGGATCGCAAGTCACCCCCACCCCCGCCACCGGCTCGCGATTTTCCCAAACCACCTGCACGATCAACTTCACATCGTTGGCCGTATCCGTCGAATCTTTGACATCTTTTTTTACCGCCGAATTCGCCTGCTTCGCCGAAGCCGCACGCGCCGCCTTCAATGCCGCCAACGAGGCCGTGGTCACCCCCATCGCCCCCGAAACGGTCACCGTCGAACCATCAGAAATCACACTCGTCCGTATTGGACTGCGCTCCGGTTTCCATTCATTTTTCGCTGTACCGGGCGCGGTTTTATCGAACCGATCTCCCGTCACAAGTATCCGCCCGCTAGTCCCTTCCGTCCCGCCTCCGCCCCCCGATCTTATCGCCCGAAAAACTTTCGGTCCGCCCAGAGCCCCAGCCAGACAAATAAGCAAAAGCGCACCCACCCAAACCCCGCGAGCCACCCCCAGGCATTTCACCGAACGCATCATTAATCCTGAAAACATGGCGCCCGCCCCTTCATTCACCCAATTTAAACTCACGCAACCCTCTCGCGTCCCATTGAGACGCCACAATCGTCCCCCTCGTTTCACCAGAACTTGGTCCCTCCGTCCTTTCACTCTTCACTCTTCACTCTTCACTCTTCCTTTCCCCACTCTTTTTATTGACACTCCAGCCGTCAATTTCGTAGAGTCTTAGTTCGGCCTTCGCGGGGAAGGCATGGGCATGCGCGGCCAAACGCGACGCAGCCCAGCCAACAGCCCGCCGGCATTGATCAAACTTGGAGTGAGCGTGTAGCCATGGCGAAGCAGCAGAACCGAATTCAGGTCATCCTGGAATGCACCGATTGCCGCAAAAGCGAAGACATCCCGGGCGTTTCGCGCTACGTGACGGTCAAAAACCGCCGCAACACCACCGCCCGCCTCGAACTCAACAAATACTGCAAATTCGAGCGTAAAATGACGCTGCACAAAGAAGTCAAGTAAGCGCTAACTCGCTCTGCTTTCTTACTGGATCTGCGTCCGCATCAATTTTGGAAGCCCCCTGCGCCATTTAGCGCGGGGGGCTTTGTATTTGTCGGCACTCCGCTTGGTTGCGCAGATTTCAACCCGGAAATGAGTGAATTATTCCAAGCCAAATGATCAAGCTGCTTTCCAGCACAGTGGGATCCGAAGCTTGGAATTCACGTGACTTGAAGTCGCG
>JADMIO012720388.1_pt1 | contig 17272 bp, 18 predicted proteins | sample 8958161 | NCBI WGS metagenome assembly JADMIO01 (sample SAMN16585339, study PRJNA669376) | soil metagenome | isolation source: Crop rotation soil | place: USA: Cullars Rotation, Alabama | collected 2011
TCGCCGTGCCCGCCGGCAACGTGATCGACGTCGTGCGCGAATGCGTTGCGGCCGGCGTCCCGTCGGGCGTCGCGTGGGCCGGCGGCTTCGCGGAGGTCGGCCGCGACGGCGTCGCCAGGCAGGACGCGCTCGCCGCCGTGTGCCGCGAGACCGGGTTCCTGCTGTGCGGCCCCAACTGCGTGGGCCTGCTCAACACCGGCAACGGTCTCACCGCGTCGTTCACGACGATGCTGCGCGACAAGCAGGCGATGATCCCCGGCGTCGTCTCGATGGTGAGCCAGAGCGGCGGCATCGCCGTGATGGCCCACGCACGCGCCGAGGAATTCGGGCTGGGCTTTCGGGTCACGGCGAGCTGCGGCAACGAAGCGGCGCTCGGCCTGCCCGACTTCGTCCGGGCGCTCGTCGACGACGACGGCACGCGCGTGATCGCCGTCTACGCCGAGGGCCTGTCCGACCCCGACGCCTTCGTCGATGCGCTGGCGCTGGCGCGCGACCGCGGCAAGCCGGTGGTGGTGATGAAAGGCGGTACCACGGCGGCCTCGAGCCGCGCGGCGCTCGCGCACACCGGCCGGCTCGCGGGAAGCGACCGCACGTTCGACGCGCTGTGCCGCGAGCTCGCGGCCATCCGCGTGTTCTCGAGCGAGGAGCTGCTCGACGTGAGCCTTGCGCTCGGCTCGATGACGCCCGCGCAGTGGCCGCGGGGATCGCGCGTGCTGGTGTCCACCTTCGGCGGCGGCAGCGGCGTGATGTGCACCGATCAATGCGAGCGCGCCGGCCTCGCAGTGCCGGCGCTGCGAAAGTCGACGCAGGACGAGCTGCGCCCGCTCGTCACGCCGCTGTCGTCGGTCGCCAATCCCATCGATCTCACGCCGGGGATGATGACCACGCCGAAGCATCGCGCCAATGTGCCGGCGACGCTTGCGCGCCTGGCCGCCACCGACGAGACCGACGCGTGGCTCTTCCTGTCCGCGGGGTTCGACCGCCTCGCACCGGAGCTCGTCGACATGTTCGACGCGGTTCGCACGAGCACGAGCAAGCCGATCCTCCTCACGTGGCAGGCGATGCCCGACGGGACGCTCGAACGCCTCGCCGCGCGCGGCATCTACGTCTTTTCCGAGCACGCGCGCGCCGTGCGGGCGTTGCATCGGATGGTTGCGTTCGATCGCGCGCGCAAGCTGCGCATCCGGCGCACGGCGAACCAGGCTGCATTCGACTGGAATGTACCAATTGGTACGCGCGTCGTACCGGAAGACGGCGTAGCAGCGATCCTGTCGCGCGCCGATTTGCCGGTGGCGCGAGGCCGTGTGGCGCGCGGCGACGCGGCGCGCGTTGCGGCCGACGTCGGATTCCCGGTGGCGATGAAGGCCTTGTCTGCCAAGATCACGCACCGCGCCGCCGCCGGCCTCGTGGCGCTCGACGTTGCGTCCCCGGAGGACGCGAGCGCGGTCGAGCGCCGTTTCCACGCCCGCGCGGCCGAGCTCGGCGTGACGCTCGACGGCATCTGGGTGCAGCACATGTTCGAGGCCTCGCGCGAGCTCCTCGTCACCGCCTTCCGCGACCGCGAGTTCGGCGTGATGGTCGGATGCGGCGTCGGCGGCGGCGCCACCGAGCTCGTCGATGACGTCGTGTTCGCGCGCGCGCCGCTCGACCGCGACGGCGCGTTCGACCTCGTCGCGCAGATGCGCACGAAGCAATGGCTCAGCGAGCGCCAGCACGCGCTCGCGGGCGATTTCGTCGCGCGCTTTTCCAGCCTCGCCGCGTCCGCGCCGTGGAAGCAGTTCACGCTCGAAGTCAATCCGTTGAAGCTCGGCGCCGAGGCGTCTGCCGCAGTCGATGGACTGTTATTGATCGAAGAGGAATGACCATGCCCCGCTACGAATCGCCCTACGACCCGTCGTCGATGCCGCGCAACCTCGAGAACGTTCTCTACGAGAAGCGGGACCACGTCGCCTACGTCACCATCAACCGGCCCGACCGGCTGAACGCGCTGCATTCGTACGCGTACGCCGACCTGCGCTCGTGCTGGCGGGACATGCAGCTCGACCCCGACGTGTATTGCGGCATCGTCACCGGCGCCGGCAAGGCGTTCTGCGCGGGCCGCGACGTCAAGTTCCTGGCCGAGCACCAGGCCAAGGGCGTCCGCACGCCGCACGAGGATCCCAACAACCCGCTCTTCTTCTGGGGCGGCGGCGGACAGCCTTCCGACGCCAATCTCGAGAAGCCGCTGATCGCCGCCATCAATGGCCTCGCGGTGGGCGTGGGCCTCACGCTCGCGCTGCAGTGCCAGTTGCGCGTGATGGCCGACACGGCGTGGATCGGCGACACGCACACCAAGATCGGCCGCCTGGGTTCCTGCCACAACCTCTACACGGCGTTGCCGCGCGCGACCGCCGCCTATCTCACGCTGTGCAATGGGCGGCTCACCGCGCAGGAGTGCTACGCGCAGGCGATCGTCAACAAGGTGGTGCCCGGCGACCAGCTCATGGCGGCCGCGGAAGAGATGGCGCAGATGATCTGCGAGAGCTCGCCGCTCGCGGTGCAGGCGGCGGTGCGGCTCTACCGGCTGACGGCCGCGTTCCCGCAGTCGCTCGTCGCGTACGCCCGCGAGCTCGACCAGCAGACCGCGGAAAGCGAGGACGGCGCCGAAGGCGCGCGCGCGTTCAAGGAGAAGCGCAAGCCCGTGTGGAAGCTGCGCTGATGAAGACGCTCGCGGCTTTTCTGCTGGCAGTCGTCGCGTCCTGCGCGTTCGCGCAATATCCGGATCACGCGATCAAGGCCGTCGTGCCCTTCCCGCCCGGGGGCGGCACCGACGTCTTCGCGCGCCTCGTGAGCGAGCGCTTGGGCAAGGCGCTCGGGCAGCCGGTGGTGATCGAGAACCGCGGCGGCGCCGACGGTAACATCGGCATGGAGTTCGTCGCCAAGGCGCCCGCCGACGGCTACACGATGCTCTTCAACTCGAGCGCGGCGACGGTGAATCCGGTGATGTACTCGAAGCTGCGCTTCGATCCGGCGCGGGACCTGCGGCCGGTCGCCGTGCTGTGCGAGTACTACAACCTCGTCGTCGTGAACGTGGAGAAGGTGCCGGCCAGGACGCTGGCGGAATTCGTGACATTGCTGAAAGCGAATCCCGGCAAGTACAACTTCGCGTCCAACGGTGCGCGGCTCGGCATCGAGCTCTTCAAGCTCACCACGGGCACCGACGTGACGATCATTCCGTACAAGGGTGCCGCCGACGCGATCACGGGCCTCCTGCGCGGCGACTCCGACTTCATGATCGTCAACGCGCCGGGCCTCATGCCGCACATCGCCTCGGGCAAGCTGCGCGCGCTGGCGTTCACCGGCCCCAGCCGCGATCCCGACCTCCCCGACGTGCCGACGACCGCCGAGGCCGGCCTGCCGCAATTCACGTACAGCAGCTTCTTCGCCGCCTACGTTCCGGCGGCCACGCCGCGCGACGTCGTCGCGAAGCTCAACGCCGCCCTCAACGCGATCACGTCGACGCCCGAGGTGATCGCGCAATTCCGCCAGCAGGGCGCGACCGCGGTGCAGAGCGCGCCCGACGACGCCGCGCGCAAGTACGACGGCGACATCGCGCGATACCGGGACATCGTGGTCAAGGCGAAGATCCCGCCCGCGGACTAGCGCTCGACGGCGCTGCGGCTGACGGTCACGTTGACGGGCGGCAGCCGGTAGACGGGCACGCCGTTGACGTACTCGCCGGTCGCGATCCCCACGGCGGGCGTTGCGGGCGACGACTGCCGGACGGCGCCGACGGCGGCGGTGCCGGCGACCACGGAAACGGCGAGGGCGGTCACGATGCGGCGGACGGTCTTGGCTTGCATGGCGTTCTCCTTTGATTGACTGGGAACCACGCCTGCAATGTCCGCCTGAAGGCCCTCGCAAGTCCTTAAGGGGCGCTGAAACGTTGTTAAACGTGCGTGCCGGTGCCCATTCCCTCGGGAACACCACCTGGCGGACTAAACGAGCGGAGGCGAGAGCTTCTCGGCGGTGAATGTCCGCTGCACGGCCGGGCGCGCGAGCATGCGGGCAAGATACGGACCAAGGTGCGGCAGGCTGCGCGCGGGACGCTGGAACCCGCGCGTCCACCGGCACAGCATGAGCGCGAACGGGTCCACCACGCCGTAGCCGTCGGGGAGCATCCACTCCCCGACGTGCGAGGCGAGCTGCGCGTCGAGCTGGTCGAGCATCGGTCCGATGCGCGCTTCCGCGCGGCGCTGCACCTGGTTCGCGCCCGCGGCGTCGCCTTCGTCGACCAGACGCTCGGGATAGAAGTAGTGCATGAGCATCGCCTGCAGGGTGTTCGTGCACCAGAAGAGCCACTTGTAGCACTGCGCGCGCTGCGGAGTGCGCAACGCGGGAACCAGCGCGGTTTCCGGATGCTTGTCCGCGAGGTACAGGCAAATCGCGGCGGCCTCGTAGAGCACGACGTCGCCGTCCACGAGCACGGGAATCGTTCCGTTCGGATTCAGCGCGAGATATTCCGGCGACTTGTGCGCGTTGTTCTTGCGGTCGACGAGCGCGAGCTCGAACGGCGCGCCGATCTCCTCGAGCACGACGTGCGGCGCGAGGTTCGCGTTACCCGGGTGGTAGTACAGCGTCGGCACGGCTATCGGATGGCCTTCTCGAGCTTGCCGGTGTTGGCGTCGACGATCACGAGGAGGCCGCCGTCCTTGGCGCCCTCCTTGTGATAGTTGATGTTCCACGTCGCGTGACGGTTGCTGGGCGCCGCGGCCGTGCCGATCATGACGCCGTACCCTTGCGCCAGCAGCGCCTCACCCTGCTGCTTGGCGATCGCGTAGAGCGCGGCGCCGTCGCGGAAGAAATCGGGCGCAAGGTCGGGGATGCGCCCGCCGCCGCCCGCGTTCGCGTAACACGTGAAGTAGCCGTTCGCGGTGTCGATCGACACCATGCTCTTCGCCGATTCGGACACGAAGATGAGGTGCCACGACGCCGCAGTGCCGTCGGGCTTGAGGAGACCGAGCGTCGTGGTGCTCATCGACGCGAGCTTGGCGTCGGGCTTCCACGCCTTCGCGCGCTCCGACGCCATCTTGTACATGTCGGCGAGCGAGAGGGCCTTGGCGACCTGCGTCATCTTGCAGGCTTCCTGCGCGGCAACGGAGGCGGCGGCGACCAGCGCGAAGGCCGCGACGGCGAGTTTTGCGCTGAAAGGCATGATTGTCATTGTGCTCTCATTGGACGTCGGAGCTTGCGGAGGTCAGAGCGCATTCAACGCCCACCTGACCAAAGACACCAACCCAACCAAAGCCAGGACTGCCATTGACCAGAACAGGGCAGCGCTTGGCGCTTGTCGCGACTTGCGTACCAGCGTGGCTGGCAACGGTTCACGCTGGATGTGGAATGACACTCGATAGTCGGGGCAATCCAGGTAGGGGCTTTCGCTATTGAGCACGGCGACCTGGGCCGGCCAATCGCCCGCCGCGGCCATTGGCTGAAAGTTGCCGGCCGCCTGCAACTGTTCCCCCAACTCACGCAGTGCGGCAGCCGACCCGATGATCATGAGACCGTTCTCGCGGCCACCATACGCGTGCAGTCGGATGCTTGGGGAATCCATTGTTATATGGGCTCACTTTTGTCTGCGCTCCGACGCTCAAGTCAGCGCACGCAACGTGGCTTGGCGCATGGTCCGGCCCGGGCTCAGGCGACGTCAGAGCCATAGACGGACGAACGAATAAATCAGAGCGCAAGCACCAATGGCAGCCAATGCAGCGGCCCACCAAGTGCCAAACAGGGGCCGCGACGACTTGTAGTTCTTCGAAGACTCGCCTTCCAACTCGAAGGAAAGCAAGAACGGCGCGGTCTCGGACTCCAAGCCATCCGCCTCGCACGCGAAAAGAGACGCGCCCCAACTTGCCGGTGCTTCGGCCTTCGCCTTTAGCGCATCATCAAGTCGCAACACGAGTTGCTCATATGCTTCGCGCGCGCCCACGATGGTTAACCCGGCTTCTCTCCCGCCGTAACGGTAGACACGAAATCGTACAGGCTTCGGGAGAGGCGCTCGATCCATCGAGTTGCGGACTAACGGTCAAGTTAGCCGGTTAGGACGCTTGCTCACTGCACAAGCTTGCCACCGAACGCCACTCGATGTAAGGCCGGCGGCGCGTATTCCACGTGCACATTGGCAATTGGGCGCCCGACAGATCGCGCAATCGCCTTGGTCAACAAGCTTACCTCCGCCTCCAGCTCTGCCGCGGCAGGCACTTGACGCTTCAGCACGGAAACGAAGACGGGTAATGCTTCCAGTTCAAGAGCAGCACCGTTTTCAGCATAGTGCGCCCGATCCAAAATGTGCAGGCGAACCCAAGTCTGGCCATCCGGCGAGTCGAACACCGGCGCGACCGCATCCGCGATCGTTTTGGCAAGGTCCGACTGCAGCGCGTCCGCGCTTTCGACGACCAGCTCCACCGTCACGATCGGCATGCCTGGCGATCAAGTTGACCGGCGGCGTGCAGCCCGGCCGAAGGCCCGCGCGCCCGCCTTCCGTTTCGACGCAATGTCAGGGCGCACTGACGGCACTCTCATCCGATTGACGAAACCAGGACGCACTATCTCCGCTGAACAAGAGATACATTGCCAGCACCTCCAGGATCGATGACAACCACTCCAGAACAATATCGAGAAGCGAAGTGTCGTCCTGCCATTCGCCGAAGAACAGCAAAGGAAGCACCGCCAACACAACGATCAACATCACTATGCGTGCCCAATTGCGCCGACGCCCGATAAGCCAGATCAGAGCTGCGTTCGCCGCAAATACGACGATCGTGATGACGGCGATAACGGGATAGAACTCCGCTTCGCGCATCTCTTGATATGACAACAAGACGGACGCGACGCTGCTCGCCAGGGCAATCCACAAGAGCAATAACGCGCGATTTACTCGGACGGGTCGCTGCGGCGCGGGCACTGTGCGCTAACAAGCTAGGAAGAGGTTAGGCCGCATGAGGTCGCCTTCCGAACAGCCGGCCGGCCAAACCGGCTGCGTACCAATAAACGATCATCCAAAACGCGATTACGATCAGCCAGCCCAAAATCGTCGGTGGCGGAAAAAACCATCCGCTTCCATGAAATACCGGCATACCGAGTTTGGCGAATGGCCAGAGAGGCAGGTAGATCGAGCCGGCTACGACAGGACCAACGCGATCGGACCCTCCAAGCGATCCCCACACACTGAAGCCGAGATGTGCGGCAACAAGCGCGAACCAGATCCCAATGCGCCAATACAGAATGGTGTGCGGCTTGGCGCTCAAGGTAACGGGCGCGTGCCGAGCGCGCCGAAGGACGGGCGACGGACACGCGCGCGGTAGAGCGCAATGTTGGGCGTCATCTTGGCTCGACCGTGAACGACACGGAATTCGAGAGAATGGCTTCTACACGCCAATCTGGACGCAACTTGACGACGACCGAGTACGTGGCGGGGGGTAGCTCCGACAGCGCGAATGGCTCTCCGTTGTGTTGAAACGCGACTGTTTCGCCAGGCCTCAGCATGATGTAGTCACGCTCACTTGTGGGTCCCGGATCGGATATAGCCTGCAGCAAGCTCACAGCCTTACCGTCTCGAGTGACTGCCAGCCTCGCGTAGTTGGCCCGGAAGTCCTCACGCTCGGCCAACCGCAGGACACGTTGAGGAGCATCCACAGCTGTTACCGTAATGGTGAAGCGCGGTTGCTCCCCTTGCCGTACCGTCTGACGCGACGGTGCAAGCATGACTTCAAAATCCGACGCGTACGTCAGCGTTGCGACGAGTGTCGACAACAGGACGACGATGTCAGGCAGCAGCATCGATTGGCTCGCAAACAACCTCTGTCTTGACCGAATTGGCAATGAAGCACTCGGCGTGAGCTTTATGATGCATCGACGCAATGTCGCTTCGGGTCGGCAACGGATCCCCGACAAAGAGAGCTTTTGGACGAAGCGTTACCCGCGTCATTGCCAGTTTGCCGGAAGCGTTCTTGGCCATGACGCCTTCGGCACTGTCGACATAACTGTCGACGCAGAAGCCACGCTTTGCAGCGATGAAGAGGAACCAGAGCATGTGACAGCTCGACAAGGAGGCAACGAACGCTTCCTCCGGGTCAACCGCATTCGTCAGCGAATACGGTAGCGGCACGGAATGGGGAGACGATGACGCCGGTACTTGAATGCCACCGTCGAATAACCAAGCGTGGCCGCGGCTGTACTTGTTGTCGATAAACGGTTGGTCCCTGCGCTCCCATTGAATGGTTGCCGTATACGTAGACATGGCGATGTCGTCGAAGGCTGCGCCCTAGCGTTCAAGTGAACCGGCGGGTCAACGCAATGTTAGGCGTCAGCGCGCGAAATCGCAAAAACTCTTCGTCCGAAAGGCGAGCGCCTCCCCGAAGCGCACGTGTGACGATGCCTACCGTTCAAGTCAACCGGCATGTCAGGCCGCATTGCCGCGCAACGCCACGACCGACCAGATGTGCCGGACACCCGACGCCAGGCCAAATGCGACCAGGACTAAAAGCACGGCGGCGAGCCATAGATGGTGGAAGTGAACATATCTCGGGGCGTGCATCACGATCTGAAACGTGAAAAGAGCCCACGGCACCAGGACCAGAAGCGCCACTGCGCAACGCGCCCATAAACGTGGTGGACGATCTAGTGCCAATGCGCTCGCAGCGACGAGTGCCTCGCCCAGCACGGCTCCGCAAACGATGACGATATGGCGAAGCGGGTATACCCATCGGGCGCGGTCCTCGGGCGAGTAGAAGAAATAGCTGCTCGGATCTCCAGCAACCACAAGTACGCAGACGATGGTCGCGATGCCGCCTGCTAGAACGAGAAATCCGGCGATCCTGGTCGGCTTCATGCGGTTAACGAAATTAGCCGGCATAACGCTCAAGTTAACCGGCGCAACTCGGGCCGGGCGAAGCCTTGCCGTCGAGGCGCGCGGTTCAACGCAGTGTTAGGCGACTGAGCGGGCATAGTGTCGTCCAACGACAAGTACTGCGGCGAAGCCAGCGATACACGCCACGATGGTTTCATTTGCCGGACCGCCGAGCAAGAGCGCTGCAATTACGCCAAGCAAAAATGCCAGCAACGCAACGAGCGGGCGGGACGACGGGGCGGTTACCGTGGCAGCAACCACCACGACGATTGCGGACAGCGCGGCAGAGCCATACAACAGGCCAGTCTCGAAATGCGAAAACCAAGGCGCGACGCACGCGCCGGATACAACTTCGTCCGCGGGGCACAATCGGAACACGGCTGCATGAATCGCGACTGACGCGAGGACTACAAACCACCACCCCAATAGAGCTGCCGGGACTACCGCGATCCACCGCATGCTAGCCCTGAGTCGGCGCCTAACGATTAGGTTAACCGGCGCGTGCCGAGCCCGCCGAAGGACGGCCGACCAACACGCCTTCGGTTCAACGCAGTGTCAGCACGCAAGGCTGCTTTTCTCCGGTCACGGCGTCGACATACCGCTTGGCTCTTGCTTGAGGGAATCGATCAGCCCTTTTACGTCGAGCATGAGATCCAGGTCGTTCTCCTTTAACTCGAGTTCGCCGTCGGAGCCCAGGAGTCGGAAGAGGTAAATGCTGGCGCCGGACTCGTCGTCTGAGCCGTGCTTCCCCAGGTATTCGTGACTTTGGATCATGAAGCGAGCGTGGTTCTCATCCTCGTATACAAGGACGAAGTAGACATCGCCGAGTTTTAGCTTCTCTGCCTGCATGCGCGCTGACTAAAAGTAGATCAAAGTCTGATGGGCACTATTTAGCCTACGCCCGATAATTCGGACCGTCAAAGCCGCATATCCCGTTTCGCTACGCACTTGCTGGAACCGGGTTACGACGTCCGCACGATCGGAGGAGCTGCTCGGCCATTCCGAGGTCACGACGACGATGGTCTGCGGCCACGCTGCTGCAACGAGCGCCCGCCGACGGCATACGCGACAAGCGCAAGCGCTAGCGCCAGCAACGTAAGAACGACCGGGCTCGTCGCTGGAACGGCAGGGGGCTGGTCGAGCGCAACGACGACATCGTCGAACGAATAGTTCGACCAGCAGAAGGGACAGATTGTCGGAAGCTGGTGAAACGACACTGAAACAATTCCTGAAGGATCATGAACACCGAAGAACGTACCGTTCGGCGTGAACCCGAGCGGAGGCAACACGAAGACACTGGAACCACGGGCGCCGTTGACCGTTACGCTGAGCACAGTCCCATCGATCGCCAGGCGGAGTCGCGTTCCCCAATACGCCGTACTCGGTGGAAACGCGTCGAACTTACCGTCGGGACCGTCCGCTGCGAGGCATTGCGAAAACGGGCACCACGCGTGGTCCATGATGACAGGCGTTCCGGTGTAGGTGCCGTTGGCGATCCGAAACAGCGATGGCGCCTGGCCAATGGGATATCCGTCGAACGACTCGGTGATTTTGGGCAGCGCCGCGGTTTGTGACGCGAACTCCGCTTCGGTCAAAAGCTCCGGAGCAGCGTCGACCGCGCATGGGAATCCGATGCCGAGCGTTCCGAGAAACGATGCAAGGGTGCCAACGCGCACGCGAGCCTCCGAGACCGGGCAGGTGAACGGCAGAAGCTGCACGAGATGCTGCGCCGGATGCGGTCGCGGCGCAACGCCGCTCGGCCTGCGTCTCGGCATTGCGCGCGACCGCCCCGCGACCAAGGCGGGGGAACAAGCGGCGACGAACGCCTAGACGTCCAGGTTGCGCACGCCGAGCGCGTTGGTCTCGATGAACGCGCGCCGGGGCTCGACCTGCTCACCCATGAGCGTCGCGAAGATCTCGTCGGACGCGATGGCGTCCTCGATCTGCACGCGCAGGAGTCGCCGTACCTTGGGATCCATGGTCGTTTCCCAGAGCTGCTCGGGATTCATCTCGCCCAGGCCCTTGTAGCGCTGGATCGCCGTGGCGTCGCGCGCCTGCGCGAGCAGCCAGTCGAGCGCTTCCTTGAACGTCTTGACCGCCTGCTGCTTCTCGCCGCGCTTGATGACCGCGCCGGCCTCCACGACGTCGTGCGAGGCGTTGCGGATGATATCCGCGTCCTCGCTCAGGATGAAGTCGTCGTCCATTCCCGTTACGTGCGGGGTGCCGTGATGCATGCGCCTGATCACCAGACGACGCGACTCGATCGCTTCGTCGTAGCGCGCTTCGATGGTGACGTTGGGATCGGCGACCGCCGCGGTGAGGTCGCGGGCGCTGCGCTCGGCCGCGCTTTCGGAGCTCAAGTCGACCGAGACGCCGTTCAGCATCGCGTACAGCACCGCCGAATCGGTGACGCGAGACAGCCGCTCGATCACGGCCTCGGCGAGGAGGTACTTGCGCGCGAGGTCGGCGAGCGCGTCGACCGTGAGCGGGGGCTTGTTGGCCCCGGGCACGAACTCGGCGTTGCGCAGCGCCACGCGCAGCAGGTATTGCCGCAGCTCGTAGTCGTCCTTGAGGTACGTCTCTTCCTTGCCCTGCTTCGCCTTGTACAGCGGCGGCTGCGCGATGTAGATGTGCCCGCGGTCGACGAGATCGGGCATGTGGCGATAGAAGAACGTGAGCAGCAGCGTGCGGATGTGCGAGCCGTCGACGTCCGCGTCGGTCATGATGATGATGCGGTGGTAGCGCAGCTTGTCGGCGGAGAACGCGTCCTTGTCGCTGTGGCCGTTGCCGTTCCCGTTGCCATTGCCGTTCTCGCCGGTCGCCTTGCCGATCCCCGCACCCAGCGCCATGATCAGCGTGGAGATCGCTTCCGACGACAGGAGCTTTTCGAAGCGCGCCCGCTCGACGTTCAGGATCTTGCCGCGCAGCGGGAGGATCGCCTGGAACTTGCGATCGCGGCCCTGCTTGGCGGATCCGCCGGCGGAATCGCCCTCGACGATGTAGATCTCGCACAACGCGGGGTCGCGCTCCTGGCAGTCGGCAAGCTTGCCGGGCAAGCCCAGGCCGTCCAGCACGCCCTTGCGCCGCGTGAGCTCGCGCGCCTTGCGTGCGGCCTCTCTCGCGCGCGCGGCATCGACGATCTTGCTGCAGATGATCTTGGCGTCCTGCGGATGCTCGAGCAGGAATTCGGCGAGCTTGGCGCCGACCACCTCCTGCACGATCGGGCCCACTTCCGACGACACCAGCTTGTCCTTGGTCTGCGAGCTGAACTTGGGCTCGGGCACCTTCACCGACAGCACGCAGCACAGGCCCTCGCGCATGTCGTCGCCGGTGGTCTCGACCTTGGCCTTCTTGCCGATCTCTTCCTTCTCGATGTAGTTGTTGAGCGTGCGCGTCATCGCCTGGCGCAGGCCGGTCAAGTGCGTGCCGCCGTCGCGCTGCGGGATGTTGTTGGTGAAGACCTGCACGGTCTCGGCGTAGCTGTCGTTCCACTGCATGGCGACCTCGACAGTGATGCCGTCCTTCTCGCCCACCGCGTGGAAGATCCTCGAGTGCAGCACGCTCTTGCTGCGGTTCATATACTCGACGAATCCCTTGACTCCGCCGGAGTACGCGAAGTTCTCGCTCTTGCCGTCGCGCTGGTCGATGAGCTCGATCTTGGTCCCGTTGTTGAGGAACGAGAGCTCGCGGATGCGCTTGGCCAGGATGTCGAAGTGGTACTCGACGTTGCCGAAGGTCTCGCGCGAGGCCATGAAGTGGACCTCGGTGCCGCGCAGGTTGGAAGGACCGACGACAGCGAGCGGCGCCACCGCATCGCCGCGGCGGAACTCCATCTGGTGCAGCATCCCGTCGCGCCAGATCTTGAGCTTCAGCCAGTCGGACAGCGCATTGACGACCGACACGCCGACGCCGTGCAGGCCGCCCGACACCTTGTAGCTGTTGTTGTCGAACTTGCCGCCGGCGTGCAGCTCCGTCATCACGATCTCGGCCGCCGAGCGCTTGAGCTCGTCGTCGTCCTTGATGCCCGTGGGAATGCCGCGGCCGTTGTCCTGCACCGACACCGAGTTGTCGGCGTGGATCACGACCTTGATGTCGTCGCACACGCCCGCCAGCGCTTCGTCGATCGCGTTGTCGAGCACCTCGAACACCATGTGATGCAGGCCCGTGCCGTCGGACGTGTCGCCGATGTACATGCCGGGCCGCTTGCGGACGGCGTCGAGGCCCTTCAGGATCTTGATGCTGGACGAATCGTAATCGCCGCTATCCATCGGAGGCAGCGGTTGTGCTTGTGCAGAAGACATGAAGCTCCGTTAAATACGCATGGGCATGACGACGTACTTGTAGTCGTCGCGCTCAGGCATCGTGACCAGCGCGCTCGAGTTGGCATCCCCGAACGCGAACTTCACGCGCGCAACCGTGAGGTTGGAGAGCGCGTCGACGAGATACGTGATGTTGAAGCCGATGTCGAGAGGATCGCCCTTGTAGTCGATGGGCAGCTCCTCCTCGGCCTCTTCCTGCTCGCTGTTCGTGCAGATGATCTTGATCTGGTCGGGACCGAGCACCACCCGCACGCCGCGGAACTTCTCATTGCTCAATATGGCGGCGCGCTGCAGCGCGGACAAGAGCGTCAGGCGGTCGATCTCGACGTGCTTGGCGTGGCCGACGGGGATGACGCGGTTGAAGTCCGGGAACTTGCCGTCGACGACCTTGCTCACCAGCTCGACGTTGGCGAAGCGGAAGCGCACCTGGTTGGCGAGGATGTCGATCGTGACCGGCTCGTCGCTGTCGGTCAGGAGCTTGCCGAGCTCGAGGACGGTCTTGCGCGGGAGGATCACCTCCTGCCGCCGCATCTCGTCGACGCGATCGCCGGTGACGCCGATGCTGGCCCACGACAGGCGGTGGCCGTCGGTGGCGACCGCCTGCAGGGATCCCTTGTCTAGCACCAGCAGCATGCCGTTGAGGTAGTAGCGGATGTCCTGCTGCGCCATCGCGAACTCGACGAGCTTGAAGAGCGCGCGGAGGTCCTTTTGCGGCAGCGAGAGCGTCTGCAGCTGCTCGGTGGCGATGCCGATGCGCGGATAGTCGCCGGCCGCCAGCGTCTGCAGGTTGAAGCGCGAGCGCCCTGCCCGCACGGTCATCTTGCTGTTGCCGACGTCGATGTTGAGCGTCGAGTCGTCGGGCAGCGCGCGCAGCAGGTCCTGCAGCTTGCGCGCCCCGACCGTGATCGCCTGCCCGTCCTTCGCTTCCAGCGGGCTGCGCGCCGTGATCTGCATCTCGAGATCGGTGGCCGTGACGTACAGGCTGCCGTCGCGCTGCTCGAGGAGGACGTTGGCGAGGATGGGCAGGGTGTGCCGCCGTTCGACGATCCCCGATACCGCCTGCAACGGTTTCAGGAGCGCATCGCGCGCGATCTGTTTCAGTTGCATTTGGTCTTTTGAAAACTAGAACAGATTAATAGGAGGACGGCAAACGACGGGAAATTGCCCGAAAACGCAAGCGACTCAAGACCGTACATCCGGGCCAACCCACCCTAAAACTCGTGTGCGGGCTGTGGATCGTTTGGGGGCCGATTTGCGTTTGGCGCCAATGCGCGCGTTGTCCACAAATCGCTCCGTTGTTGTTATGGAAACGATCCAATGCAAAGCCTTCGAATTATACACCGGATGCGCCTTTTTTCATAGAGAAAACAAGGCGCGGAAAGGCCTCGCGCGGCGCGATTCACGGGGCTGAACGAGGGGCTTTCGCTAACTGCGAAGCACTTGCAGCAGGAAGTTGACGTCGTGGTTCATGTCCGGCATCGAATCGCGCAGTTTGGCGACCTGCCGGCATGCGTGGAGCACCGTCGTGTGATCGCGTCCGCCGAAGTTGCTGCCGATTTCCGGCAGCGACATCTGCGTCAGCTCCTTGGCTAGCGCCATCGCAACCTGCCGCGGCCGCGCCACGGCACGCGAACGCTTCTTGCTGTGCATGTCGGAGACGCGGATCTTGTAGTAATCGGCCACCGTCTTCTGGATGTTCTCGATGCTGATCTGGCGGTTCTGGACCGCCAGGAGGTCGCGCAGCGCGTCCTTGGCGAGCGAGAGCGAGATTTCCTGCCCGTGGAAGTTCGAGTACGCGAGCACCCGCTTCAACGCCCCTTCGAGCTCGCGCACGTTGCTCCTGATGTGCTTGGCGATGAAGAATGCGACCTGCTCGTCCATGCGCATGCCCACCGCGTGGGCCTTGGCCAGGAGGATGGCCACGCGCATCTCGAGCTCGGGCGGCTCGAGCGCCACCGTGAGGCCCCATCCGAAGCGCGAGATCAGCCGCTCCTCGATGCCGGCGATCTCCTTGGGATAGGTGTCGCAGGTGATCACGACCTGCTTGTGCGCCTCGATCAGCGTGTTGAAGAGGTAGAAGAACTCCTCCTGGGTCCGGCTCTTGCCGCCGAAGAACTGGATGTCGTCGATGAGGAGGAGGTCGAGCGAGCGGTAGTACCGCTTGAAGTCGTCGAACGACTTGTGCTGGTAAGCGCGCACGACGTCCGACACGTACGTCTCGGCGTGGATGTAGCGGATCTTGGCCGCGGGATTGCCGGCCAGGATGTGGTTGCCGATGGCCTGGATGAGATGCGTCTTGCCGAGCCCCACGCCGCCGTAGACGAAGAGCGGGTTGTACGACGTCGGGTGGTCGGCCACCTGCAGGCCCGCGGCCCGGGCCAGCTGGTTGGCCTTGCCCGACACGAAGGCCGCGAAGTTGAACGACGGATTGAGGCTCGTCGAGTCGGTCCGGCGGGGGCCGACGGCCGCGACGGGGGCCGCCGGCACCGCAGGAGGCGGCGCTTTTGCAACAGCTTGTATTTCCAAGCTATCCACAGATACATGCGTTGACTGTATGGGTATAGCAGGTGCCGTTGCAGGACGCGGCGGCGGCGCTGCCGCCGCTGCTTTGGACGCGTCGGCCACGGCGTACTCGACATTGACCGGGGTGCCCGAGGCCTCCGTCGCGAGCGCGACGATGCGGGGGCCGAAACGGTCGCGCACCCATTGCAGCACGAAGCGGTTGGGGGCGGTCAGCGTGAGCCCGCTGCCCTCGTGGCGGCAGGCGAGCGGCTGGATCCAGGTGACGAACTGCTGGGGGGTGAGCTCGCGGGAAAACGCGTCGAGACAGGCGGTCCAGGCAGGGGAAGTGGCGGCACTCGACATCGGCTCTCTGGCCTCTTTTAGACGGCGACTTATGGGTTTCCTACGCCCGCGTGGTCCTCCTTGGGCAATCCGAAATTCGACCGCGCGGGCTGTGGATTGTAGTCGCGATGGCGGCAGTTATCCACAGCGGCGTGGGGTCGATGACTGTTGTTTTTGCGTCGTCCGGCGCGCGCATGGACGAGACGGATAGTGACCGCTCGCATCGCGGCGCGCGGGAGCAGGCCGGCCCGTCCCCGCCTTGACAGAATCCCCCCTAACGGGTTCTAATGAAAGGCTTTTCCCAACCGACACCAAAAAGCGACAGCTGCCATGAAACGCACGTTCCAGCCCTCCAAGATCCGCCGCGCCCGCAACCACGGTTTCCGCGCGCGCATGTCCTCGGTCGGCGGCCGCAAGGTGCTGTCGGCGCGCCGCGCCAAGGGCCGCAAGAGCCTCACCGTCGTCTGACCGCGCACGCGCGGCCATCCGGGCAACCGCAGGCAACCCATCTATCGACGTGCGCCGGCTCACGGGCCACGGCGCCTTCGAATCGGTGCTGCGCCACGGCCGCCGCGTCGAAGGCCTGTATGTCCAGCTCATCGTGGCGAAGGCTCCCGCAACCGGCGGACGCACCGGCTACATCATCGGCCGCAAGGTGGCGCCGCGCGCGGTCGACCGTAACCGCATTCGCCGGAAGCTGCGCGAAGCCGTCCGCGCGCAGGGCAGCGCCAACGATGCGCACGACGTCGTGCTGCGCGTGACCCGCGCGCACAACAAGGCCGAGCAGGACGCGGCCGCGCTCGAAGCGGCGCGCCTCCTCACCGAGCTCGCGCTCGGCGCCGGTCGATGAAGCGCGTGCTCGTCTTGCTGCTGCGCGGCTACCAGTACCTGCTGCGGCCCATGCTGGGCAGCCATTGCCGCTTCTACCCGAGCTGCTCCGATTACGCGATGCAGGCGATCGAGCGACACGGCGCGCTGCGCGGTGCCTGGCTTTCCGTGCGCCGCGTCGGCCGGTGCCACCCGTATCACCCAGGGGGCTTCGACCCCATTCCTTAGAAAGCGCGCGCTTGCCTCCCGTGCGGCGCGCGCGCGACATGGCCATGATGGACATCCAGCGTCTCATTCTTTACGCAATCTTCTTCTCGTCCGCGTTCTTCCTGTGGAGCGCGTGGCAGCAGGAGCACGCGCCGCCGCCTCCGCCCCCCGTGACGAAGGGGGAAAG